>VFSW01001007.1_pt1 | contig 41999 bp, 35 predicted proteins | sample 5358111 | NCBI WGS metagenome assembly VFSW01 (sample SAMN11554181, study PRJNA540505) | mine drainage metagenome | isolation source: sediment from site ElyBrook_90M | place: USA: Ely Copper Mine, Vershire, VT | collected 2017
ACATTGTCAAGCGATCAGCCAGAAGAGATGGGGGCAAAAGGCGTGAGTAGTTACACGAAAAGTTAGAAAAATGCTTTGTAAATCAATGGTCGGGGTGACAGGATTTGAACCTGCGACTCCTACGTCCCGAATTCTCTGCCGGGTCGTTCATCCTCTTCCGTAAAAGCTGCAAAACTACAACAAAAACAGTATAATAGGCTTGTTTAGATTCCTCAGCGGATCGCACTCGTTCGCCACCTTCCGCGTGAAATTAACACCAAATCTGCACCAAGCAACCTCGAAATTGACACCAAATGAAAAAGCTCACTGACAGTGTAGTGCAGGCCGCAGTGCGTCGCGCATCGGCCGGTACACGGGATATTTGGGATGCCGCGGTGCCTGGTCTCGCGCTGCGGATCGGTTTGAGGGTCGCTTCTTGGTCGCTGACCGTGCGGGTTGCGGGCGAAGGCGGGATCAGTGCTCGAGGATTCAAGAAGAAGGGCAAACGGGCTCGGCTCAATCTCGGGGAGTACCCGATCGTGTCGTTGCAGGCGGCGCGAGCGGCGGCCAATGCCTATCTCGACCAAGCGGCTCGAGGCGAAAGCCCCGTCGTCAGGCTCGAGCGGACCGCAACGGCCGGGGGCCTCACGATGAGGGCGCTCGGTGAGAAATTCCTGACAGATTACGTGCAGACCAAGGAGCTTCGCGCCTTAATCAAGTACAGCGGCGCCTTGCGGGTTCATGTCATTCCGAGGGTCGGCGATGAGCTGGCTGAGACGATCTCTCGCGCTAAGATTCGCGACTTGGTCAAAGAGGTTATGGTCAAGCAACCACGCGGCGATGGGCCGAAGGACCGGCCGCGGGGCGGCAAGGAGGCTGCGCGTACGGTCGTCGCCGTCATGCGCAAGATGATCAATTGGGGCATCACCGAGGACCTGCTCACGCGGAAGGACAATCCCGCGGAGGGCATGGAAGGTAACCTGCCCAAGAAGAGAAAAAAGGACACTGTCCTTTCGCTTGACGATGCACGCGTCGTATACCGGGCCGCAACCAGCCTCGGTTATCCGTTCGGTCCCATCTATCGGTTGATTCTGCTAACCGGGTGTCGGCCGGGAGAGTGGGGGGAGTGTCGGGCGCCCTATGTGGACCTGAAACAGTCGTTGCTGGTGATACCCGCCGATGCCTACAAGGCAGATCACGTACACGTAGTGCCCCTGGTACCGGAGGCCATGAGGATTTTGGAAAACGTTCTTGCAAATTACCGAGGCAAGAGCGGCGACTATCTATTCAGCGGTACCGACGGACGAAAGCCGGTGTTCGGCTGGTCGAGGGCCCAGACCCGCATGTTGAAAGCATGCCTGGCGGAAGCGGGAGAGATACCTAAGATACGCTGGACCCCGCACGATTTACGCAGAACGGTGGCGACCCGATTGGCGGAGCAGCTGGGAATAGAAGGCGAGAAATTCGTCAAGCGGGTGCTCGGGCACTCAGACGGAAGTGTCACAGCCATCTACAATCGCTACGGCTACGTGAAGGAAATGCGGCGGGTACTGGAGCAGTGGGTGAAAGACTTGACCGCCGATGCGGGCAACGCCGTCGACGGCCAGATCGCTGCTTGATTCTCAGGCGCGACTGCCATGAGTCCGAAGCGGATTGTTTTTCGCGACGCGTCCCGCTAGCCAGGCTTGCACTTCGTCCTCAATCCAGCCGACCGCATGCGCAGTGATTTTCACCCGCATCGGGAATTGACCTTCCGATTGCAGTTCGTAGATCTTCGTCTTTTTCAATCCAGTCCGCTCGATGACTTGAGCAAGCCGCAGTATCTGGATTCGATCGATGCCTAATCTCGCAGCAGACATCGTTGACTCGCGCGGCACATCGCCGTCAGCTCTACCAGTCGGTGGCTGTTTGAGAAGGGACTCGATTGTGCGTGTCGCAGTTGGCATCGTAAGTCTCACGGTAGGTTGATTGACGATCCGCTGTGCCATATCTGTCATCCGGAATTGGCTGAGGTTCGGCCTGTTACTGGATCAAATTTCATGCGCGCTATGACTCAATCCTTACCGATGCAGTTGCTTTGGGCTTACCTTTCGTGGCAGAGAGCTCCGGCTCCTTTTGAGCCGCAGTGGCTCGCAGTTTAAGAATTCTCCAGAGGACTTCCGCGTCTAATGCCGCGTCGGCAGGATCACGGTTAATCGCTTCGACAAGTGCATTTCTCAGCCAATGGGAGGCGGCTGGGTCCTGGGTGACCTTTAGGGCGTTCTGAAACCAGGCATTCGGGTCCTTGAGTTTTGGCATGGGGCGTCGCCTAGAAGTGTCCTAATCGAGCGAGCAGAATGGTTCACGATCTCTTGCTCGCACCATGCGCCGGTTGAGAGATGCTGGCCATTAGGCGTTTCAAGCGAGTTGACCCAAGAACGCCGCTGCGGTTTAAGAGCTCGAACGCTGCAGAGTCACAGAGAGCATGCCGATTGTCTTCGTCGACCACTTTTTGTGGACCCATTGTGGACCCTTTGCCGCGCTATACTCCGCGACGCAATGCGACCGCTTGCCACCTGGGTGCGCTCGGGTTCGAATACAAATATCAAGTCGCCGGAATCGGTACGTGTGGTTGCAAATTTCCATTTGTCCCACGAGCGGTCGTCTCGAAGCACTGCACTGTGTCGCGCGAAGTCGCAAATCTGTGCCGATCCGAGCTTGCAGTAAATACCCACACGGACCGGTATGCGCCATGGCGCTCTGGTAGCGCATCTGCTTTGGGAGCTTGATGTTCCCTTCCCGAACACGGGCGAGATTAGCACTCCAATCAAATAGTTGCGAGCACTCGGCATCGCCTGAGGACGCGTTTGTGGACCCATTTGTGGACCCGGCGACGCGATAAAACGATGTGCGACTCTTCGCTATACACCGCAACGGATATGGAGGGCATTGTCCTCCTCACTCCTCACCGATCTTCCTCAGCCCACGATCGTTGCCCTCCGCGCTCGCGATGCATGACTCGTTTGAGGCGCGATTGCAGAGCAGTCTCAATATGATTCCGGCGCATACGTGGTACGCGGTGCCGTGCGGCGCGCTTACGTTCGTGAACGAACGATCCGCGGGATATCTGGGTCTGCCTTTGCGGCAGGAGAAGGTGGTGGCCGCGGAGCGCACTGAGGTTAAAGTGATTAATTTTTTCCTATCGGGGAGAGTCTCGACAAAAATTCCAACTCCAGCTCGCCTTCATATGTTTCGGCGCCGACCTTTAATGCTTCGGCGACGCGCGCTTGCGTCACCTCGCTGGCGACACTCAAATCGGACTCATGGGCTTCCACCAGAAGCCCCTCCGCCAGGGAACCAAATACTCCTAGATCCACGGCCGCCTTGACGTGGGCGACGGTGTGCGCAGGAAACGAGGCGATGCGATGGGCCAGTCTCTCGACGAAGGGCGTCAGCTCATCCGCTGGCAGCGCTCGATTGATATAGCCGTAACGTTCCGCCAGTTCTGCCGAAAGATCATCGCAACTCAGGAGCACCTCCAAGGCGCGTCCCCGCCCGATCAGCCGTGGCAATCTTTGCGTGGAGCCACCGCCCGGTACGAGACCGACGGCCACCTCTGGCTGACCGAAGACCGCCTTGCCTACGGCGGCAAAGCACATGTCCATGGCCAGCGCGATCTCGCTCCCTCCGCCGCGGGCCCGCCCCTCGATCTTGGCAATGGTCACCTTTGGCATGTTCCTGAAGCGCTCGCCGATTACCTGCGTCAGACGAAAGCTCCGTGTATGGGATACCCTTTTGGAGGCGGCCCCAACGCGGCCCAAACCAGAGTGGGCTATGAAGAAATCGGGAAGCGCGCTCTGCAAGACCACAACCCGGACGCTCTCATCGGCCTCGAGTTCCCTACCGAGTCTATCGAATTCCAGCGACAGAGCTTCATCGAGAAGATTGATGGGCGGGTGATTGATGCTGGCAAATGCGACCCCGGCATCGAACCGGAACTGGAAGCACTTGTAGTCGGAATAATTCATGTGAGTGGCTCATTTCGGTGATCGTTGTCGACCGTTATCGCGCCTCGGGACGAGTGAGTTCCTCGAGCAGGAAAATGAAGGACTCGTACGGCCGTCCGGTCGCGTGCCGCAGGCCCATCTCGCAGGTACGGTTCGCCGAGAGATAGGCGTCGCATGGCCGCGCATCCAGCACCGCTCGCACCTCCCGCGTCGCCGAAACGACCAACTCCGGATGCAATAGTCCCCGGTCGCCGGCAGTGCCGCAGCAGGTTGTTCCCACCGGGACCTCGATTTCGTCAGCCAGTCGCCCCGCAATCTGTCTGAGTGCGCCAGCCAGCCCGAGATGCGTCGTCGAGCACGTCGGATGCACGGCGACTCGCCGCAGCGTTCGAGAGATTTCCAGGTTCGGCAGAAGATCACGACACCATGCGATCGAGTCGATCAGCGTGAGGCTCTGGTACTGCTCTTTTCGCTCTCCTTCGAGCTGTGTCGCGACATCCTCTCTGAGACCCAGGGTGCACGAGGCTGCGTCGACGACGATGGGAAGAGCTCCTCCATCGCTCCAGCGCCAAAGCGCGTCGGCAACAGCTTGCGCCATAAACTTGTGGCCTTGGGTGTAGGCTTTCGACTTCCATGGGGTCGAGCAGCAAAGGCCGGCGACATCCGGGGGAATCCACAGCGGCTTGCCGGCGCGCCTGGACAAGGCGACGAAGGTCTCCGCCAGGGAGGGGCCGGCCGGCCCGCCGGGATCGCGACCGAACATGCGGTTGATGCACGCGCAGAAATAGACCGCGGCGGCGCCGTTCCGGTCGGTTTTGGGCGGGCTCGCGGCGGCCCGTGGCATTGGCCCGGGCACCGCGGGCAGCAGGTCCGGGCTGACCACACGGCGCGCGGCAGCGGCAAGGGCGGTGAGCGGCCTTATTCCAAACACAGAGGAAAGCGCGTGCGCTCCGCGCAGGCCCGCGCGCGATGCGCGTTCGACCGCTTTCCAGTGTTGCGCGAGGCGCAGCGCCACGGCTTCCGCGGCAGGCCCGTTCTCGCGCGCCCTGAACTCCTTGATCAACGCCCCCGTGTTGATTCCGATCGGACAGGGAATGGCGCACGTGCCGTCGCCTGCGCAGGTCTCGATCCCGTCATACTGGTACTCCCGTTGGAGTTGTGCGAGCACGGCGGAGTCGTCCTTCTGGCGCACCATTTCCCGCCGCACGACGATCCGTTGACGCGGTGTCATGGTGACATTGCGGCTCGGGCAGACCGGTTCGCAGAATCCGCACTCGATGCATTGCGAGGAACCCGTCACTCCCTCGATTTGAGGAAATGACTTCAGATTCTTCAGGTGAAGGCTCGGGTCGCGGGTCAGGATCACGTCCGGCGCCAAGATCCCGAGAGGATCGGCCAGCTTCTTGATGCGCCACATCATGGCGGTGGCCTTCTCGCCCCATTCCGAGACGACGAACGGGGCCATGTTTCGGCCGGTTCCGTGCTCGGCCTTCAGGGAGCCGTCGTGCTTCCTGACGACGAGATCCACGAGTTCGGTCATGAAATCCGCGTACCGGGATCGACCCTCGGCGTTGCCGAAATCCGCGACCAGAGTGAAATGGAGGTTGCCGTGAGCGGCGTGTCCTGCGACGCCGGGAATGAACCCATGTTTGGCAAGGAGTTCCTGAACGTCGCGCGCACCCTCTGTCAGACGTTCCGGCAGAAAGCACACATCCTCCGTGATGAGAGTCGAGCCTTCCGGGCGATGCTTGCCGACCAGGCCCAGAAGTCCCTCCCGGACGTGCCAGGCGAGCTCGATGGCCTCGGCGACGCTCGTGAACTCGACCGGCCTGATCAGCTTGGCGGTACTCACGAGTTCGAGAACCTGCTGCTGTGTTGCTTTGAGCGAGGCCGAGTCTTCGGCACCGATCTCGACGAGTAGGGCAGCCGCTTTGGGGTCGAGCGTCTTCCAGTAGCTAGGTGTATCCGCGAAGGCCTGACCGGCTGCGGTGAGCGCCGGGGCGACCATGAGCTCGACGGCAGAGGCGCCGAGCTTGACAAGGCCTGGAACCAGGGCGATAGCTTCGTCGATCGTGGGCACGGGAATCCATGCCACGCCGGTCACACGCGGCGCCGGAATCGTCTCTATTACCGCTTCGGCGATGAAGGCGAGCGTGCCCTCCGAGCCGACCAGGAGGCGTCGAAAGATCTCGAGCGGCGTGTCGCCGTCGAGGAGTGCACAGAGCCGCAATCCGTGCGTGTTCCTGATCGCGTACTTGCGACGCGTGCGATCCGCCAGCGCCGGATCCGCCAAGAGCTCCGTGCGCAGTTCGAGCAACCCTGTCGCGAGCTGCGGCTCTGCCAGCGCAAACTCCTTTTCCGCGTCGGGCTTCGAGGTGTCGATGACCGCACCGGACGGCGTCACGAACGTGAGCGCCGAGACGGTATGGTAGGCATCCCGAGGTACCGTGCACCGCATGCCACCGGAGTTGTTCGCAATCACGCCTCCGATCGTACAGGCACCCGAGCTGGCGGGGTCCGGTCCCAGCCGCCGGCCGTGCGGCTGCAGCAGTGAGTTGACGTGGCTGAGGATCGTCCCAGGGCGTGACCTCACACGTCGGCCGGCATCCTCCACCTTGGAGCCGTACCAGTGGCGGCGCACATCGATCAGGATGTCGTCCGATAGACTTTGACCGTTGAGGCTGGTTCCCGCCGCCCGAAACGTCGCGTGCCGCCCCGTCTCACGGCAATAGCGGAAGAGTTTGACGATGTCGTCGGTCGTACGGGGCAGCACCACGACTTGAGGGACGAGCCGATACGGACTCGCATCGGAGGCGTAGCGGACGAGATCGATGGTCCTGTGGAGGACGATGTCCCGTCCCAGCAGCGAGATGAGATCGGCCTTTAGATCACCGGGAGTCCCGTTGACCAGGGAGGCGGGGACTGCATCGTCATTGGGCGGCCCATCGAATCGACCGATGCGTGCAGGGTTCACGGAAAACAGTTTTTTAATCAAGGGCGCTACTCTACTGTTCCGTCGTCCTGCACGACGTTGCTCAGAACACCGATGCCCTCGATCTCCACTTCGAAGACATCGCCGGGCCGCATGAAAATAGGCGGCTTACGCGCCGCCCCGACGCCACCGGGTGTTCCGGTGATGATCACATCCCCCGGCTCCAGGGTCATCGCGACGCTGATCATTTCGATCAGCGCGGGGACGCTGAAGATGAGATGGTCGGTATTGGCATCCTGCATCACCTGGCCGTTCAAGCGGCCCTGGATGCGCAGCCCGTGGGCTCCCGGCGGCGCGGCATCGGGCGTCACCAGCCAGGGGCCGAACGCCCCAGTGGCATCGAAATTCTTGCCTATCGTCCATTGCGGCGTGCGCAATTGAAAATCGCGAATCGTCGCGTCGTTGAATAGGGAGTAGCCCGCCACGTGTTCGAGGGCCTGATCGCGGGGGATGCGGCGTCCCGGCTTGCCGATCACCACCGCCAGCTCGGCTTCGTAGTCGAGTGCAATGGATTCTCGGGGCCGTCGGATCGGCTGTTGGTGCGCGATCAGACTCGTCGCGAAGCGCGCGAAGATTTCCGGATAGGCCGGCTTCTTCAGCCCGCTTTCCTCCAGGTGATCGTCGTAGTTGAGACCGACGCATAGAATTTTGGGCGGCACCGGCACCGGCGGCAGCAGTCGGACCGCGTTCAGGTCGATTGTCGGCGATTGCTTCAGGTTTCTGCCGGCGCGCAACAGGTCTGCGCCTCGTGCGATCAGCTCCGGCAGAGTGCCTGGAAATCCCCCGTCGCGCTGCGTGAGGCCACGCCAGCCCGAACCTTCATCCGCGGCAATTCCGGGGACTCCATTTGTCTCGAAATGAGCGATTCGCATGAGTCACCTGCAGTGCGCGGGACGGAACACGTGAGCGCCAAGCGAGTGTCCTTGTCTCTCTGGAGTGGTGGCATCCCCCGAATGGGTTACCCACCCACCTCGTGCGAACGGCGTCGAGCTCGGTACGGGAGATGCGCTCAAGATCACCGATGCAGCCGCCGAGCGCCTGATCATTTCCGCCGCGACCCCCATTTAGGGGATGCCCAAGGACAGTCCAGTACTCCGATACTTCTTTCGAGCTCAGCGATTTCCAGGGAGCTGCAAAATCACGCGGGATTCTCACATGGGCACCATCCTTCCAAATACCACGGGCGAGAGAGGGCGCGACGTCGCGGTGGCGGGCCGGCTATTTTTCCTCGAGTTGGGAGGCCGAGTCCTGTCGGCCAATCCCGATGGCTCGAGCGTGACCGTCATCCTCCAAGAAGGCAGAGAACTGCCCGACGGGTTGGCGGTGGATGCCGCCGCGGGGCACCTGTACTGGACCAACATGGGCAATCCCAAGGCCGACGACGGCGCGATCCTGCGCTGCAATCTCGACGGAGGTAATTTGACCACCATCGTGCCACCCGGCGGCACGTTCACACCCAAGCAGCTTCAGCTCGACAAAATGGGGCGCAAGCTCTATTGGTCGGATCGTGAGGGCATGCGAGTCATGCGCGCGAACTTGGATGGCTCGGCAATCGAAACGCTGGTGGACACGAGCGGCGGCGACCAGCGCCCGGGTGCGGATGCCAGCAAATGGTGCGTCGGCATCGCCGTGGATACCAGGGATGGGAAGTTCTACTGGACGCAAAAAGGTGGCGACGACGCCGGAGAGGGGCGCATCTGTCGTGCCCACACCAATATTCCACCCGGCCAGACAGCTGCGGACCGCAAGGACATTGAGCTGTTGTATCAGGATCTGCCGGAGCCGATCGACCTGGAGCTTGATACACACAACCGGATGATCTACTGGACGGACCGCGGTGACCCGCCCCGTGGGAATACGGTGAACCGAGCGCCCATGGATGCGTCGGCGGGCGCCCGCAAGGCACCCCAGATTTTGGTGTCTCACTTGATGGAGGGCATCGGCCTTGCGCTCGATCGCAGGCATGGCCGCATGTTCGTCACCGACCTTGGCGGTTCTGTGTACAGCGCCAATCTTGATGGATCGGACCAAAAGACACTGCTCTTCGCACAGGGCAACCTGAGCGGTATTGCATACGTCGAGCTTCCCGGGGGCGCGGCATGAACGTCGAATCAGCGGACCCGACTCCAAAGGAGGCCAGGCGACCGAAAGCGCTGCCCGCGCCCAATAGCGACTTCTACGAAGTCTATGAAACGTTGCCTCCCCAAGAGCTCGCGATTGTGAAGCGGGTGCGCGCGTTCATGGAGGCGAAGGTCGCACCCGTCGCGACAAAATACTGGGTGGAGGACGCCTTTCCCTTCGATCTGTTGCCTGCGGTGAAGGAGTTGGGCATCGGTGGGTTGGGAATGCACGGATACGGCTGTGCGGGGGGAAGCCTGGCGCTGTTGGGTTTCGTGCAAATGGAGGCCGCGCGCATCGACCCGTCGTTCGCGACGTTCATGGGTGTGCACGGTGGACTGGCCATGGGTTCAATCTACATCGACGGATCGGAAGAGCAGAAGCAGAAGTGGCTGCCGCCAATGGCTCGCTTCGAAAAGATCGGCTGCTTTGGTCTGACCGAGCCGCTCGTGGGTTCGGCCGCCTCCGGTGGCCTGACCACGACGGCGAAGCGCGAGGGCGACACCTGGATCCTCAATGGCGAGAAGCGATGGATCGGCAACGCTCCGTGGTGTGATGTCTCTGTCATCTGGGCGCGAGATCTCGGCGATAACCAAGTCAAGGGGTTCATTGTCGAAAACAAGACCACACCCGGCTTCAGCGTGGAGAAGATTCAAAACAAGACTTCGCTCAAGATCGTCCAAAATGGGCACATCACCCTAAAGGACGTGCGAGTGTCGGAAGCAAACCGGCTGCAGGGTGGGAACTCATTCCGTGATACGGGCCGGGTACTAAAGATGACGCGCTTCGCCGTCGCGTGGATGGCGACCGGATGCGCGATGGGCGCCTACGAAGCCGCCCTCGAATACAGCCAGCAGCGGTTGCAATTCGGCAGGCCGATTGGCTCATTTCAGTTGGTGCAGGATCTGCTCGCCAAGATGATCGCCAACATAACGGCATCGCAGTGCCTGATTGCGCGCCAGGCACAACTGCATGCCGAAGGGAAGCTGTCCGACGCCCATGCGGCGCTCGCCAAGGCGTTCGCCACGGCAAAATGCCGCGAGACCGTCGCGTGGGCACGCGAGGTGCTCGGTGGCAATGGAATCGTCGCCGACTACAAGGTAGCGCGCTTCTTTGCGGATGCGGAAGCGCTGTATTCCTATGAAGGCACCTACCAGATGCAGAACCTGATCATCGGCAAAGCCATCACCGGACTGAGCGCGTTCGTGTAGCCCATGCTCGACCCTGTAATTTTCGAAAGGAAGGGCGCCATCGCCTACGTGACCGTCAATCGGCCCGAGGTGCTCAATGCCCTGAATACGCCGACCTGGGCCGCCCTGAGAACGGCCTTCGAGCGCGCGCGAGATGACGCGACCGTTCGGGGTGTGATCCTCACGGGGGCCGGCCAAAAAGCATTCATCGCCGGAGCCGACATCAGCGAACTCGCGCAGGCCACGGCAATCGAAGCGGAGCAGGCCAGCCGTTTCGGACAGGAGGTTCTCGATCTTATCGAAAACCTCGGAAAGCCCGTGGTCGCGGCGGTCAATGGCTTCGCGCTGGGCGGCGGTTGCGAGACCGCGATGGCATGCACGATCAGAATCAGCGTCGAGACCGCCAAGTTCGGCCAGCCCGAAGTCATCTTGGGATTTGTTCCCGGAGGTGGTGGCACGCAGCGTCTGCCGCGCCTGGTCGGCAAAAGCCGCGCGCTGCAGCTCATCCTAACCGGAGAGATGATCAGCGCGCAGGAAGCCCATCGCATCGGGCTCGTCAACGAAATTGCTCCTGCGGCTGAGCTCATCGCACGCGCCGAGGCAATCCTCAACAAAATGGCCGCTAACGCCCCGCTTGCCGTCAAATTCGCGCTTGCGGCCGTCAACAGCGGGCTCGAGACGAGTCAGAGCGAGGGGCTGCTGCTGGAAGCCTCTTATTTCGGCCTCTGCGCCGCAACCGAAGACAAGGCGGAGGGCACTGCGGCGTTCCTCGCGAAGCGCGCACCGCAGTTCCGCGGGCGTTGAGCGATCCCACAGCGCACGAAGATTCAGGAGAAACCCGTGGCAAGTGATAACATTTTCTCCGGCCTCAAGGTCGTGGACATGGCAAGTTTCATCGCAGGTCCCAGCGCCGCCGTGATCTTGTCCGACTTTGGTGCTGAGGTGATCAAGGTGGAACCGCCCGCAGGCGATGCGTGGCGGCGGGGACACATGCTCCCGCCGCAGCCGCAATCGAAAGATCCCTATCCGTGGCATTTGGCCAATCGCAATAAGCGCGGCATCACGCTCGATATGAAGTCTGCCGGAGCGCAGCAGGTGCTCGAGCGCTTGGTCACGTGGGCGGACGTACTCATCGTCAATACACCACATCCGGCACGCAAGCGCTTGAAGCTCGAGTACGACGATATCGTGGAGTGGAACCCGCGCTTGATCTATGCGGATCTCACCGGATTCGGTGCGAAGGGCCCCGACGCCGATCTGCCGGGATTCGATATCACGGCGTACTGGGCACGAAGCGGTCTGTTGTCCATGACGCGCGATGCCGGCGCGCCGCCCACTTGGCCGGTGGCTGGCAGCGGCGCCACTGCGACCGCCGTGGGACTGTATTCCGCGATTCTGACGGCACTTTATCGCCGCGAGCGCACCGGCAAGGGATCCTATGTCACTACGTCGCTCCTCGCGGAAGGTGTCTGGTCGGCGAGCGTCTCCATTCAGGCCGCGCTGTGTGAGGCAAAGTTTTTCGGCCTGCACGACCGCAGAAATCCCGCCAATGCCGCGTTGAATGTTTACCGCTCGTCCGATGACACTTGGTTCGTGCTGATCGTGACGCCTGACAAGTTGGCCGCCGTGGCGAACGCTCTAGGCCGTGCGGATCTGCTGACCGATCCGCGCTTCTCCGATCCTGTGAAGCTCGTACAGAACATGCCGCAGCTGACAGCCATTCTCGATGAGGTATTTGGCTCGCAGCCGATGGCGCATTGGTACGAAGTCTTCAGCGGGGTTCACGTGACGTTCGGCGCCGTGCGCGGACCGAAGGAAGTCATCGCCGATCCGCAGCTGCGCTTGAATGACATCGTCGTGCCGCTCGAAGGGGCCGGCGGCAAGCTAACCTTGACCATCAGCAGTCCGATTCATGTGCAAGGCGTCGCCAAGGTGCCCGCCAAGCGTGCACCGACCCTGGGTGAGCACAACGAAGAGGTTTTGATGCAGCTCGGGTTCAGCGCCGGAGAAATCGACGGATTGCGTGCGAATGGCACCGTCCCGGACGCCGGAGCCCGGACCGTGGCGACCGCCGGATAATCGATGTGGAGGGACTGAGCATGTCGACCCATAAGCCCATCAGCCGCGTTGCGATCATCGGAACGGGTGTCATTGGCGCGAGCTGGACGTCCTTGTTCCTGGCAAGAGGCCTGCAGGTCGTTGCGACCGATGTTGCGCCGAATGCCGAGGCCGCCCTGAGGCGCTTCGTGGAATCGGCCTGGCCGGCGCTCAAGAAATTGGGTCTTTCGCCCGGCGCCGCCCAATCGAAACTGATCTTCACCGCCGATCTGGCGAGTGCCGTCAAAGATGCGGACCTCGTCCAGGAGAATGGCCCTGAGAGGATCGACTTCAAGAAGCGCCTGTACGGCCAGCTCGATGAGCTCTTGCCCGCCGACACGATCATCGCCTCGAGTTCATCCGGCCTCACCATGAGCGAGATCCAGGCCGGTTGCCCCTCGCATCCGGAGCGCTGCGTAATCGGACACCCTTTCAACCCGCCGCATTTGGTGCCGTTGGTCGAGATCGTGGGCGGCGCGAAGACGTCCGAGGAAACGATCCAACGAGTCACGGAATTCTATACCGCCATGGGGAAGCGCACAGTCCGGCTGCGCAAGGAAGTGCCGGGGCACGTCGCCAATCGACTGCAGGCCGCTCTTTCACGGGAGGTTTATCATCTGGTTGCCGACGGCGTGGTCAGCGCTGCCGACGCCGACACCGCGTTGTGCTGGGGGCCCGGCCTGCGGTGGGGGATCATGGGTAGTCTGCTGCTCAATCACCTCGGTGGCGGCCAAGGCGGCATTGAACACTTCTTCGAGCAATTCACCGGTCCCATGACCGCTTGGTGGAAGGTTCTCGGGCAGCCGGTGTTGACGCCAGAAGTACAACAGAAGCTCATCGACAGCGTGCGGGCGGAGGTCGGCTCGCGGTCCATTGACGAACTGGCGGCGGAGCGAGACGAAATGCTGCTCGGACTCATTGAGCTGCGAGCCAAATCAGGGCAAGTCGATTAGCCTCGCCGGATTTCATCTTCCGAAGGCGGTGCGTGATGGAGATGACGCCACGCTCGGCGTCATCCTGTTATGGAGGAAACATGGCCGACGTCCGTTCTTCAGGCGGCCGCCTGTTCGTGCTCGACTTGTGTCGTGGCCGGGTTTTGTCTCTCGAGCCCGATGGCTCGGACCCAAAGACCCTTATCACCGGCTGCCGACTTCCCGATGGCCTCGCGGTCGATTCGGCGGCGGGGTACATCTATTGGACGAACATGGGCATTCCGCACCGGAATGACGGTTCGATCGAGCGCGCGGATCTCGACGGGGGCAATCGCCGCTTCATCATTCCCGAAGGGGGCACGTTCACGCCCAAGCAACTCCATCTCGATAAGACGAGTAGTAAGCTGTATTGGTCGGACCGCGAGGGCATGCGTGTGATGCGTGCCAACCTCGACGGCTCGCAGATCGAGACGCTCATCCAGACGGGCGAGGGTGAAGGCGATCGCCACGATCCATCGAACTGGTGTGTGGGGATCACCGTCGATCCGACTCACGGCCAGATCTACTGGACCCAGAAGGATGCGGATGACGCCGGGCACGGGCGCATTTTTCGCGCGAGCATCGATAGACGCTGCGGCCAGACGCCGGCGAGCCGGATCGGGGTTGATACACTGCTAGAACGGCTCCCGGAGCCGATTGATCTGGAGGTTGATCTCGAGCACCGCGTCCTCTATTGGACCGATCGGGGCGAACCTTCGCGCGGCAACACGGTGAGCCGGACGCCCATCGACGGTCGTCTCAACCCGGAAATCGTGCTCGGCCACTTGATGGAAGGGGTCGGGGTCGCGCTGGATGTGCGTGGCGATCGGATGTTCATCACGGATCTCTCCGGCTCCATTTACTCCGCTCACCTAAACGGATCGGGCAGGCGCTCCATCGCAAGGGTTCAGGGGAATCTCGTGGGTATTGCCTATGCCGAAAAGCTATGAGTCCCGCATCGAGTCAGCGTCTCGCAAGTCATAGAATACCGAGCGCCCGCGCCCGAGCCATTGCGCCGCCGCGGTTCTTGACGTTGAGCTTGCCGTAGACGTTGTGCAGGTGCCATTTGAGGGTGCCTTCGGAGACGAAAATTGCTTCGGCAATCTCTTTGTTGCTCAGGCCCGACTCCAAGCGCTTCAAGATCGACAGCTCTCGCTTCGTGAGGTCTTCGCCCATGCCGTTCGGGACACCCCCCTGGACGTCAGGCGTGTAAATCGCGCGATGCAGGCGGCGCGCCAGGGGCGCCGCCTCGGAGCCACGGAGTTGCTCCATGTCGAGCCGATCGATCAGCGCGCCCAGTTCGCGAGCCTCGTCCAGGAACACGCGGACATAATTTCTCGGAGCGGCGATGGCAAGCGCTCTACCCACGTCCGCCAAGGCGCTCGACCAATCCCCTTCCTCCTTTTCTGCCAGCGCGCGCAGGATCAACAGTTCCACCGAGCGGTGAGCGAGCTTTCGCTGTTGGCTGCTCGCGATCGCAACATCCAGCGCCTCGACCACCACTCTCGGCGAGTGCTTGAGCAAATAACGTGACGCGGCACGCAATGTCTTGTCGGAGCTCAGCGGTGGCGCACCCCTGCGGGGCGGCAACTCGTGGAAGTCGAAGCGCGTCGCAACGAGCCTCGCCTCCTCGTGACGCCCCGCGCGCGCGAGACTACGGCACTCTTCGGCGGCCAGTGACAGGGTCACGCGGCGCCAGCCACGCCGTTCACCAACTTCCTGTCCTTCTCTCAGCATCGCCAGTGCGCCACTCTCATCGAGTCGCAGGTGCTGGATGCGGGCCTGCGTCAAGTAGGCTACGATCACTGCGTCGGCATGAGCGTATTCGCTCACACTGCCCTGCGCCAGTTCGAGGTGTGCGAGAGCCTGCTCGATCTCGTCGAACTCGTAAGCGATACCCGCAAGCAGCGTATGAAGCATGCTGGACTGCCCGGGATGTCCGTGGAGCCTTCGCTCGACGAGCTCGAGTCCGCGCGTGCATGCAACCCTCGCGTCGAAGTAACCCCCGCCTTTGAGGTGCAGCACGGCCTCGAGGTAGGCGGTCCAGCTCAGTGCATAGTAGCCTTCGCTTTTCTCGAGCCACTGGCGCGTCTCGGCAATCACCTCCAACCCTCCGTCGATGTGGCCGCGCGTCTTGTGTACGAAACTCAGAACGTTGCCCATCACCCCCTTGCGCCTTAACGAGGCCTCTGGCCAGCGCGCGAGCCACGCGGCCGCCAATTCGCCACCTCGCATGCCGTCATCGCGCAGGCCAACCGACATGGCGACCTGCATTTCGACCGCGCAACGCAACTCGTCGATCCGGCGGGCGTCCTGATCGGGTTGCGCCTCGAGGTGCTGCAGCAGCTGCTGCAGGCGGTAGATCTGAGCTTCGTATTCCTGATACCGGGGGTAGAACGAGAGCGCGAAGGCGTATTGGATCCGGATCACCGGGTGGCGATCGACGCAATCCTCGGGAAGCGCGTTCATCCAGCGCAAGATCGTCTGGTGGTACCCACGGCGAAATACCAGTTCCTCCACACTGTCGGCGACCCAATGTGCGGCGCGCTCCCACTCCTGAGCCCGGATCATGTAATTCACGGCTTCTTCAACGTGGGTATTGGCGTGCAACCACTGTGCTCCGCGCACCAGGCACTCCCTGGCTTGCTCCGGCGCTGCTCGGCAATACGTCTCGCGGAAAAACTCACCCACCAGATGATGAAAGCGCACCCACTGCCAGGATCGATCCAGCGGAATCAGAAACAGGTTTCGCGTTCGCAGGCCCAGCAAGGCCTCTTCGGCGTCGACGGCATCGGTGACGGCTCGAGCGAGCGGTGGGCAGATGCGATCGAACATCGAGACGCGGAACACGATGTCTCGAGTTCGTTTGTCCATCTGTGACAGAACCATGTCGCACAGATAGTCAACCACGCTGGTATCTGTGCCCGCGAACTGCCGGACGAACGCGCTCGGTTCGCTCGACCCGGCGAGCACCAGCGCCGCGAGCTCGAGCGCCGCCGGCCAGCCTTCCGTTTTGGCGAGCAAGGTCTGCAAATCCGGCGCCGGCAGGTCGCGCCCGAGGCGGCTCCTGTAGAACTGGGCGGCTTCCCTGGCGTCAAATTGCAGTTGCTCGGGTCCGAGCTCGAGTAACTGGCTGCGTACCCGTAGTCCGCTCAAGCGAAGGCCGGGACCCTGGCGAGTGCCGATGACATACTGCAGGGATCGGGGCGAGTAGTTGATCAGCCAATCGAGGATTTCGCGAACCTCAGGCCGCTCGACGAGGTGCAGGTCATCCAGGAACAGCACGATGCGGTGTTGAACCTGGGCAAGGTCACCCGCAATCGCTTCGAGCATTGACCTTGAACCGCTTGCCAAATCGGCGATGAGGTCCTCCGCGGCGTTCTTGCCGATGTGCGCGCTGGCCTTCTGTAGGGCGGTGACCAGATGACGCAGGAAGCGAGTCGCGTCATTATCGTCTTCGTCCAGCGACAGCCAGGCGCAAGACACCCCGCGCTCGAGGAGCCGTGCGCGCCATCGAGCCATGAGAGTGGACTTGCCGTATCCGGCGGGTGCGGCCACGACCACGACCGGAAAGATGCCGTCCAGCACGTCGCTTGACGAATCGAGTCTCGGCCGGGGCAACGGCTTCCTCGTCCCGTTGGCGGGAAACAGCTTGCCCTGGATTATCGCGTGCTCGTGTTGTTTGCCGATCATACGCGGGAGCCCGTCCCTCCCGTCCAGCTGTTTCACCTATCTAACCCCTAACTTTGGTTAGGCGCAACTCGAATCGCAGCAGGGTAACGTTGACCCGCGTTGAGGCGGACAGCGACCAACTATCTCAAATACGGTGTGAATGTGCCCGAAAAGCCCTCCTTGCGTCCCTCCCGTGAGCTTGCCGTGAGCCGCCACCTCCTACGCTCGATTCAAACCCACCATGCGGCAATGTCTTCGAGCTGCCTGCTCGATGAGGGATACATGTCTTCGCAAGCCTCCACCCAAGGTGCGCATCGATCATCTCACGGAGCCGCCTGGCAGCACGATCCCACTCCCCTGAGCGGGGGCTGTCGGCTGCGGAGTGGGGCGCTTCGCCCAAATACTCTGCTGGTACGCGCGTGGCGGAGCCTCATCGAGCTGCGGATCGACGATGCCCTGGCCACCGTCGCGCAGTTCGAAGATGAGATCGCGCGTGCCGATGCCCCGGCGGCGCCTCGATCGCGAGAGTTCGCGGAGATTCTGAGAGCCGTGCTGCTTGTGCTGAAGAGCCACGACGAGGCCACGGTGCGCGCGGCGATTGCCGTACTCGAAAGGCGTCACCGGTCAGCTGGGAGAAGTTCCGCGCTGGCGGCACCCCTGCGCGTCGGCTACTGGAAGGTAAGAGACTTTGATCGATACTACGCGGTACCTCGCCTCAACCACGCGGTCCTGACTCACCTCGCGCCGCACGGCCTTGCGACGATCATCGGGCCGACGTTCGAAGCGGTCGTGGAGGCTGAGCAGCTCCGACTTGCGGTCGCGACGAGACTGGCAAGGGGCGCGTACGAACGCGCCGCGAGTCGGTTCGGGAAGCAATCACCGGTGACAGCCCGCGCGGCCGTCGTGCTCGCGGAGTTGCTCTACGAGGAAGGGCACAGCGCAGGCGTGGAAGCTATGGTCATGGAGAGCCTCACGGCGATCCGCAAGTCAGGCGACGAGGAGGGCGCCTTGCGAGGATATAGGGTTCTGGCTCGCCTCGCCGCCCGTCGGGGGGACAAGGAATTCGCCCTTCTCATCCTAAGGGAGGCGGAGGTCCTGGCGGCCGCGCGCGACTGGACGGGGATGGTGGCGGAGAGCTTGATGCTGCGTGCTGAGCTTCTCCTCAAGGAGGGTCGCACACGCGACGCGGCGGTCTGTACGGAGCGTATCGCGGCACTCGCGCGAGACCTGCCCTCGGCGGACACGTTGCAGGCCAGCCATGCCTTGGCACAAGCACAGGTGCTGGTTGCCACCGGGGACGCGCGCCGAGGAGCGACGATTCTCCGGGAGCTGCAGGCGGCGAGCTGCGGCAAGCGAAACAATTACTGGGCTCTGCGATTGTCGGTTCACCTAGCTGACGCGCTGCTCGGCTCAGGAGACCAAGCCGAAGGCCGTGCCATGCTTGTTCAAGCGCTTCAGGTTGGCGCGCGCGCCGGCGTGTATCAAACATTCGTCGATGCCGGAGCGCACGTGGCCGAGCTTCTTTTGTCGCTTTACCACGCTACCCCGCAGGACAGCCGCCTGCCTCCGGAGCTGTGTCCCTACATCGGCAGCATTCTCGCGGAGCGTGCTCAGCAGTATAGGGGCCCGTTGCCCGCTCGCGCGTCTCGCGTCACGGAGTCGCTGAGTCCCCGCGAACACAGCGTCCTGCGCTCAATGAGCTATGGGCTTTCCAACAAACGCATCGCTCAAGAGTTGCAGATTGCCCCCGAGACCGTGAAGTCCCATGTCAAGGGCATTTTCATCAAGCTCGCCGTACAGACGCGCGCTCATGCCGTGTCGACGGCCAGCGCCATGGGACTGCTCTGAGCCACCTATCGCGCGATGGGGGGGAATTCACTCTCGCCGCGGCGGGTGCGGTGAAACTGATCGTGACGGCACCGTGAGTGATCGCGCCACTCCGTCGCATCGGGAATCGACCTCCCTCCTTACCGCGCCCCCTACAGGAAGTCTTTGCGGCAGGTCGATCCCGCCGCGTTCTTTTGACCAGGACATGCTTGGGCGGCCGTTTGACGCAACGATCAAAGCAACGCAGCAACCAGCCACGTTCGGACGTTGTATGATCGCTCTAAACCAGGTATCAACAAAACTGGTGGCAGTCCACCAGATTCCTCGACAGGGTTGCACATGTTACCCGAAAGAGTTGGAAGGGGAGTCCCAAGCCCGAGTAGGCTCGTCTACTGGCTTGCTGTCTCAATGATCGTTAGCTGTCTTCGGTGCCCATCGTCCCTCGGGCAAACGCCGACATCGGTGAACGTGGAGGTGAGGCACGACTCCTGGACCTTCAAAGACGGAGCCCCGGCAGACGTCGTGTGTTTAGCGCAGACCACCGACGGGTTCTTATGGCTGGGCGGCCCTGAAGGATTATTTCGCTTTGATGGAATGCGATTCGAACCTTTCACCTCTAGTTTTGGTGATCGGCTTCTCTCGACCAACCTTTACACCTTGTTCGCACCGCAGTCCGGTGGCCTCTGGATTGGATACACGTCCTCAGGAGGTTTCAGCTTCCTTGATAAAGGGCGACTGACCAATTATCCGATCGAGACAGGAACCGTTATCCGTTTTGCCCAGAATCGAGATGGAATTGTCTGGGCAATTACAAACGCGGGTTTATGGAGATTCGTTGATTCGGGGTGGCGGCGTATCGGGCCTGAGTGGAACGCTCCGGCAGGTCACCTTATGGATCTGGGATTTGATTCAGACGGAATACTTTGGATTTTGGCGGGCAATTTTGGAGCCCCCAAGGACCTCATCTACCTGATTCCGGGGACCACACACTTCAAGACGGCCGGCACCAATTTGTCAGTCGAAGCGTTCACATGGGAGCCGGGTCGAACCATCTTGACCGCGCCCGTGGCCCCAGGTGCGTCCCGCACCGACGAAAGTTCCGCTGAGAGACTCCCTGCTGCTTACCCGATCACTTCCAAGAACCTTCAAATGGTTGATCGGAATGACGGTGTTTGGGTTTCACCGACGGGCAAAACCATCGTGATGCGTGTTCCAAAATACAGCTTGGGAGATGACCCAAACACAACGATCCCGGCTGGCGCCGAAACCTATGACATAAACCCTTATCGGATGGCGGAGTTGGTGGACCGGGAAGGAAATATCTGGTTTGGAGACAGCAGAGGCATACATCGACTCTACTACACCCCGTTGATCAGGCAGGAACTCTCGAAAGAATCGTCAGGCAGTGATTTCGCTGTGGTGGCCGATGACAATGGGGCGGTCTGGATCAGCTTCAACAGCGGCAATACCCTCGAAGCGGACCTATTTCATGTTTGGGGCAGCAAAGTCGAGCATCGTCTCCCGCAGGTGACATCGTCATTCGCGTACCGCGCGCCTGACAAGACGTTCTGGTTCTCCGGGAAAGGGTGTCTTTGGCATCTTGTCGGAAAAGATTTCACCCGGGTGGATCTTCCCCCGGAAATGGTGAACCAGTCAGAACTCCTGCAAACGATGGCAGGGGATCGGAAAGGAGGTATATGGGTCTCCTTCGGCCGCCGCAGCTTATACCGGTTGATCAATGGCAGTTGGACACCTTTCGGTGGCCGCAACGATCTCCCAAAGACAGGGCGCATCATGGTTGCGTTCACCGATGGCCTTGGCCGCGTGTGGTTTGGCAATGTAAACGGCCTGCTGACGGTCTTGGATGGCGATCGGGTCCACGTATTCCGTCCGGGCGACGATCTTCAAGTGGGCAATATCACGGCGATTTATGGACGAGGGCCGGAGATTTGGATCGGGGGTGAGTTTGGTCTGGAGCAGTTCGACCAGGATCGCTTCCACAAGATTGCCGCTTTGGATGACCAGTGGCTGCGCGGAATCTCTGGAATCGTGGAAACACCCGAGGGAGATTTATGGCTCAACGCGATTTCCGGGATCTTCCATATCCGCAAGTCGGAGATATCCGAAGCCCTGAAAGACTCTGCGCATCGGGTCAAAGGCGAGCACTTCGACAGGCGCGAGGGGCTTTCAGGGATTCCCAGCCAGGTGCATCCGTTGCCAACCGCGGTCGAGGGCAGCGATGGGCGACTGTGGTTCACGTTGCGCAACGGAGTGGTGTGGCTCGACCCAACCGCTTACTCGGAAAAACGGATAGTACCGCCCGCGATCACCATCCAGTCGGTTTCTGCTGATGACAAAGGCTACGCGCCCGACTCTCGTCTCTGGTTACCAGCCCACACGTCGAGCGTGCAAATCAGCTACACCGCGGTTAGCCTCTCGGACCCCGAGGCCGTCCGATTCCTCTATAAACTGCAGGAAACGGACAAGGACTGGCACGAAGCGACGGCGGCCACTCCGGTTACCTATCGCAACCTTCCCCCCGGTTCCTACCATTTCAGCGTTGAGGCGTCAGATACGAATGGTGTCTGGTCCAGCGAGCCCGCAAATATGGCTTTTACGATCCTACCGGCCTTCTACCAGACCCTGTGGTTCCGTTCGCTATGCGTGATCCTCTTTTTGACGACGCTTGCAGGGCTGTATCAGCTTCGGCTCCGGCAGATGGCAAGACAATTCAGCCTCCGCCTGGAAGAGCGGGTGAGCGAGAGGACACGCATCGCCCGGGAGTTGCACGACACTCTGCTTCAGAGCTTTCAAGGTCTACTGCTACGCTTCCAAACCGCATACGCCCTATTGGATACGCGCCCGGCCGACGCCAAGGAGGTCCTTGCGCGCTCGATTGATCAGACGTCGCAGGCCATCACCGAGGGCCGGGAGGCCGTGCAGGGGTTGCGGGCCTCGACGGTCGAGAGCAATGACCTGGCCCAGGCCATCACGGCTCTGGGAGAACAACTCGCGGCGGAAGCCGACAGTGCTACTTCGGTCGGATTGCATGTGGAGGTGGAAGGCACGCCGCGGGACCTGCACCCGATCGTGCGCGACGAGATCTATCGGATCGCAAGCGAGGCCCTGCACAATGCATTCCGACATGCCAAGGCGTATCAGATCGAAGTGGAATTCCGCTATGATGAGCGGGAGCTTCGATTGCGGGTCCGAGACGATGGCAAGGGAATCGATGCCATGTTTCTGACGGCACAGGGGCGCACGGGGCACTTTGGCCTTCCCGGCATGCGCGAGCGCGCGAAGCTCATGGGCGGCAAGCTCACCGTCTGGACCGCAGCGGAATCCGGAACGGAAGTCGAGCTCATCATTCCGGCGGCCCACGCTTACGCCGCGTCTCCACGCCGATCGTGGTTTACCCGGAAAAGCGCGCAGAACAACTCATGAGCAGTGATCCCAACCCGATTCAGATTCTAGCGGTCGATGATCATCCCCTCATCCGCCAAGGTATCGCGGGTCTCGTGGCAACTCAAGTGGATATGAATCTGATCGCAGAAGCCGCGAATGGATGTGAAGCCATCCAGCAGTTTCGCCGATATCGTCCTGATATTACGCTGATGGATTTACAGATGCCGGAGATGGGCGGGCTCGATGCGATCATCGCGATTCGCGGCGAGCATCCCGAAGCTCTCATTATTGTTTTGACCACCTATGCCGGGGACGTGCAAGCGCTGCGGGCACTTAAGGCCGGTGCACGGGCGTACCTGCTCAAGGACAGTTTGCACAAGGAACTTCTCACCACCATACGCGCCGTGCAAGCTGGTAGAAAATCCATCTCCCCCGAGGTCTCCTTCCAGCTCGCCGAGCATGCCACTGACGATGCGCTGACTCCGGCGGAAGTGCGTGTGTTGCGTCTCATTGCCGAAGGAAATGCCAACAAAGAGATCGCGGCGCGGCTCTCGACCAGCGAGGACACGGTGAAGGGCCAAGTCCGGAACATCCTCTCCAAACTAGCCGCCAAAGATCGGACCCACGCCGCCATGATCGGTCTCAAGCGCGGTATCATCGAGTTCTGATGGCTCGAAAGAGTCCTTGAAATCAGCCGATCGAGGGTTTCCACCGCGAGCGGTTAGCCCATAAGCTCGTGGGGCTGTGCGCCGATTATTCTCCACCTTTGCCCACGGGCCGCCAGGCGTCGGACTCTTGCTGATGCGCCTGTCGGCCGGAATGGCGATGGTCGTTCAAGGGGTCTCGGCGCTGTTGGCCGAGCCGCCGCTGGGAGCAGTCCTATTTCAGGCGCTCTCGATTGCTCTAGGGCTGCTCTTTATCACGGGACTATGGACGCCGGTGGCGGGAACGCTGGTGGCGGCCCTGGCGCTGTGGAATATCTATTCGGACGGACATCCCGGGCGCTGGATCATGCTGGCAACCCTGGGCGTCGCCCTGGCACTAATCGGACCGGGAGCGTGGTCCATCGATGCACGCCTCTTTGGTTGGAGGCGACTCGAGATTCGCGATCGAAAGACTCAGGACTCGCCCCCCCCCGATGAGTGAGTTCTCCCACCCTCAAGTGGGCATTCCTTGGTCCAGACGAAGCTCATTCGCAACTCAAAAGAGGCTACCAGTCGTTCCGATATGGCCGAAATACCACTCGAATTGGGGCTGCGCGCTGGTGGCAATTGATTCCACGATGCACACCAGGACGATAGATACCTTCTTTCCTCGAGGCACGCCGGAAGAGGACACGAATGAAAACCTACGCTGAAGAGAGGCTGGCGGCATCGACGATCACCGCTATGTCAAGTCGCGAACGATTCAAGGTCCATGTATTGGGGCGCTTTCGCTTACTGACGGGGAACATCCCTGTCAAAATCCCTCCACGCTTACGCAAACCGCAGGAGCTGCTGCAGGCTCTCATCGCGTTTGGTGGTACCGAAGTGAGCGCGGGCGTGCTGACCGACGCGCTGTGGCCGGCCTCTGAGGGCGATGCCGCGCACCACGCGCTCGAGATGGCACTTCATCGGCTTCGCCAACTGCTCGCAACACGGGACGCGGTACGCGTAAAGGGTGGCAAGCTCAGCTTGAACCGAGATCAGTGGTGGGTCGATATGTGGGAATTCGAGGCGGAGCTGCATCGCCCTCGTGATCCAGAAGGAAATGACATGGATAGGATCGGACGTCTCCGATTCCTCTATCAAGGGCATTTTCTTCAGCAAGAGACCGAAAAGCCCTGGGTCTTGAGGACCCGCCAGGAATTGCGCGATCGATTGCTGTGCGCTATGCGCGACGCGGCGCGTGAGTGCGAGCACGCACGCCGTTGGGAGGATGCCGCGAGCTTGTATCGGTCCGGGATCGAGCTCGATTCCCTCAACGAGAGCCTGTATCGGGGCTTGATGCTTTGCCACCAAGAGCTCGGTGATCATAGCGAGGCTCTGATAGCCTACCGGCGCTGCCGGGAGTTGCTGACGCGCTTCCTCGGAGTACCGCCCAACGAAAAGACGCAAGCCCTCTATCATAGCGTGCGGGAGCGGGCGGTTTGCGCTTCGGTCAGGACCGGGCTATAAGCGCGTGCGCATCAAGCCGTGACGACCTATTTAGGGAGGTTCTCCTGGATCATTTCTAATACCTCCCCGGCCTGACCGTGCAGGATTGCCCGAACGGAGTACATGGCCATGCCGTAAGCCGCCCCTGGGGCAATGAACGGTGGCATGACGAGCTCCACCGGTGCCACTTTGACATTCAGCAATGCGGGACCGCTTACCGCCAGCCATTCGTCAACCGCGGATTCGAGTTTGGCTGCGTCGGTGACCGTGCGACCCCAAAGTCCCATCGCTTGTGCGACCTTGCCGAAGTCCGGATTCTTCAGGTCTGTGTACGCCGGCAGCATTCCCTCGCTCTTCTGCTCCAGCTCCACAAAGCCCAGTTTGCCGTTATCGTAGACCGCAATTTTGATCGGCAGCTTCTCCGAGACGATGGTAATCAGATCTCCGAGCAGCATCGTCAGTCCGCCGTCGCCAGCGACACATACGACCTGCCGATCCGGCTGGCAGGTCTGCAATCCGATAGCTGTACCGACGCCGCTCGCCATGGTCCCATGCAGCAGACTGGCGAACATCCGCCGCTTCCCGTTCGCTGCGATGATGCGCAGCATCCAGACCCCGCAAGTGCCGTCATCGCACGCGAACAGCGCATCCTCGGCCGCCTTGCGATCGATGATCGACGACAAATACTGGCCGTATATCAAGCCGTGCTTACCCGGCGTCGACCTTGCCGCCTGCGCCTTGAGCGCCTTCTCGTGTCGTTCGACATAGGTATCACGAAAACTCGAGTCGGTCCGCTGTGACACCCGGGGCAGGAGGGCCTGTAGCGTGTCCTTGATGTCGCCGACCACGCCGAGCTCGACCGGATGGCGCTGTCCGATATGCATCGGATCACTGTCCACCTGAATGATCGTGGCGCGGCTCGGATAGAACTGTGACCAGGCAAAATTCGTCCCCAATAGCAGGAGCGTGTCGCAATTGAGGACGGCGTGGTAGCCGGATTCCAGCCCGAGGACGCCCGTCATACCGACGTTGTTCGGGTTGTCGTACTCCAGCACGTCCTTCCCGCGCGATGTGTGCGCTACGGGGGCCTGCAGGCGTTTGGCGAGCTGCACGACTTCATCGTGCGCACCGGCGCATCCGGCGCCGGCATAGATCGTGACGTTGGACCCCTTCGCCAAGAGGCTGGCCATCTCGTCCAAATCGGTGTCGCTCGGACGAATGACGGGGACGTTGGTGTGAACACGATAGGGCAGCTCGTCCACCGCCGCGGAATCGGCCACATCGACCGGCAGGATCAATACCGCCACGCCGCGGCGCGTGATCGCCGCCTGACACGCCATCACCGTCAGGCGTCGAGCCTGCTCGGGAATCAGCACCATTTCGCAGAACACGCTACAGCCTTGGTAGACCGCCTTGAAATCCACCTCCTGGATGAAGTCAAAGCCAAGCTCCCGTCGGACCACCTGGCTTGCGATCAGTATCACGGGCGCGCGGTTTCGATTCGCTTCGTACAGGCCATTGATGAAATGCAGACTCCCCGGACCGCAACTGCCCGCCACGGCCGTGAGCCGATTGAGCAGCAGCGCTTCACCCTGCGCGGCGAATGCGCCGGCTTCCTCATGCCGCATATGAATGAACTTGATGCCGGCCGGCGCCAGTCCGGAGGCAAACGCGTTCAGCGTGTCGCCGACGATGCCGTAGCAGTGCTCGACGCCGGCGTCCCTCAGCGCCTCAATGATGACCTGCGCTACCTTCTTGCTCATTGGCGGGCTCCGTTGGGTCCATGGGATCGCTACCGCAGCCTCGGCGGTTCGTCCGCCGCAGCATATCCCCCCGATGGGGGAGCACTCATGTGGCGCCGCTCCTCGGCATAGGCGCGCTCCCGTTAACCCGTGACCCCCATTGGGGGGATGGGGAAGGGCGAGAGATCTCCACATAATTTCCAGGCATGTGTAACCACGCCGGTGGATGCCGATGGAGTCCGTGATGTGGCTGCGAGCAATCTCGATGACGAGTGCCGCGATGTCGATGGCGTCATGCAGCGAGGGTGTCCTCGACCCGCGCGGTCCGGTGGGCGCGGCAGAGCGGGTCATCCTCTACGATTCCACGGCGATCATGCTTGCCGTCATCATTCCAGTAATCGTGCTCACGCTGGCATTCGTGTGGTGGTTTCGAGCTGGAAACCGGCGTGCGCGCTACCGGCCGGACTGGGAGTATTCCGGTCGGATCGAGATGATTATCTGGTCCATTCCAGCCCTCGTCATCCTATTTCTTGGCGGTATCGCGTGGACGGGGTCGCACGATCTGGATCCCCCCGCGCCGCTGGGAGAATCTGTGGCGCCGCTCGATATCGAGGTCGTCTCACTCGACTGGCGCTGGCTTTTCATCTATCCGCATGAGGCGATCGCAAGCTTGAACCGTCTGGTCGTGCCCGCCGGAGTGCCGCTTCGGTTTCGCCTGACCTCGACGACGGTCATGAACAGCTTCTTCGTGCCTCAGTTGGGCAGTCAGATCTATACGATGCCAAACATGGTCACCCGGCTCAATTTGCAGGCCGACCAACCCGGTACTTTCGAGGGTCTCTCAGCCCAGTTCAGCGGCGATGGCTTCTCCGACATGCGCTTTGATCTGGTGTCCACTGACATGGAGTCCTTCAAAGCCTGGGTCGGCACTACGAAGGCGCAAGGCGGCGTCCTCGACGCGAGGACCTTCGAGGCGCTGGTAAAGCCCGCCAAGGCCGACGGTGTGCAGAGCTATGGGCAGGTGAGCGAGGGTCTGTTCGATAGCATTTCATCGGGTCATAGGACGGCGGCCGAGCCGCAGCGAGGGCAATAACATGCTGGGCAGACTCAGCTGGGCGGCCATTCCGTTCGATGTGCCGGTCGTGATGATCGCCGCCGGCAGTGTCGGCTTTATCATCTTTTGCCTGCTGGCGCTGGTGACGGTCAAAGGTTGGTGGCCTTACCTGTGGCGCGAATGGATCACCAGCGTCGATCACAAGCGCATCGGCGTGATGTACATCATTCTGGCGCTCCTCATGCTGGTGCGCGGCTTCTCGGACGCCTTGTTGATGCGCAGCCAATTGGCCCTTGCCGCCGGGCACGCGCAGGGGTATCTGCCGCCCGAACATTACGACCAGATCTTCTCCGCTCACGGGACGATCATGATCTTCTTCGTGGCGATGCCGTTCGTCGTCGGGCTCATGAACTTCGTCTTGCCGCTGCAGCTTGGCGTGCGCGATGTCGCCTTTCCAGTGCTCAACTCCGTGAGCTTCTGGCTGACCGCGGCGGGGGTGCTTCTGGTTAATGTGTCGCTCGTGGTCGGCGAATTCGCCCGCACCGGCTGGCTTGCCTATCCGCCGTTGAGTGAACTCGCGTACTCCCCGGGGGTGGGAGTCGACTACTACCTCTGGTCCCTGCAGATCTCGGGCTTGGGAACGCTGCTTTCGGGCATCAATCTCTTGACCACCATCTTGAAGTTACGCGCGCCAGGCATGGGGTACCGCCAAATGCCGATCTTTTGTTGGACGGCACTTGCATCGAATCTGCTGATCGTCGCGTCTTTTCCGATCTTGACCGCGACCTTTGCGATGCTGCTGCTCGATCGCTATTGCGGTTTCCACTTCTTTACCAACGATCTGGGCGGCAATCCGATGATGTACGTCAACCTGATCTGGAGCTGGGGGCATCCGGAGGTATATATCTTGATATTGCCCGCGTTCGGGGTGTTCTCCGAGGTGGTCGCGACTTTTTCGGGCAAACCATTGTTCGGTCGCCGCTCGATGGTGATGGCGACGATGGCGATCTGCGTGCTCTCCTTCCTGGTATGGCTGCATCATTTTTTCACCATGGGCGCCGGCGCCGACGTGAACGGCTTCTTTGGCATCATGACGATGCTCATTGCCGTGCCGACGGGTGTGAAGATCTTCAATTGGCTGTTCACCCTCTACGGTGGCCGCATCCGTTTCACGACACCCGTTTATTGGGCCGTCGGATTCATGGTGACCTTCGTCATCGGGGGTATGACCGGTGTTCTCATGGCGATACCACCGGCCGACTTTGTGCTGCACAACAGTCTGTTTTTGATCGCGCACTTTCATAATGTGGTGATTGGCGGCGTTGTTTTCGGTGTCATGGCGGGCATCACTTATTGGTTTCCAAAGGCGTTTGGTTTCAGTTTGAATGAGCGGCTGGGCAAGGCGGTCTTTTGGTGCTGGTTCTTCGGCTTCTACCTCGCCTTCATGCCGCTCTACGTGCTGGGACTCATGGGCGCGACGCGGCGCATGCAGCATTATGCGAACCCACATTGGCAGCCGCTCATGCTCATCGCCCTCGCGGGCGCCCTGCTGATCCTCTTGGGTATCGCACTGACGGGCGTGCAGTTCGCCGTGAGCATTCGCCACCGCGATCGTTATCGCGATGTGACGGGCGACCCGTGGAACGGTCGCACGCTCGAATGGTCGACCCCCTCGCCGCCGCCCGCGTGGAACTACTCGCATCTGCCGCAAGTGGACCGGCCTGATGCATTCTGGGCCATGAAGCAGCAGCGCGGGACGGCGCCGGATCGCAGCGTCCCGCGAACCTATGAGACGATCCACGTGCCTCGGAATAATCCGACGGGCTTCTATCTCGCGTTCTTTGCGGTATTGCTGGGATTCTCCCTCATCTGGCGCATTTGGTGGGGCGCCGGATTGGGACTGCTCGGAGCACTTGCGGTTGGGCTCATGCAGGCGTGGCGCACGCATGGCGAGATCGAGGTGCACGCGGATCAGGTCGCCGCATTTGAGCGGCTCCACGGGCCGAGGGGGAGACCGGTATGAGTGCCGCCGGGCAGGGGCTCGCGACGGCGCAGGAGGTGCCGCTGTCGCTGCGGGGGCCAGCGCCAACCCGCGTGGTCGCGGGTTATGGCTTTTGGTTGTTTTTGCTGTCCGACATCGTGATATTTGCCGCGTTCTTTGCCGCGTATGCGGTGCTCTCAGGCGAAAACGCCGGCGGCCCGACGGCCGCCGACCTCTTTGATAAGAAACACGTGCTGATCGAGACTGCTTGCCTGCTGGCCTCGAGCGTCACCTGCGGCTTTGGCTCGCTCGCGGTGCAAAGCGGGAACAGAACCTCGACCTATTTCTGGATGACGATCACGTTCATTTTGGGGGTCGCGTTCTTGAGCCTCGAAGTGAGCGAGTTCAGGCACATGCTCGAGATCGGTGCGGGGCCCTCCCGCAGCGCCTTCCTCTCGGCCTTCTTTGCCTTGGTGGGCACCCATGGACTGCATGTGAGCGTGGGCTTGTGCTGGCTGATTGTCATGCTATTGCAGGTGGCTACGCTCGGATTCCAGCCAATGGTGAGCCGCCGCTTCTTCTGCTTCGGCCTGTTCTGGCACGCGCTCGACATCGTTTGGATCGGCGTATTCACCATCGTGTACTTGGGAGCTCACTTATGAATACCGACATCGACGCACAGGGCGTGGCTCCGGGTGCCAACATTCGCACCCACAGTACCCACCGAAGTTACCTGATCGGCTTGGGGTACGCGGTCATTTTGACGCTGGCTTCCTTTTGGGCGTCGTCGACCGATGTGATCTATCCGCATGGCGTTCCCATTCTATTGGGCGTTCTCGCCATCGCTCAAATGGGCATTCACCTGGTGTTTTTCCTGCACATCTCGAGCGCGCCGGACCAGACCAACAATATTCTCGCGCTCGCCTTTGGAATTTTCGTCGTGGGTCTGCTCGTATTCGGATCGATGATCATCATGGCTCATCTGAATCACAACATGATGCCCATGGATCGACTGATGCAGATGCAACGCTGATGATCCGCTGATGACCGTACTGGCAACGCCAGGGTGGCGCGATTTCATGGAGCTCACGAAACCCAAGGTGAGCTTGCTGATCGTGTTCACGGCGGTCGTCGGGATGGTTCTGGCCTCCCCCGGCATGGTGCCGCTGCCCGCGCTGGTGTTCGGCACTCTGGGCATCGCCATGGCGTCGGGCTCTGCGGCGGCAGTTAATCACATCCTCGACCGGCGCATCGACAAACAGATGGCTCGCACGAGACGACGACCGCTGCCGACCGGAACCTTGCGGATCAGTCAGGCCATCGGCTTCGCGAGCCTGTTGAGCGCCGGCTCGATGCTGGTGCTATGGCGGTCGGTCGGAGGGCTCTGCGCTCTGCTGACATTCGGCTCACTCATCGGCTATGCAGTCATCTATACCGGCTGGCTTAAATACTCGACGCCCCAAAACATCGTGATCGGCGGCGCCGCCGGCGCAGCGCCCCCGGTGCTCGGCTGGGTGGCCGTGACTCACTCCATCGAGGCGCAGGCGTTGGTGTTGTTCCTGATCATCTTCACATGGACACCACCGCATTTCTGGTCGCTCGCGATTGCGCGACGCGAGGAGTACGCGAGGGTGGGGATACCCATGCTGCCGGTGACCCACGGCATTCCGTACACGCGCCTGCTCATTCTGCTGTACACGGTCTTGCTCGTTCTATGCACGCTGATTCCCGCGGTCATTGGGATGAGCGGATTGATCTATCTGGCGGTCGCGCTCGTGCTCGATGCGCGCTTTCTTTATCTGGCCGTGGCTCTTCATCGAGGCGTTCGACCCGACATTCCAATTCGGACCTTCCGTTTCTCCGTCGCCTATCTTACGGCATTATTCGGCGCGTTTATCGCAGATCATTACTGCAGGCTACCGGTCTAGGAGGGACGGGCGATGCGTATTGGCAGTCCTGATATGCGGTCCGAGCGGCGCCGGTGAACCCGATACTCATTTGTCGCGATTGCGACACCGTGTACCGCGCCGTTGCCTTGCGCCGGGGTGATGTTGCCCTCTGCCGACGTTGTGATGCCGTGCTTGCCCGCTATTTTGTCGCGAATGTGGAGAGTGGATTGGCGCTCGTCATCGCCGCGGCGATCTTCTTCGCGATCGCCAATCTCACGCCCATCCTAAGCATCGAAGTTGCCGGGGTGCAGACCCAAGCCAATATCTGGTTTGCCGTGCGATCGCTGCAGCAGGGATGGATCTCCCTGGCTGCCTTCGGACTTGCGTTGACGACCTTTATCATCCCCGCGGTTCAAATTGCGCTGCTTCTCTGGGTGCTGCTATTCGCGCGCTTCGGCCTCAGGTCGCCCGGCTTTGGACCGGCCATGAGGCTGCTGCACCGGATGCGTCCCTGGAGCATGACCGAGGTTTTCTTGCTCGGCGCCCTGGTTGCAATCGTGAAACTCGCCAATTGGGTCCCCATTACGGCGGGGGCCGGCATCTGGGCAATGGCGGCGCTGACGGTGGTGCTGGCATTGCTCGGGCGCTGCGACCCGGCGTCTTGGTGGTCGATTGCGCCTGCGGTCACCCCATGGCGCCCTTGAAGCGCTCACTCGATCTCGGCGTGATCCTGTGCAGAATCTGCGGTCAAGCCGTGTTGCGCAAGAGCCTCCGGGCCGACCGGCGCTGTCCGCGTTGCCACAGTCGAATCGAGCATCGTACACCCCTCAGTACCGAAATGACGCTCGCGTGGCTGATGGCGGCCATCGTACTTTACATTCCCGCGAACCTCCTGCCCGTCATGCACACCAGCGGATTGCTGGGCGAGGCGGACAGCACCATCCTCGGCGGGATCGTCGAGTTCTGGCGGGCGGGTGACTGGGATATTGCCCTGTTGATCTTCATCGCGAGCGTGGCGGTGCCCTTCACGAAGTTCATCGCGATCGGCTTGCTGCTGTTCACGGTACGCGCCAATACCCGTTGGGAGCGACATCAGCGGACCACGCTCTACCGGATCGTCGAATTCATCGGTTATTGGTCGATGCTCGATGTCATCGTCGTTGCATTGACTTCGGCACTGATGCAGTTCCAGGTATTGGGTACCGCCGAGCCTCGGGCGGGCATCGCCTTTTTTTGCGCCGTCGTGGTCGTGACCATGCTGTCGGCGTTGAGTTTCGACCCCCGGTTGATCTGGGACCGACGCACGTGAGCGAGGCGCCCGCCCCAGATACCGAGGAGGAGTTGCCCACGCCGGCGGTGCGCAATCGCCGTTGGATTCCCCGATTGGTGTGGGTGGTACCGATCGCGGCGGCGCTCATCGGGATTTCATTGCTCATCAGGAATTGGCAGAACACGGGTCCGCGTATCACCATCAGCTTCTTGAGCGGCGAGGGGGTCCAGGTGGGCAAGACCCTGGTCAAGTATCGGGACGTCGCGGTGGGGCAGGTGTCCGCCGTCGTGCTGAGCGAGGATCACCAAACAGTCCTGGTGAGCGCCGATTTGGCCAAAAATGCGGCGAGCCTGCTGAAGGCGGATACCCAATTCTGGATCGTGCGACCGCGCATCGGCGTGGGCTCCGTGTCTGGGCTCGATACGTTGCTGTCGGGGGTGTATATCGGCATAAAGACAGGCGCCGCCAAGCTCAATGAGCGTCAATTCGTCGGGTTGGAGAATCCACCCGCTCTTTCGCACGGTCCACGCGGTCGCGAGCTTCAGTTGCACGCCGCCCGCGCCGGGTCCCTCGCGATCGGCGCGCCGCTCTATTTCAGGCAGTTTCAGGTCGGTCGCGTAATCGATGAGAATCTGCTGCCCGACGGCAGCGCGCGAGTGACCGTGTTTGTTGATGCGCCCTACGAGGGGTTCGTGAAGCCGGTGACACGCTTTTGGAATGCGAGCGGGATCAACGTCAGGCTCGGTGCCGAGGGTCTGAACGTACAAACCGAATCGTTGGCGGCGGTGATCGCGGGCGGCGTTGCCTTCGACGACGGACCCGCCGAAGCGGTTCCGGCGGCGAGCGGGAAATCCAATGCATTCACCCTGTACAAAAATCAAACCGAGGCGATGGCGCCGCCCGATGGCGACCCGCGCTACGTGCGGATGCGGTTCGCACAGGCGCTGCGCAGCCTCGAGGTGGGTGCACCCGTCGAATTCGTCGGGGTAAACATCGGATCTGTCGTCGCGGTCGACTTGGGCTACCAGCCTGAGGACAAATCCTTTCCGGTCATCGTGACCGCCAAACTCTATCCCCGCCGTATGGGGCAAGCCTATGAGACGCTCGCCGCGCAGGGGAAAACCGAGAGCGAGGAGACACTTGCAGTGTTCGTGGGGACCTTGGTCGGCCGGGGACTGCGCGCACAGCCGCGGTCTGGAAGCCTGCTCACCGGGAAGCTGTATATCGCGCTCGACTTTCTGCCTGGGAGCCCCCGAGTCGCCTTTGACCCGTCGATTCGGCCGCTCGAACTGCCGACGGTGAATGGGACTTATCAAGAGCTGGAAGCAAATATCGGCCGGATGGTGAAGAAGCTGAATGATCTGCCGTTCGAGCAGATCGCCACCCATTTGGATACTGACCTGCAGGATCTTCATGGGACCCTGGACGCGCTTCACACCCGTGTGCTGCCGAGCGCGGTGGATACCTTGTCGGCCCTGCATGGCACGCTCGATTCGGCCAACCGGACCTTTGATTTGGATTCGCCCCTTCAACGCAGTCTCACGGAGACCTTGTCGGAGACCCGCAGCACCTTGCAGGCCGTGCGCGACTTGGCCGGCTATCTCGATCGGCATCCGGACGCGCTCTTACGCGGTAGGCGACCGCAGAAGATGCCGAAGAGTCTTGCGGCGCCATCGTCGCACGCCACGCCGTGAACGCCAACTACACGCGACTTGCCATTGCCTGGCTTGCGAGCATCGGAGCCGCCTGCACATCCGCGCCGATTCGCTATTACACGTTGATCCCGCCGCCCGACATGCGACTGCAACCCGCTGAGGCAGCGCTCGCGATCGATGTGCGAATCGCCCATATCCCACCCGAGCTCAACCGCTCCGAACTGATGGTTCGCACCGGGCCGGCCGCGATCACGCTTCTCGAGAATGAGCGATGGGCGTCCCCGATGAAGAACGGCATCAAAGAGGCGGTGCGCCTAGAACTGCGGCGTCAATTGAGCAGGATGGCCGCACGGCCCTCCTCGTTTACGAAGCTGGCGATCGACATCGACGTGCAGCGTCTCGAGGCGGAACTCGGGACGTATGCCCTATTCGAGGGCTCTTGGAGCGCGACTTTGTCGGACACGGGCCGCCCAACCGGCAGCGCGCAGGTAATGCGGTGTACATTCCGGGCCGACGAAGCGATCCACAGCGGCTACGCCGCCATGGTCGAGGGGTATCAACGAGAAATCGCGGCGCTCGCCGATGACATCGTGGCCGTGGTGGCGGGCGCCGCGAAGGGTATCGACGCCCCCTGCCAAACATTCCCCGCAAGTTCGGGCGGTGAATCCGGCTCCAAGGACCGGGAGGGATTCACCAAAAAAAAGGGGTTTACCATGTTTCGCCGAGTTCACCGGATCAGGTCGATTCTTCAGTTCCTGCGTGAGCGAGCGCCGCACTACGGGCCGCTCGCCCGAGATGATCTACACCGGTTCCGCGACGAGATCGTCAAGGCGTCCGTGGGCGCGAGCATCTCGGCAGCGGCAGGGCTCATCTTTGCCTGCTTCTTGTCGATCGCCTTGATTGTCTCGGCCTGGGATGGCTTGCATCGGACCGCGGTGGCGTGGGCAGTGTGTTGCGGCTGGGGAGTGCTCGCGCTCGGCGGCTTATGGTACGCGCGAAGGACTCTCTCCGGTCCGCCGCCGTTTCGGCTCATGGGGCCTGCGCTCGCGCGCGATTATGCGAAGCTTCTCGCGCTGGTGGATCGACAGGAATCGTAAGTAGCGCGGCGTCGGCGTGGGTTGTTCCGACGAACGATCAGGGTGGGACTCCCGCAATCTCAACCGCCCCCACGGAAAGCGCCAGCGCGGCCGCAGCCGTGTGCGCATTCGCACGAGCATCCTCGACCTGCGTGTCGCCTTGGACGAGGGCATTTTCTTCGGTGGCAAGATCCGTATAAGTCCCGACCTCTTGCCGGTACGAGCGCAAGGCTGCATCGTAAGCCGTATGCGCGGCCTGACTCAACACGGTGGCCGCCTCGTACTCGGCCAGGCTCGTCAGCAGTCCGTCATAGGCCCGCACCACTTGTTGCGACGCGGAGTCGCGTGCGGCCGCCAGCTGCTCTTGCGCCTCCCGCACTTTGGCATCGGCCATGGAGATGCGATTCCGTCGCATGCCGCCGTCGAAGAGCGGCACGCTGAACGACAGGAAAATGCTCTGCCCGGGTCGGTCGATGGTCGAATAACGGCTCCCATCGGAGTTCAACGAGCCGATATTCTGAAAGGCCTGCCCGGTGAGTTGGATCACGGGATAGTAGGATCGCCGCTCGCCCTTGAGCGCTGCCTCAGCCGCGTCCACGTTGCCGAGTGCCGCGATGACATCGGGCCGATGCGCGAGGGCTTGATCGATCACCTTGGACACGCTCTCGGCCGGAGCGGGCGGTAGCGGCAATTCAGCGCTATCCATCACGTCGATGTCGGTCGCTGCGGGCACTCCGAGGGCCGCGATCAGATTGGCACGTGCGGTTCTCTCGACGCCTTCGGCTGCTGCCAACGCGTAGCGCGCTTGAGCCGTTTGCCGCTGTGCCTGCGCCACCGCAACCACGGTGGCAAGGCCGTTATTCCGCTTGGCGGTGGCGGCGTCCTGAGTCGTGAGAGCGGTACCCAAGGCCTTCTGTGCGGCATGGAGCCTCCCACGCGCGGCGCCCAGGTCGAAGTACGCTTGCGACACCTCGAATATGAGTTTCTGATGGGCACCGGTGAACGTCACGTTGGCGACGAAGGAGTCTGCGCGGGCGGCTTGCAATTGGGCGTCGCGGCGGCCGAAATCGAAAAGCAACCATTTCAGAGCCAGCGCGGGAATGACCTCCCGCGTATCGGAGACGAAATAGCCTGCCGGCACCAGGTTCTTGGGTGCGGGCAATGGCGTGTGCTGAAACCCGCCGATCGCCTGCAGGGAAAGCTGCGGAAGGTACGCGCTTTCGGCGAGGCCGATACCCGCGGCCGCTTCCCGCGCGGCTTCCCAAGCCGCCCGCGTATTGGGATTGCGTCGCTCCGCCAGATCGAGCAGCGCCGCCAGATCGTACTGCTTATGTGGCACCGAGGGACCGGTATCACCGAGGCTGGCAGCGCGGCGGATGGCCGAATCTGGGATGGCCCAGGGTTGCTCCGCGTTCGGCGGCGCTTGGGCGAGCCCTAGTTGAGCACCGAGCATGCCGGCAATAAAGGCCAATTTGACTCTCGAGCGTTCAATGCACCACCGAAGCAACATGCCGAACCTCCGACTCGAGTTGTTCGATGGCGTGCAGGCTCAGGCGTGCGTCGGGTTCCATCGCAGCTGCCGGTGAGGAAGCGGCAGTCACCGGACTCGGAGGCAGCAATCGATTTTTCGAGAGGTTGTCGCCGGCGGCCTCCGCCCAGTCGGCCAACCGGTCGGTGGATCCCGGCTTGACATGGCGGGAAATCGCATCCGTGGACTCGACGAACGCTGCCCCCGCGAGCCGTTCAATACTCGCGACGGAGGCAACACTCAGGCTCGCCGGCGCGTGGCCCGGCAGCATTCGCAGCTCGAAGAGGCTCAAGGCGCGCAGGTGATCGGCCCGGACCAATGCTTGAATCGCGCGCACGCGGGCCTCGGCGGAATGAGGCGGCCGACGGATGACCGCCGCGATCGCACGCAGCGCCTCCGCCAGCGCCGCACGCATGCCGGACCTGGCGGATTGAGGCCAAAATGAACTGAATACGATGGTTATCACGATATTGCCGAGCAGAATCCCGGCGACTCGGTCGCGCAGCACGGTGAGATCCGTCGCGGGCACGTATCCTTGCAAGATACCCAGAAAAAATGCGAATGCCATCTGCATGCCGGCGTAGGAGAGCAACTCACTGCTGGTCGCGACCCAGGCGGCCCCCACTGATACGGCGGCAATCAGCAGACAGAGCTGGCCGATATCAGTGAGGTGCGGGAGGACGAAGACTATGCAGAGACCCGCGATGAGTCCGCCCATGACAGCGCCGGAGAGTCTGAGCACCAACTTGTGCACGGTCTCACCCAGGCTCGAGAGCGCGACAAAAAAGCACGTGACGATGGCGGTGCGCAATCCGGGCCAGTCCAAAAGCGTGTAAATGACGTACGAAATCATGACTGCCATCGTGGTCTTCAGGGCAAATTGCCAGTGCGCTGGATTGTTGAGCGCGTCCGCGACGAAGAGTCGTCGCGCCGGATGCGGCGCTTCATTGTGCTCGGGCTGGGAGTCGGGGCGGCCTATGGCACCCAAGAGGTCGGAGAGCGTGCTGCGCACGGCTATCACCGCGGGGAGCATGTCGACGCTTGCGTCGGCCATTTGCGGCATGGGTGGGGCGGCGTCCGACCCGATGGCCTGTCTGCAGGCTCGCAAGCGGCTTGCCAGTTCCTCTCGCAGAGCAACCGGCAGATCGTCGGGAAGGGCTTCGAAGATCACCAGCGCATCGAGAAGCGCACGTATCACAGAAACCGTAAGACCGCCGGCGCGCACCCTCTTCTCGGCGCCATGTTGAGCGATCTCAAGCAATGGTACGAGACGGGCGCGCCAATCAGGAAGGGATTTGTGGTAGTCGCCGCGCGCAAGCGAGATCTCCCACTCCGTAAGGACCTTACGGACCGTGCGTGCCATGAATGCCACAGCGTCCTGACCAAACAGCAAATTGACGATGACCGTCACGGCGACCGGCACGAATATGACGACCCATGCCCACAAGGTCGCGCGTGTCAGCGCCTCCGGGCTGGGTACGTCATCGACCAGCGACTGCAGCAGCACGACGACGAAACCAGCCAGGAAGGAGATCGGTCCCAGCGCAAACGTGCGTGCAGTAAACATGGCGGCAAAGGTCGCCGCCGCCATGAGCGGCAATCGCAGCGCGGGTTCGGCGATGTCGATGAGTTCTAGGCCCAAAACCAGGAAAATCGCCAGGGTGACGGCGGCCAAGCCGCCAAGCGCCGACGTCACGGTCGCACTCTTTTCATCCTTGCTGATCAGAAAAACGATGTAAGCCATATAAGTCGGCTGGGGTATCTGAAATACCATCGCGATGGCCACTGTGATCGCAGATCCAGTCGCGATGCGCGCGACCGCGGCCCATCGGCCCGCGCGCGGCGCGAGCTCCAGGGTCAGCATTTCGAGGAACGGGCGGCGCGATCCTCGAGACTCAGCGAGCGCGGGCATGATGCACCTTGACGGATGCGGTCAACCCCACGTGCATGGCAAAGGGGGGCGGACCATCGAGCCGGACCCAGACAGGAAATCGCTGCGCAACCACGACCCAGTTGAGGTCGCGGCCGACGACGGGAAGACCGGGGCCGCCTTGATCCGTAGATTGCACGCCCGCGCCCAGGCTTTCCACGCGGCCTGTGAAAGCACGGTTGCTCTCGGACATGGTCCACACCGTCGCCCGATCGCCAACGGCGATTCGAGGCAATTCGGTTTCTCGAAAATCGGCGATGGCATACCACGCATCGGACTTGATGAGACTGAACAACGGGTGGCCGGCGAGGGCGAAGGTGCCTTCCGCAATTTGCAACCCAACCACCTTCCCCGCAAACGGGGCACGCAGGGTCGTCAAATCGTAGTTGCGCGCGGCATTGGCCTCCGCGGCTTCGGCGCCTTCCAATTGAGCCTGGAGGCTCAAGGTGTCTCCCACCGCTTCGCGGGCCTGGGTCGCGCTTTGGGTGAGTGCTTGAAGGGACGCCTCGGCAGCGGCTTCGTTGGTCTTCGCTTCGTCCAGCTGTTGCCGAGTCACGAAGCCGGGCGCGACCAAAGGCTCGAGGCGTTTGCGCGTGACCTCGGCATACTTTAGCTGGTCGCGCGCCTTGCGCACCTGGCTTTCGGCCGCTTGGACGCCGGAGCCCTGGGAGGTGACTTGACGCCCGGTCAGCGCGATCTGCGCCTTTAGAGCGGCCACCTGCGCGCGCGCTTGGCGCAGTTGCAATTCGTACGGCACCGGATCAATGACGAGGAGCGGCGCACCTTTTGCGACATCTTGATCATTGGTGACGAGAATCTGGACAATTCTCCCACTGATCTCCGACGCCATCGCCGCGCTGAAGGCAAAGATGCGCGCATCGTGCGTGCGGGGGCGCCGATCGATCGCGACGACGACAAGAATGCACAGCAAGATGGCGGATCCGACGGCCACCGTGGCTATCACCCTTCCCCGTAGCGACTTGCCTTCACTCATACATCGTTCTTCAAGACAGCCATATCAGCCACATCGCGAACGTGCCTGCACACGCAATCGCCAACATGACGACGAAGGGGACCGGTATTTCCTCGAGCATTCCCGAAGCTTTGAACAGCGCGCGGGCGACCAGTGCCAACGCAATGCCTGCCAGCGCACACACCATCCAAGAGGGGAAATATGAACCTAGAATATTGCGAGAGGGCGCGCCGTCGCAGCCACCCAGTAAACCGAGAATGGGCGAGACGCACCACAGCCGGGCCGCCGGCGGAGAGCGGTAGAACGCCGCGCCTCGTTCCGGAGAGCCTATCGTGATAGTCATGAGAGGCAGTGTCATCGGTTTATCCGTCGCCAGCGAGTCCCCCCTTTGGGGGAGACAAATGGGGACGACCCGCCTCGGGAGGCTCCCCCATCCGAGGGATAAGGTTTCCTTGGCGAGAAGCGCACCATTAGGTCAGCTTCCGATGTGATGATCCTTTCCAGAGGAGTCCGCCAACTTGCTTCAAGGATTTTCTGTTCCTCTCACGCCGCAGGGTCAATCCGCCTTGGCCTCACCGCCGCCCTGGCATTATTCGAGCGATTGCTTGGTCATCGAATATTGGGCCGATACTGCCGCGTTTACGGCACTGTTGCCGCCCGGCGTGACACCGGATGAAAAGTCTGAGGGCAGGGCGTTTTTCTGGTTTCTCGACTGGCAGTTCACGGGCTCCAATGATGAGGTCACCGATCCCGCGCGCTACCAATACCGCGAAGCCTTTGTGCTGGTCGAGGCTTTGTTCGAGCGGGCCCCCGTCAATTACTGCCCCTACATATTCGTCGACAACGACGCGGCCATTGCTCGAGGCTGGGCGCAAGGCTTTCCGAAGAAACTCGGCAGCATCTACCAAACGCGGACCTTCTCTGCACCCAGTGCGGCCGCTGCCCCTCTCGCGAAGGGAAGCCGCTTCGGCGCCAGTGTTGCGGCGCATGGCGAGCGATTGGCGACAGCGCGTCTGCAGCTCGAGGAAAAGACCACCGATCCGGCGAGGGTGTTCAATCGTCCAACGGTGATGCGTCGGTACTTCCCGCAACTCGCGGCCGCGCGCCGAGCGAAGCCGCCGGTCGATGAGCTCACGATGTCGCTGACCGACGATCTGACTATCGTGGATGTGTGGGCGGGCTCGGCGGAGCTGACCATTCCAGAAACTCACGGTGAGGATATGCATTCGCTCGCACCGTCGCGTATCGGGCGGGGTTATCGACTTGGCATGGCGTACTCGGTCACTGATCTTCGGATTTTGAAGAACTACGTTGCTTGAGACATCGGCCGCGCAGGCGGCTGACGGCGGCGTTCGGAGGCGTTTCGATGCCCTTATATACCATTGCGACGCAAGCCGGTGTCCTCGATGGTGCTGCCAAGACGGAGCTGGCGGACAAGCTCACGGCATTTCACGCCGAGTACGCCGGAGTGCCCAAAAACTGGGTGCATATCATCTTTCATGAGTACCCGGACGGAAGCGGGTTCACCTCAGGCAGGCCTTCCCCGACGGCGGCCCTCACGCTGCTGATCCGGACCGGGCGCTCCGCTGACTACAAGCGGGAAATGCTGAGGCGCCTCTGGTTGTTGGTTCAATCCGCAACTGGCGCGCCCGACGATGAGATCGTCTTGGGCATTCAGGAGGTTCCATCCAGCCAGGCCATGGAAATGGGGCAAATCATGCCCGACGTTGCAAGTTCCCAACCGACGCTCTCAACGCCGTGATGCATCGTCCTAGCTTCAATCGGCGGTTTATCGGCCGCGCTCAACAGCCTTTCAAGGAAGTGGAATGCATCTGTATTGCAGCGGACCTTTTGCAGCAGATGTTGACAGAACTGCTGACGTTGGCTACGAACAACGCGGGCCTCGCACGTGCGATGGAAGACCGCTTGTTGTATGCGCGCGACCGCCTGCAGAGATTGCGCCAAACAGCGGGTCTGCTGATCGGTGTCGATGATGAGGCAATCGCACTTGCCTTGCAGCGTCGAGCCTCCGCTCTTATAACCTCGCTCTCAGATGAATTCGACGAACTTAGTCTGTACGCGATCGATGACCACTCGCTCGAGCCGCGGCAGCGCCTACGTTCCTAAGGAGCCGGGGACCATCATGGGTACCGTGGCAGAGGCAATGCCCAAAGGTGTCCCGTATGGAAAATTTGTTCACGATAATTTCGATGCATCGACTACCTGGAAAGACATCGAGTGGGTACGGTCGATTTTCCCCGGAAAGATTGTTTTGAAGGGGATTCTTGACCCCGAAGATGCAAAACGTGCCGTACAGACTGAAATCGACGGGATTTTGGTGTCAAACCACGGTGGCCGGCAGCTCGATAGTGTGACATCGACCATTCGTGCGCTGCCGAAGGTTGTCGATACCGTAGAAGGTAGAGTTCGGGTGTTTATGGACGGTGGTATTCGCTCCGGTCTGGATGTGCTGAAAGCGCTGGCGCTGGGGGCCAAGGCATGCTTCCTAGGGCGGGCGTGGGCCTATGC
>VFSW01001008.1_pt1 | contig 41983 bp, 33 predicted proteins | sample 5358111 | NCBI WGS metagenome assembly VFSW01 (sample SAMN11554181, study PRJNA540505) | mine drainage metagenome | isolation source: sediment from site ElyBrook_90M | place: USA: Ely Copper Mine, Vershire, VT | collected 2017
GGGACGCACGAAGAAAAAACGAGGGCCGTTTACACAAAAAACTTGACGCGCCCGCGCAAAGTACTGCTCATGGTTGCACTGACGCTTGCGACTACTTTTCTCGGTGCAACAAAGCGTGACTTCCAAACGGGCAAGCTCCTCAGTGTGACCGCTGACGAAAGCGCTTCGCGCTGAAATCCTGGTCAAGCCATTGCCTCGCGCCGCTCCAGTGGCAAGTCTCATGCAGGGCGGTGGCGTAATAGCTCTCCTTGTCCTTGAAAGCTTCAAAGCGTGGAAGCTGTATCGCGTCGCGAGCGGGTGAGTAGAAAGCCTGGTTGCCTCCGTGGTGGACAGTGGCGGCGGTGATGGTCATGAAACGGTCGGCGTTCTCGATGCGCTCGGAGAGCGGCAAGTGGTTCTCCGGCTGCGCGTAGTAGTGCGCGGGCAAGCCGCTCACCTGCTCGACGTTGAAAACCGTGCCCCTTCATGAAAGGGATTTCGCGCTCGGCGCCCTCTCCTATCTCGTTCGTCTCGGTCTTCGTGGTGCTGTTGGCGTAAACGCCCAGTGACCAGACTGCCAGACTGGACGGGCGGGCGAGGAGCATAAACAGGAAGCGGGGTAGGAAGTAAGTCGCGCGGCCATGCCGCGGGCCAATCGCGATTAGCGAAGGGGAAACGACTCCGAGTTAGGCGCCCCAGCACCGGTTCGCGGCGCCTGCACACCGCCTACGGCCCTCGCATGCGCCAGGTCACCCCCGGCCCACGCGGCGCCGCCGTGGAGGTTCGGCTGGCGGGCGGATGGGTTCTCAGATGATACGCTATTCCCCGTGACCCTGAACTCGCAGATCCTGCGCGGGACGTTCGTGGCGGCGCTGGGCGGACTGTTGTTCGGCTTCGACACGGCCGTCATCGCCGGAACTACCGCGGGGCTGACGGCGCAGTATCGCCTTACGCCTGCCTCGCTGGGCGTCACTGTAGCGGCGGCGCTGTGGGGCACCATCCTCGGGGCGATGCTGGCCTCGATCCCCGGCGACCGTTTCGGCCGCCGCGACAGCCTGCGCGGCATGGCCGTGCTCTACCTCATCTCCGCGCTCGGCTGCGCCTTTGCCTGGAACTGGAGTGCGCTCATCCTGTTCCGCCTTCTCGGCGGCCTCGGCATCGGCGGATCTTCGGTGCTCGGGCCGATGTACATCGCCGAGATCGCCCCGGCGCGTTGGCGCGGGCGCATGGTCGGCTTCTTCCAATTCAATGTCGTCTTCGGAATCCTGCTCGCCTACTTTTCGAACTATCGCATCGGGCTGCTCGATCTGAACGCCTGGGAATGGCGCGCGAAGCTGGGCGTGGCGGCGATTCCGGCGGCGCTGTTTCTGGTCATGCTCGGCGGCATCGTGCGCAGCCCGCGCTGGCTCGCGGGTAAGCATCGTCTCGAGGAGGCGCGCGAAGCGCTGCGCCGCATCGGCGACGACCCCGACGCCGAGCTGCGCGAAATCACCGGCGCCATCGCCGCCGAGCACGCCGAGCGCGGCGACCGTCTGTTCTCGCGCAAATACCGTCTGCCCGTCTTTCTTGCCATCAGCATCGGCATGTTCAACCAGCTCTCGGGCATCAACGCGATTCTCTACTACCTGAACGATATCTTCGCTCGCGCCGGCTTCGGCAAGGTTTCGGGCGACTTGCAGGCCGTGGCCGTGGGCCTCACGAACCTTGCCTTCACCATGCTGGGCATGGCCGCGATCGACCGGCTCGGCCGCCGTCCCCTGCTGCTGATCGGCTCGGTGGGTACGGCGGGCGCGCTCAGCGGCGTCGCGGCGATCTTCTTCGCCGGGCGGGGCAACCAGTATCTGGTCTGGCTGCTCGCCATGTACATCGCCTTCTTCGGGCTCTCGCAAGGCGCCGTGATCTGGGTCTACATCAGCGAGGTGTTCCCGCAAACCGTGCGCGCCCGCGGGCAGAGCCTCGGCAGCTTCTCGCACTGGTTCATGAACGCGCTCATCTCGGGACTGTTCCCGGTGTTCGCGGCCGCTTCCGGCGCCTATCCCTTCGTGTTCTTCGCGCTCATGATGGTCGTGCAGTTCTTCGTCGTCTTCTTCATCTACCCGGAGACCAAAGGCGTGTCCCTCGAGCACATGCGCGAGCGGATGGGCATCGCGGACTAAGCGCGTTGCGTCGCGCGGGCGCGCGCAGCGCGAGGACCGAGCAGCCACAGCCCGAGGGCGAGCGTCGCGAGCGAAATCCACTGCGTGAGCGACAGGCCGAACTCGAGCGGCTGCTCGTGGCTGCGTACGAACTCGATCAGGAACCGCGCCGTCGAGTACAGCATCAGGTACCAGCCGACGATCTCCCCCGCCACGTGCGGCCGCAGGATTTTGCGCCAGAGAAACGCGAAGATGGCCACATTCGCCGCGGACTCGTAAAGCTGCGCCGGATGCAAGGGAACGCCGAGCGGCACGCCAGTGGTCGCCAGCGTATTGCGGAACGTAACCGCCCAAGGCAAATGCGTGCCCACGCCCCAGCAGCAGCCCGCCGCGAAGCAGCCGAGCCGGCCCACCGCGTGCCCTGCCGCAAGGCCGGGCGCGAAGACATCGGCGGTGCTCCAAAGCGGCAGGCGCTGCCGGCGGAGATAGATCACGGCGGTCACCAGCGCCGCAAGGAATCCGCCCTGATAAACGCCCGCCGATTGCAGCGTCTCGAGCGAAAAGATGCGGCCCGGATCGCGCCAGTACTCTTGAAAATCGAAAAGGAACATGAACAGCTTCGCGCCGCCCAGGCCGGCCAGCGCGCAATACACGGCGAGATTGCCGACCGGCTCGGCGGGCAGCCCCAGCCGCTTAGCCAGGCGCACGGTAATCGCCAGGCCCAGCAAGAAGCCGAGCGCCACGAGCAAGCCATACGTCGGCAACGAGAACGAACCTATGGTGAAAAGCCTAGGATACACGGCGGGACTCCGTTTGGGCCGCCCGAGCCCGCCAAAGATCGACGAGCAGCAGGCACGCGCCGACGGTGATGCAACTGTCGGCTACGTTGAAGGCCGGAAAATAATGAGGCCCCCAGTGGACCTCGAGGAAATCGGTGACCGCACCCAGCCGGACGCGGTCCTGCAAATTGCCCAGCGCGCCGGCCAGGATCAGCGCGAGCGCCGAGCGCTGCACGGCGCCCGTGCTCGGGTTCGACGCGAGCAGCCACACAAGAAACACCACGGCCGTCGACGACAGGGCGATGAGCAACACGTTCCGCCACGGCCCAGTCTCGCCGGCGAGAAAACTGAACGCGATGCCCGGGTTCTCGGCATGCACCAGATTGAACAATCCTGGAACCACGCGCACCGACTCGTACGGGGCGATGTGCGCGCGCACAGCGGCCTTGGTTAAAACATCGAGCAGAAGCGCCGCTGCGGCGAGAAGGTAAACCAAGGCTCTCACGACGCGGTCGCCAGGATCTCCCGCACGGCGGCATGACAGGACGAGCACAGCGTAGGGAAACCCTCGTGCGTGCCCACGTCCGCCAGGTGCTTCCAGCAGCGCTCGCACTTGGCGCCCTCCGCTCGCTCGATGGTCGCCGCCAGCGGCGCGGCAATGCCGTTTTCGAGCGCCACCTCGCTCACGATGAACAGCGTCGCCAACTCGTCGCGGTACTCGTCGAGCAGCGAATAGGTCTCCGCGCCGGCCCGCAGCAGCACGCGCGCCTCGAGCGGCGCGCCGATGCGCTTCTCCTGCCGGGCTTCCTCGAGGCTCTTCAACACGTGATCGCGCACGGCGATCAACCGGTCCCAGTTCTCGATCCGCCGCCGCTGCCCCTCGCCGATTCCTTCGGCCAGTTCGCCGGGCGCGGGAAACTCGGCGATGTGAACGCTCGGCGCCGCGCCGGCCGGCTTCGGAAGGAAATCCCAAACCTCTTCGCAGGTGAACGAAAGGACAGGCGCGAGCAGCCGCACGAGGGCGTATGCGATGCGCCACACCACGGTTTGCGCCGCGCGGCGCGCCATCGACCGCGGCGCCGACGTGTACAGCCGGTCGCGGATCACGTCGAAATACACCGCGCTCAGATCGGCCGCCACGAAATCGTAGAGCGCGTGATAAACCTTGTGAAACGCCAGTTCTTCGTACCATGCCCGGCAGCGCGCGGCGAGCGTTTCCATGCGCAGCAGGATCCACTGGTCGATCTCGTGGAATTCGCTGGCGGGTACGGCGTGCGCGGCCGGATCGAAGCCGTCCAGATTGCCGAGCGCGTAGCGGAACGTATTGCGCAGCTTGCGATAGGCCTCCGACAATCGCGTCAGCATGGTCGGCGACAGCCGCATGTCCTCGACAAAATCGATCGAGGCGACCCACAGCCGCAGCACGTCGGCGCCGTACTGCGACACGATTTCCTCCGGCTCGATTCCGTTGCCGAGCGACTTTGACATCGCCCGGCCATGCTCGTCGAGCGTCCAGCCATTGGTGGCCGAAGCGCGGTATGGCGCCGCGCCCTTCAAGCCCACGCCGATCAGCAGCGAACTGTGAAACCAGCCGCGGTATTGATCGCCGCCTTCGAGATACATGTCCGCCGGCCAGTCGAGGCCGGTCGACGCGTTGAGCACCGCAAGGTGGCTGGACCCGGAGTCGAACCAGACGTCGAGGATGTCCATCTCCTTGCGGAAGCTCTCGCCGCCGCATTGCGCGCAACGGACGCCCTCGCCGATCAGCTCGGCCGCGGTTCGTTCGTACCACACGTCCGCCGTGTGTTCGGCGAAAAGGCGCACCACGCGGTCGAGCACGGCGCGATCGGTCAGCGGCTTCTGGCACTCGTCGCAATAGAACGCCGTGATCGGCACGCCCCACACGCGCTGGCGCGAGATGCACCAGTCCGGCCGCGACGCGATCATGTTCGAAATGCGCTCCTCGCCCCAACCCGGATGCCACTTCACGCGCCGGATCGCCTCGAGCGCGCGCTCGCGCAGGCCGTTACGGTCCATGCCGATGAACCACTGCTCGGTGGCGCGGAAAATTGTCGCGTTGCGGCAGCGCCAGCAGTGCGGGTAGCTATGTTCGAGCGCGGCCATCGCGGCCAGCGCGCCACGCCCCCGCAAGATGTCGATGACGATTGGGTTCGCCTCCCACACCGTCTTGCCGATCAGCTCCTCCGGCAGCCGGCCGGACGCGCCCTCGGGGTAGCCGTAGCCGCCACCCCGTGCCCAGATCAGCTCCTCCGGCAGCCGGCCGGACGCGCCCTCGGCATGGAAGAAGCGGCCCCGCGCATCCACGGGACAGTACACCGGCAGACCGTACTTGATGCCGGATTCGTAGTCCTCCTGGCCGTGCCCCGGCGCGGTATGCACAGCTCCCGTGCCCTGCTCGAGCGTTACGTAGTCCGCCAGCAGGCCGATCGAATCGCGATCGAGGAACGGGTGGCGAAACACCGCGCCCTCGAGCTTCGCGCCCGGAATCGTGGCCACGACGCGCGGCTCCGTCCAGCCGCAGACCACCGCCGTCCGGTCGACCAGCGCGGCCGCCACCAGATACACTTCGCCGTTCGCTTCGACGGCGGCGTATTCGAACTTCGGGTGAAACGCAATCGCCAGATTCGCCGGAATCGTCCACGGCGTAGTGGTCCAGATCAGCCCGTTCACCTTGCGGCCGGCGAGCGCGGGATCGATCCGCTCCGGCGCGGAGGCGAGCGCGAACTTCACCCAAATCGTCGTGCTAGCATGTTCCTCGTACTCGACCTCGGCTTCGGCCAGCGCGGTGCCGTCATGCATGCACCAATGCACGGGCTTCAGCCCCTTGTACACATAGCCGCGATCGAGAAACTCGACGAACGCGCCCGCGATCACCGACTCGTACTGAGCGCTCATGGTCAGATACGGTTCGTCCCAGGCGCCGAACACGCCCAGCCGCACGAACGATTTCCGCTGCAAATCGACATACTTCCCGGCGTACTTACGGCACGCGCGGCGGATCTCGGCGGCGCTCATTCGCGCCTTCTTCTCGCCGAGCTCGTTATCGACCTTCAGCTCGATCGGCAGCCCGTGGCAATCCCAGCCCGGGATATACGGCGAATCGAATCCAGCCATGGTCTTCGACTTGACGATGAAGTCCTTGAGGATCTTGTTCAGCGCGGTGCCGAGATGAATGTCGCCGTTGGCGTAAGGCGGGCCGTCGTGCAGCACGTAGCGTGGCCTGCCTTGCCGCGAGGCGCGGATGCGGCCGTAGAGATCCTCCGACTTCCAACGCGCAAGCAGCTTCGGCTCCGCCTGCGGCAGGTTGGCCTTCATCGGGAACGCGGTGCGCGGGAGATTGACGGTCTTCTTCAGATCGAGCGGCGGCGAGGACATTAGTCTAGTTCCATGGTAACGAAGGCGTGTCCGCGATACGGCGCGCGTGCGCTCAGGACCGCTCGATCCGTTCGATCAACTCGGCCATGCGCGCGGCGCACGTGGGGCTGCCGCCGAAGCGGAACCCGTTGTACGCGGCGGCCATCTCGCGGGTGAGCGACGCAAGCGCGGGATCGCGGACGACCTCGGAAAACTCGAGCGGCGTCAGCCACGCCGGACGTTCGATGCCGCGGCGGCGCAGGATGCGCAACATGCGCTGGTACAGCATCGCCGCGTCGGACGGCCGCGCCGCGCCCATCCTCGCCCGGCGCACGCGCAGCCTCTCGCGCCAGCGCAGCCACGCGTCGGGCCCGAGACCCCACAGCAGCCCCAGCGCCACAACCGCGGCCCCGAGCCTCACCCCGTCCTGGCGGAGGAAGCGCAGCGTGGCGCCGCTCCAGGCGGCGATCCAGTCCGAGAAACGCTCCGGCCAGCTCACCGTGATACGCCGCGAGGCGTCCTCCATGCGCGAGGCGAGCAGCAGTTGGTGATCGATCGAGTAATCGAGCACCCACTCCTGCCAAAACACGTCCATCGCGTCGGCATAGAGCGACAGGCGGTTCCACAGCGCGTTGCCCTCCGCGGGCGGCGCGGCGGGCGTCGGGTCGAACGTGGTCCAGCCCAGGCCGGGCAGCAGCGCTTCCACCCAACTGTGGGCGTCGGAGGCGCGAATGAGCTGCTGCTGGTCGATCGGATTGTACACGCCGCCTTGAAAGCCGGTGACGACGCGCGACGGAATCCCCAGCGTGCGCAGCATCACGGCCATCGTCGAAGCGAAATACTCGCAGTGGCCGCGCTTGCGCTCGAACAGGAAGTACGCGATCGGATCGCGCGGCTCGCTCGCCGGCAGATCGAGCGTGTAGGCGTAGTGCGCGGGCAGATACCGCTCGATCGCGCGCGCCTTCGCCTCGGGACTAAGCAAGCCTCGTGTGATGTGGCGCGCCAGCACGATGATGCGCGCATCGAGAAGGGGAAGCTGCAAGTAAGCCGATGCCGGCGGTTCGCTCCATTCCGCCGGCTCCGAATCGGCGCCGCCGTCCGAGGAAGCCAGAAAGCTGCGCGCCTGGTACACGACCGGCGCGGCCAGCCCGAACTGCCGGCGAAACGCGCCGGGCGCGGTGCGCTCGACATACGGAGCGTCGATCCAAAGGAACTCCGGACGGCCGGCGAAGAACAGCGCATCGCCCGCAATGTCGCTCAAGTGAACGATGTAAGTGGCGCGCGGCGTCGCACTGCGCTGCCGCTCGCCGCTCGCGAGAATGAACAACCCATGGCGCTCGCTGGTGATCAGCATCGACAGGCCGAGGCCCGGCGGATTGTACCAGCGCTTGCCGTCGAAGGCCGCTAGCGCCGCGCCGCGCCATTTCAAGCCCGGCGGCAGCGGACTTCCGTTCTCGCTCCGCACATGCATGACGGGCGTGGACTGACGCTCGATCTCGCCGATCGCCCCCAGATCGACTTCGCTCGAAAAGCCCGCCAGCCGGTAGTGCGCGGGCGCAAACCTTCTCAGCGCCGCCCGCGCCGTGCGGGGCAGCAGGAAAAAGAAACCGGCGCCCAGCACAAAAATTCCGAGCGAGATGGTGAACGAAAACAGCGCCAGACGGCCCGGAGCGAACCGCGCGCCGGGCACAGGCGGGTTCGACCCGTGGCGCGAGGCGCGGCGGATTTCGTCGCTCGCGAACGCCGCCACCGAAGCCACCAGGAAGATCGCCAGATAGCCGAGAAACGCCGAGCTCTCCGAGTACAGACTCGAGGCGAGCAGCTCCACCAGCGCGATGGCCTTGATGTAAAAGTAATCGCGGTCGGTCGACGCGGTGAGAATCTTCACGACGGCGAGATAGAAAATCAGGTGCACCGTGGCCTGCAGGAACGAGCGCGACAAGACGAAGTAATCCGCGGCGTAAAATGCCAGATACGCGAGCGTCGCGACGGTCGGCGCGGACGGCGGGACGCGCAGCCGGAGGATTCCCGCCACCATCAACGCCCGCAGCGCGAGCGCGGCGCCCGTGGCGGCGATCGGCAGCGGGGCGAAGTACCCGGAGCCCGCCAGCGCGAGGTATCCGCTCGCCAGCATGCCCAGCAGCGAGTATTCGAAGAAACGTTCGACGGTAAGTCCGCCCCCGGCCGCGATCCGCATCGGCTTCCCGCTACAGCTCCAGCTTGCCGCGATAGGTCATATCCTTCAGACGAAAACTCTTGCGGATGCCGAGAGCTTTCCACTGCGCCTCGAACGTCACTTCCTTGTCGCGCGGCTCGATCGGGTGCGAGCGCGGGAACAGGAAGAGAACCTCCGAGCGCGCCTCCGGGGGATTCACGCGCACTTCCTCGGGCATCAGCGGCGGCTGGCCCTTGCGCGTGAGGCGGGTGGTGGCGAGAAACTCGTCTCGCATGCGCTCCTCGGGCGACGGGTCGCCGTCCGCCATTTTCTTACGCGCCCTCGGCATCTCCAGGCCGACCACCGCGACAACATAGTCGCGCTCGACGCGGTCGAGCGTGTAGCTCGGGTCGCCGGGCGGCGGCGGCGACGCCCCGAATTTCAGCTTCAGCAGCGCCTGCTTCACCGGCAGAGCGCTCTCCCACCGCACGATCACGCGAATCGCGGGCATGTTGGCCTGGGTTTGATCGACCGCGAACGGCCCCCCCGCGCCCGAAACCGGAGGACGCCCCGGACCCGCCGGCATGCCGCCGTTGTTCGGATCGTTCGGCGTGTACTTCACCACGCTGTCGTCGCCCGAATCCTGCTGGTTGTGCTTACGCGGTGCCTCGAACGAAGCCAGCGTCTCCTTGGCCCACCCCGAATCGTTCAGGATCTTGTCCACGTCGGCCTGCGACCATTGCGTGAAGTCGTGATTCTTCCAGCCTTCGGCGGCGAACAGCGCGATCCCCGCCGCCGCGGCCGCCCACAAATTTCGTGCCGTCACAGCTTCCATTGTCCCGCAGCCGGATGCGCCCGGGGCTCTCGCGCCGCGCCCCCGATGTCTCGTATAATTGACAAATGTCGTTTATACGATACGGCTTCATTTCGACGCTTCTCGCCGCCTCCGCCCTCGCCCAGGACGCCTCGCTCACCGGCATCGTCACCGACCCGGCCGGCGATCCCGTCCCCGGCGCCACCGTCACCGCACGCAACGTGGAAACCGGCCGCGCCCGCACGGCCAGCTCGGCGAGCGACGGACGTTACGCCTTCGTCCCGCTCCCCGTCGGCGCCTACGAGATCCGCGTCGAGAAGCCGAATTTCCAAACCGCCGTCCGCGCCGGCATCCGTCTCGCCACCGCCGAACAGGCCGTGGTTGACATTCCGCTCGCCGTCGGCCCGGTCGGCGAGAGCGTAACGGTCACCGAGGACGCCCCGCTCATCGATACGCCCGCCGGCCTCGTCGGCGAGCGCGCCGTCAAGAACCTGCCGCTCAACGGACGCAGCTACGACCAGCTTCTGACCCTCAATCCTGGCATCGTAAACTACACTTCGCAAAAGCTCGGCGGCATCGGCATTTCCAATTCGGCGGTTGGCAACCTTTTCTCGGCCGACGGGCGCAGGCCGCAAGAGAACCTGTTCCTCCTCGACGGCATCGAATACAGCGGCGCCGCCGAGATCAACTTCACGCCCGGCGGCACGAGCGGACTGCTGCTCGGCGTGGACGCCGTGCGCGAGTTCGACGTCGAGAGTGGCGCATATGGCGCCGAGTTCGGCAAACGCCCCGGTTCGCAGGTGCTCATCACCACGCAATCGGGCGCGAACGCGACGCACGGGTCCGCCTACGAATTCCTCCGTAACAGCGCACTCGACGCGCGCAACTTCTTCGATCGCCAGAGTGTCCCCGGCTTCGGCCGCAATCAGTTCGGCGCATCGCTCGGCGGCGCGATCGCGAAGGACCGTACGTTCTACTTCGTCAATTACGAAGGAGTTCGTCAGCACCTCGGCCTGAGCAATGTGACCTTGGTTCCCGACAGCAACGTTCGCGCCGGCTATCTGCCCGGCCCCGGCGGAACGCTCACCCACCTCGGTCTCGCTCCCGGCGCCGCGCGCCTGCTCGACTACTGGCCCGTGGCGAACGGGCCTGATCTCGGCGCGGGCATCGCCGAGGCGTTCAACAGCCCGGTTCAGGGTATCCGCGAGGACTTCGGCACGGCGCGCCTCGATCAGATTCTTTCTGCCCGCGATTCGCTCAGCGCCATCTACACCGTGGACGACAGCTTTGACCGCACACCCACGCAAAATCCGCTGAGCCTCGACATCGAGTCGCTCCGCGAGCAGGTCGCCAGCCTTCACGAGACCCACCAATTCGCCTCCGATGCCGTAAACTCCGCCGCCGTCGGTTTCACCCGCGCCGCGTATCTCTACACGGGCGAACCAACGTTCAACGGCCCCGGCTTCGTCGCGGGCCAGCCCATGAGCGCGCTCGTGGTCGGCGGCAGCGCCACGCCCAATACGCCCAGCCAGATCACGCTTGCCGGAAGCAACTTCGGAAGCAACCTGTTCATCAACCGAAATCTCTACACCGCCCAGGACACGGTAAGCGTCGTCAAGGGAATTCACCAGCTCAGTGCCGGCGGCTGGGTGCAGCGCATCCAGGCGAACGACCGCGAGGCGCTCGGGCAGTACGGCCAGGCCACGTTCGCAAGCCTCGCCGCGCTGATGCAGGGCGTGGTGACCGTGTTCAGCGCGGTCCCTCAGGCCACGCCGCTAAGCTGGCGCTCCACGGAAGGCGCCTTTTTCGCACAGGATGAGATGCGCCTGAGCCAGCGCTTCACGCTCACGCTCGGCTTTCGCGCCGAGTCCACCAACGGATGGAATGAAGCCTCGGGCCGCGCCTCGAACTTCCTCCCCGGCCCCAACGGCATCCTGCTCACCCAGCCGCAAATCGGCTCATCGGCTCTCGCGGTGAACAACGCGAAATTTCTTCCCGAGCCCCGCGTGGGCGTCGCCTGGAATCCCTTCGCGAATGGCCGCACGGTGATCCGCGCCGGCGCCGGCATCTATCGCTCGCTGCAGGACGGCCTCAGCTATCGCCTCGATCAGAACGCGCCGTTCAACACCAGCATCACGCTGAAGAACCAGCCGGTCGCGACGCTTGACGTCATCCCCGGCGCGCCGCTCCCGGCAGGCGCGCTGATCTCCCCCGCCGGCGTGCAGCCCGATCTCCAAACGCCGACAGTCATCGCCTATAACTTCACCGTCGAGCAGCAGCTCGGCCGCGACACCGTGTTGAGCGTTGCCTATCCGGGCTCGCACGGATACCACGAGATCATCGGCATCGACCCGAACGAGGCCTTCCCGGTCACTTGCCCCGCCGCGCCCTGCCCCGCTTCGCTCGCCTCCGGCACGATTTATTACCCGCCCGGCGCGCCGCTCGCGAATCCGAAGCTGGGCAGCGGATGGAGCTGGTATTCGGAAGGATCGAGCAGTTACAACGCCCTTCAAGTGGACCTGCGCCGCCGCCTCTCCGCGGGACTGGAACTGCGCGGCGTCTACACCTGGTCGAAGAGTCTCGACGACGGCGGCACGCTGAACGCGAGCGCCGCCGCGAACGCGCCCGGCCTTGCCGAAGACGCGCGAAATTTGCGTCTCGACTGGGGTCCATCGACGTTCAACGCCCAGCAGGCCGCCGCCATCAGCGCGAGCTACGAACTCCCGTTCGGCGCCGGCCGCCGCTTCGCGAACTCGAACCACGGCGCGGCCGGCTTCCTCGTCTCCGGTTGGTCATTCGACGCGATCGAGACGCTGCGCTCCGGATTCCCGTTCACGCCGGAGTTAAGCTTCAATCCGTCGAACAATGGCGACGCCACGAACCCCGTCCGCCCATCGCTCAACCCCGCGTTCAGCGGGCCGGTCATTGTCGGAACCCCGAACCACTGGTTCAACTCGAACGCCTTCGCCGTCCCCGTCAACGGAACCTACGGCAACCTCGGCCGCGACGCGCTCTACGGCCCGGGCCTCGCAGCGCTCGATATCGCGCTCGTCAAGGATTCGCGCATCGGCGAAACGTTCGATGTACAGTTCCGCGCCGAAGCGTTCAATCTTCTAAACCACGCGAACTTCAACACGCCGAACCTCATCGTCTTCACTTCGCCCACCGCCGCGCCATCGCCCACGGCCGGCGTCATCACGAGCACCGCCACGACTTCGCGCCAACTGCAGTTCGCCGTGAAGCTGCTCTGGTGAGCGCGCCCCTGTTATCCTTGGGGTTTCCCGTCTTTCGGAGGTACCCGTTGAACTCGACCAGTGTGTCCACGCCCCGCACGGCCGCGCCCGCGAGCCGCTGGAAGTCGATGGCGCTCGTCTTCACTTGCACGCTGCTCGGCGCCGCCGCGCAGATGTTGATCAAGACCGGCGCCAATACCATCACTCACAAGAACTGGTTCGACTCGCTGCTCGGGATGTTCGTCAGCCTGCCGCTATTCGCCGGCTACTCGATGTACGGCCTGAGCCTGATTCTGTTGACGCTCGCGTTCCGTCACGGCGAGCTGTCGAAGCTCTATCCGGTCATCGCGCTCACCTACGTCTGGGTCGCCGCGCTGTCGGTCTTCCTTCTCGGCGAGCCCATGAACCCGTATAAGGGCATCGGCGTCGCGCTCATCGTCTCGGGGGTCGGCGTGATGGGCGTGGGGAAAGCCAAATGAAGACGCCGCTCTCCTCGATGGCGCTGGTGCTGGTGGCTTCCTTCATCGGCTCGTTCGGCGCGGTGTTTCTCAAGTTTGGCTCGGCGAAGCTGCACGGCGGCTGGAGAGCTTTCGCGACTAACGTTTGGGTCGCCGCGGGCATCGTCGCGTATCTGCTGTCGTCGGTCTTCTTCGTGCTTGGCGTCCGCCGCGGCGAGCTGACGATCCTCTACCCGCTCGTCTCGCTCGGCTATGTCTGGACGCTGTTCTGGGCGAAGCTGTGGTTCGGCGAGCCGCTGACGCGCATGAAATTCGCCGGCCTCGCCCTGATCTTCGCCGGCATCTTCTTCCTTCAGCTAGGCAACCGCTGATGGCGCCCCGCGCGCGCCTTACTTCACGGCGCCGATCTGAGCGAGCACCGCCTGCGCTTCCTCGGCGGTGAACTCCTTGGTCTTTGCGGAGTGGTTCATCGAACAGAACTTCGGCCCGCACATCGAGCAGAACGCCGCATCCTTGAACCCCTCCTCGGGCAGCGTCTCGTCGTGCATCGCCTCGGCCGTCTCCGGGTCCAGCGAGAGCGCGAACTGCCGCTTCCAATCGAAGCTGAAGCGTGCGCGAGAAAGCTCGTCGTCGCGATCGCGCGCGCCCGGCCGGCGACGCGCGATGTCGGCCGCGTGCGCGGCGATGCGATAGGCGATCAGCCCCGCCTTCACGTCCTCGCGGTTCGGCAGCCCGAGGTGTTCCTTCGGCGTGACGTAGCACAGCATCGAGGCGCCGTACCAGCCGATCATCGCCGCCCCGATGGCCGATGTGATGTGATCGTAGCCTGGCGCGAAGTCCGTCACCAGCGGGCCGAGCGTGTAAAACGGCGCCTCGTCGCACAACTCGTTTTCCTTCTCGACCTGCATCTGGATCTGGTCCATCGGAATGTGCCCGGGGCCCTCGATCATCACCTGCACGTCGTACTTCCACGCCCGCCGCGTCAGCTCGCCGAGCGTCTTCAACTCGGCGAACTGCGCCTCGTCGCTGGCGTCCGCCAGACATCCCGGCCGCAGCCCGTCGCCGAGCGAGAAGCTGACATCGTACTTGCGGAAGATCTTGCACAGCTCGTCGAAGTGCTCGTACAACAGGTTCTGGCGATGGTTCTTCACCATCCACTCGGCCAGGATCGCCCCGCCGCGGCTGACGATGCCCGTGATCCGCCTCTGCGCCAGCGGCACATGCTGGATCAGCACGCCCGCGTGGATCGTCATGTAGTCGACGCCCTGCCGGGCCTGTTCCTCGATCACTTCGAGCATCAGGCCGATGTTCAAATCCTCGACGCGCCGCACGCGCGTCAGCGCCTCGTAAATCGGCACTGTGCCGATCGGCGCCGGCGACGCCCCGATGATCGCCTGGCGGATCTGGGGAATATCGCCGCCGGTGGACAAGTCCATCACCGTGTCGGCGCCGTACTTGAGCGAATAGCGGAGCTTTTCGAGCTCCTCGTCCACGTTCGACGTCGTGGCCGAGTTGCCGATATTCGCGTTGATCTTGCAGCGGCTGGCCACGCCGATGCACATCGGCTCAAGATTCGTGTGCCGGATGTTGGCGGGAATAATCATGCGACCGCGGGCGATTTCGTCCCGAATGGTCTGGGGCGAAAGATTTTCGCGCCGCGCCACGTATTCCATCTCTTGGGTGACGCGGCCCTGCCGGGCGTAATAAATCTGCGTCCGGACTTCGTCGTTCGCTCGTTCGGCTACCCATTCGCTGCGCATACAAGCCCAGTGTAACGCCAGCCGCGCTCCCGTCACCATGCCCCCGCCTGGGATCTTGCCGGGTTGCTTCGAGCGTTGCGGCTGTCCCAGCGCGCCGGCCCATATCGATGCCCCAGCGTAGCCGCCGCGCAGCGCGAGTCAAGAGGGGCGTTATATAATGAGAAGGTTTCACCACGCGTGTCTCCCGAAGTAGATCATGTTCGATAATCTGTCCGACAAGCTGCAGCGGGTATTCAAGAACCTGCGCGGCGAAGGCAAGCTTTCGGCCGCCAACATGGAATCGGCGCTGCGCGAGATCCGCATCGCGCTGCTCGAAGCCGACGTGCATTTCCGCGTGGTCAAGCAGTTGATCGAGAGCATCCGCGAGAAGGCCATGGGCCAGGAAGTGCTCGACGCGCTCTCGCCCAGCCAGCAGGTGGTGAAGATCGTCCGCGACGAGCTGATCAAGATGCTTGGCAGCCACCAGTCGCGGCTGCGCTTCGCGAACGAACCACCGAGCGCGATCCTCATTGTCGGCTTGCAGGGCTCGGGAAAAACGACGAGTGCCGGCAAGCTGGCCCGTTGGCTCACGAAGAACGGCCACAATCCGCTGCTCGTGTCCGTGGACGTCTACCGTCCCGCCGCCCGCCAGCAGTTAGCCGTCATCGCGCGCGAGGTCAAGATCCCGATTTACGCGGGCGCCCCCGGCGAGACGACGCCGATCGAGTTGGTGCGCTCGGCCCGCCGCGAGGCCGTGCAGACGGGCCGCGACGTGTTGCTGGTCGATACCGCCGGCCGCCTCCATATCGACGAGGATCTCATGAGCGAGCTCCGCGAGCTGCGCGATCAGCTCACCCCCTCGGAGATCCTCTTCGTCGCCGACGCGATGACCGGCCAGGACGCCGTGAAGTCGGCCGGCGAGTTTCACCAGCAGCTTGGGATCACCGGCGTCATCCTCACGAAGATGGACGGCGACGCGCGCGGCGGCGCGGCGTTGTCGGTTCGCTCGGTCACCGGCCAGCCGCTCAAGTTCGTTGGCTCCGGCGAGAAGCCCGACGCCTTCGAGCCGTTCCACCCCGACCGCACGGCCAACCGCATCCTCGGCATGGGCGACATGCTCTCTTTTATCGAGAAGGTCGAGGAGAACATCGGCCAGAAGAACGCCGAGGAGATGCAGCGCAAGCTGCTCGAGAACGAGTTCACGCTCGAGGATTTCCGCGATCAGCTCCGCCAGATCCGCAAGCTCGGGCCGCTCGAATCCCTGCTCGGCATGATGCCCGATCTCGGCCCGATGAAGGATCTGAAGAACGTCAAGGTCGACGAGAAGGAAATCACGCGCATCGTCGCGATCATCGATTCCATGACCGCCCGCGAGCGCATGAATCACATGATCATCAACGGCGCGCGCCGGCGGCGCATCGCCAAGGGCAGCGGGACCACCGTGCAGGACGTGAACAGCCTGCTCAAACAGTACACGCAGACCCGCAAGATGATGAAGAGTTTTACCGGCGGCGGCTTCCTCGGCAAGCGCCTGGCGAAGCTGAAGCTGCCCATGCTGCAACCGTAGATTTTCGAGCGCGGCGAAACGCTCCGGGCTTGACCCGCGGTGCGCGTCCGCTCTGTGTTCTGATAGAGACTAGGAGTTTGAATGTTGATGATCCGTTTGGCGCGGTTTGGCGCCAAGAAGAAACCGTCGTACCGCGTCGTGGTGATCGAAAAAGAGCGCGCAAGGAACAGCCGTTCGGTGGAAGTGGTCGGGTTCTACAACCCGGTCAGCCAGCCGCCCGTGGTGAGGCTCGAGCACGATCGCATCGAGCACTGGATGAAGTGCGGCGCGCAGCCATCGGAGACGGTGGGACGATTGCTCAGGAAGAATCCGGCGCCGGCCGCCGAACCGGTCGTTTGACATGAAGCAGCTCGTCGAGGACATCGCCAAGGCGCTGGTGGACCAGCCGGAAGAGGTTGTGGTGCGCGAGGTCGAAGGCGAGCAGGTGACGATGCTCGAGTTGCGTGTGGCCCCATCGGACGTTGGCAAGGTCATCGGCAAGCAGGGCCGCACGGCCCGGTCGATCCGCACGCTGCTTGGCGCGGCCGGCATGAAGCTCAACCGCCGCTTCACGCTGGAAATTCTCGAATAGCGGCGCAGGCGTCCGCCGCGCCATGCCGCCAGTCGTCGTAGCCCGTCTTCTTCGCCCTCGCGGCAATCGCGGGGAGCTTCTCGCGGAATCGCTTGGGGCGAGCCGCGAGCGCTTCTCCGAGCTTCGCAAGGTCACCGTCCAGGGCCGCGAACTCACCGTCGAACGCGCGTGGTGGCATGACGAACGTCTCGTGCTGAAGTTTTCGGGCGTCGACTCGATCGGCGAGGCCGAAGCGCTGGCCGGCGCGGATGTCACGATCCCATTCGCCGAGCGCGCGCCGCTCGAAGAAGGCGCGTACTATCTCGCCGATCTGGTCGGCTGCGAAGTGTTCGAGCGCGGCAGCGGCGAACGGCTCGGCGCCGTCCGCGGCTGGCATGAGTTCGGCGGCCCGCCGCTGCTCGAAGTCGAGACTCCTTCCGGAGCGGAACTGCTGATCCCCTTCGCCCGCTCGATCTGCCCGTTCATCGACCCCAACTCGCGCCGCATCGAAGCCGACCTGCCGGAGGGGCTGCGCGATCTCAATCCCCGGCCCCGCCCATGACCTTCCATTTGCTCACCATTTTCCCGGACTTCTTCGACGGCCCCTTCCGTTACGGCGTCGTCCCTCGCGCCGCCGAAGCCGGCCTCGTCGAAATCCATTGTCACGACCTGCGCCAGTGGACGCACGACCGCCATCGCACCGTCGACGACCGTCCCTTCGGCGGTGGCGAGGGCATGCTGCTCAAACCCGCGCCGATCTTCGATGCCGTCGAATCCATCTTCCCCGAGCGCACCGGCGCGCGGCGCGTCATCCTGCTTTCCGCGCAAGGCGCGAAATTCGACCAGGCCGCGGCGCGCCGACTGCTGGCCTTCCCCGAGCTGCTGCTCATCTGCGGGCGCTACGAAGGTGTCGACGAGCGCGTCGCCGAGCACCTGGCCGACGAGGAGCTCTCCATCGGCGACTTCGTGCTAAGCGGCGGAGAACTGGCGGCCGCCGTGGTCGTCGACGCCGTCGCGCGCCTGCTGCCCGGCGTGCTCGGCAACCAGGATTCGGCCATCCACGAATCCTTCACCTCGGAGCGCCTCCTCGACTGTCCGCAGTACACCCGCCCGGCCGAATTTCGCGGCTGGAAGGCGCCCGAAGTCCTGCTCAACGGCAACCACGAGGAGATCCGCCGCTGGCGCCGCGAGGCCGCGCTCGCTAAGACTACAAAAAACCGTCCGGATTTATTACAATAGGAGTTCATTCCGACTCTGTCCGAGGATTCCCATGCAAACCGCGCTGTTGACTAAAATTGTGAATGCGAACAAGCGGACCGACGTGCCCGCCTTCCGCCCGGGAGACACGATTCGCGTTCACGTGAAGATCAAGGAGGGCGAGAAGGAACGCCTGCAAGCCTTTGAAGGCGCCGTTCTCGCCCGCAACAACCGCGGCGGCATGGGCGAAACCGTGACCGTCCGCAAGGTGAGCTTCGGCCAGGGCGTCGAGCGCATCTTCCCGATTCACGCTCCGGTGATCGATCACATCGACTTCGTCCGGACTGGCCGCGTGCGCCGCGCCAAGCTCTACTACCTGCGCGGGCTGAAGGGCAAAGCCGCCCGCCTCCGCGAGCGCGAATAAGGCCCCGGGGCGCATGCCCGCGCGAGCGCGAACCTCCTGCCGCACCACGTTTGAACGAGAAGCCGCCCTCGCGGGCTACACGCGGGTCGCCGGCGTCGACGAAGTGGGCCGGGGCTGTCTCTTCGGCCCGGTCTTCGCCGCCGCCGTCATTCTCTTGCCCGGCCGCCCCATTCGGGGAATCAACGACAGCAAACAGCTTCCGCCCGCCGAACGCGTTCGCCTCGCCGGGGCCATCCGCGAGCGCGCCGCGGCCTTCTCTATCGCCGCTATCGACGCCTTCGAGATCGACCGCATCAACATACTCGAAGCCTCGCGCCTGGCCATGAAGCGCGCCCTCGAAGCTCTTCTTCCCGCCTGCGACTACATCCTCGCCGACGCCCTATCGATCGACCTCCCGCTGCCGCAGCAAGCCTTGATCCACGGCGACGCCCGATCCCGCTCGATCGCCGCGGCGTCCATTCTCGCCAAGGTCGAGCGCGACGCGTGTCTCGACGCCTGGGACCGCGTCTTCCCCAACTACGGGCTCGCGCGGCACAAAGGCTACTCGACGCCCGAGCACCTCGACGCACTCCGCCGCCACGGGCCCACGCCATTGCACCGCTTCAGCTTCGAGCCCGTCCGCCGTTACTCGCCGCCGGGCATGCCCACCGGCTACCCCAGTCAACTCGAAATGTTCGCCACGGCCGGAACCGACGCATGCCGCTAGAAGTCCCCGCGCGCTTGCGCTGGTTCCACAAGCTCGCCGCCGTCCTCTTCATCGCCTTCTGCTTCGAACTGGGCCTGATGCTGATCGCTTTGCCCTGGCTCGATTCCTGGGAGATCAACTGGTTCGCCAGCGCCTCGCCCGCGCTTCACGACGTCTGGATGAGCCCGTATTTCCGAGGCGCCCTGAGCGGGATCGGCGCCGTCAACATCCTGATCTCGATCGTCGAGTCGTTCCGCATGCGCCGGCCCGCCAGCCACATCTAAACCGGGCCGCCTCGTCACTCCCGCGGTAGCACTGGAACCATCGCGAGGTTCTACGTCGTAATGCTGCGCGACGCTTCGTCCCAGTACACGGTCTTCTTGCGGAAGTACGATTCGTTCGCCATGTGGCAGGCGATGGCCGCGTGATTGCCGAACACCGCGTCTTCGGCAACCGGATTCCGGCTCTTCACCGCCTGAAAGAAGTTCCACAGGTGCGGCCTCACGTCGTCCCAGTCGTTGCCGCGATAGACCGTGTCGTCCATCAGCGGCTCGTGTCCCGGCTTCGGATCGTGCTCGGCGTGCCACTCGCTGACATAGGCGTCGCGCATCTTCCGCGGGAAGCCGCCCGCGTAATAGCTGGGCGCTGTATCGAGGCCGGTCTGCGGCGAAAGGCGGAGATCGAACTCGGTGGCGTCTAGAATGCCCTTAGGACCCATATAGCGCGCCAGCTCCGGCGTTTCCGTGCTCAGGCCCAGCCGGACGTAAACCGGAATGCCGTGATAATCGAACAGGACCGCGTGCAGGTCCGGCATATTCCGCCCATCCTTCCAGCGGAAGATCCCGCCCAGCGCGGAGGCCGACCGCGGCGCCTCATTCCACCCCAGCGTGAACTGCATGGCGCTGATGAGATGTACCATCAGGTCGCCGCCAACGCCCGTGCCGTACTCCCGCCAGCAGCGCCAGCGCGCGAAGCGCTTCGGATCGAACGGAATCTTCGGCGCGTCGTTCAGCCAGGTGTCCCAGTCCAGGTTGGCGGGCGAAAGATCGAACGGCGGAGGATACTCCCATGCGCCGGTGGGGTCGTTGCGGCCCAGGCTCAACTCCACCATGTTCACTTCGCCGATGGCGCCGCCGGCGTACAGTTCGCGAGCCTTGGCGCACAGCACGGAGCTGACGCGCTGCGATCCGATCTGGACGATGCGGCGATTCTTCCGCGCCGCCTCCACCATCTCGAAGCCCTGGGCGGCGGTATGCGACATCGGCTTCTCGCAGTAGATGTCCTTGCCCGCGTTGCAGGCGTCGACGACCACACGTTTGTGCCAGTGGTCCGGCACGGCGGCGACGATGCAGTCGATGTCCTTGCGGTCGAGCAGCTCCCGGTAATGGCGGGTGGTTGGCAGGCTGGGATTGCCGGTGATCTCCCGGGCCAGCGTGTGGCGCCCGTCATAGAGGTCCGCGGCGGCGACGCACTCGACGCCCGGCAGGTCGATGGCGTTCGTCAGCAGGCCCGAGCCTTGCATGCCGATGCCGATCATGCCGAAACGCACGCGGTCGCTCGGGGCCGTGGACTGCGCGGCATCCATCGGCGCCGCATCGAGCAGGATCGACCGCGCCGCCAGCAGACCTCCGCCCGCGACCGCACCCGACTGCAACAGAGCACGGCGGGAAAAACCGCTCTTCATAGGGATCCTCGCATTCCTCGATCGCCGCGCGGCGGCGGAACGCCAGCCAGGCGCCACAGCCGTCCACAGGTCAACCCCATGCTAAAACATCGGCCGGTAACCCGAGTGCAATTCGGACACGCCGGATGGGGCGGACGAGCGGAGGATCAGCAAGGGAAGCTGCAACGCTCCGAGGAACATCCGCTCAAAACATCACTTTGATTCCAAGCTGCACGGCCCGCCCGCCGCCGATGCCGTTGACGCCGGTGCCGCTGCCGAGCGTGCTGTTGACGTAGCCGTAGGTCGAACTCGTCAGCGACGTGCTCGGGTTGGCGAACTCCGGCGTGTTGGTGAGGTTGAACGTCTCCAGGCGCAGTTCGCAGTTGAAACGCTCCAGGACCGTGAACGTCTTGAATAGCGACAAGTTCAAGCTGAACAGTCCCGGCCCGCTCAGAATGTTCCGCCCGCTGGTGCCAAAAGCCACCCCCGTCGGCTGCGTGAAACTCGCCCGGCTGAACCACGGATTCCCTACGTTGATGCCGTTCAGAATCTGAACCGGGGCCACCTGGTTCGCCGTTTGGGATTCTCCGGGCGTGTTGAGGCTGGCGCCGCTGGCGCCAAAGGTCATCGGCGTCCCGGTCATCGCGCTCAAAATGCCGGAAAGCTGCCAGTTCCCCAGAATCCACGCGGCTGGGCCGGAACTTAGAAAGTGCTTACCCTGCCCGAACGGCAACTGATACACGTAACTCTGTACGAAGGTCAGTGTCCGGTCGAAGTCGGTCCGGGCGTAGTTACGCGACGGATCGATGTACCACATGAGCCCTCCATCGTCGTCTCCCTGATAGTTCATGCCCTTGCCCCACGTGAACGCGGTAGTGATCATCAAGCTGCTGCTGAGCTGGCGGTCGAGCTTCACCTGCAACGCGTTATAGCTGGACGAGTACCCGGCGAAATAAAGCGTCGCCCCGGCCGTCTTGCCATAGAGGATGTTCAAAGGCTCGCCCGCCGTGCCCGAACCGAGCGTCGTCGACGCGTTCAGATTGTAAGTCGCCACCGTGTCCACGCCATGGTCACCGACGTAGGCCACGTCCAACGTGAACTTCCACGGCAGAGCCTGCTGTATCGCCAAATTCCAGCTTTCGACGTAGGGGTTCTTGAAGTTGGGGTTGACTTGGACGTAGCTCTGCGTGTTCAGAAACGGCGTATTCGCCTGGATGATGCCGTTCGAGGGAATCGCCACCGGCGCCGGGGCTGGGAAACCGGATTGGAAGGTGGCGATCTGGCCGCTGGGAAGCAGCGCCGGCGCAAAGCCATTGCCCACCGTGTTGTACTGGTTATTAGACCGCACCGGGTAGTTGTAGGCGTATGTATTATCGGGAAACGGCGTGTAACTGGTGCCGAAACCAGCGCGAATCACGGTCTGGTTGGTCAAGCGATACGCCAAACCCAGGCGTGGCGCGAAGTAGTCGTAGCGCGTCTTCATCCCCAAATTCGACGGATTGCCGCCAACTCCGGCGATCACCAGCGTGTTATTCGCCGGATTGTAGTTGGAGAACCCGCCCGGGAACGCGGGCGTCGCCGGGGGATAGAACTCCCACCGCAGGCCCAGATCGAGAGTCAGCTTCGGCGTTACCTGCCACGTGTCGCCTCCAAAACCGAAGAACTCCCATTGGCGGTAGGCCGGGAAATAGGTATTGACGTCGCGCCCGGTCTGGTAAGGCACATCGAGCAGGAAACTGGCCATGTCGTTACCGATTCCCACTGGCGCGCCCGGAACCGAAGTCTGTTGGTTGCCGAAGTAAAACAGACCTCGCGGGCTGAAGGTTTGGTCCTGCAGCAAATTGTCGCGAATGCGCTTCAGGTCCGCGCCCCATTTGAAGCTATGATTCCCCACCGTTTTCGTCCACGTGTTCACCGCGTCTATATTGACTTCGGAGCGGATCCACGGCAGGCTGGCGGAATAGCCGAGGATCGGATTCGAGAACCCGTCGTTGATCTGGATGCCGGCCATGCCGCTGGTGAAGTCGCTGATATTCACTCCGGGAATGCCGATCTTCGTCGCATCGTTCTGTCCGAAGTCGCTAGGGTTGGCGACGTTCAGGTAGTACGAAACCCCCAGGCGGAACTCGCCCACCAGCGTCGGCGAGACGACCCGGACATAATCGAGGCCGCCGCTATAGGTATTTTGAATCCCAGTGCCCTCGAAGGAGCCCTGCGCCGGGCCGCCGCCCGCGGAGCCAAAAATCGGCGCCTGATAGATCACCGGCCGCGCGTAGCTGTAACGTCCGCTCAAGCGGTCTTTGTCGGTAAGGTTGTAGTCGAGCTTGGTGTCGAACGAGTCCGTCGTTTTCTGCGAGGGCAGCAAGCCGAAGTAGTCGTTGCTTGGCTTGGCCGCATTGAAGGGCTCGTTGGTGGCCGGAAGCAGGGCCATTAACGCCGCGGAGACCGGATTGATCCGGTTGGCCGGGATAATGTTGCCAGGGAACGGAACGCGGCCGACGCCGGTCGTCGGGTTCCCCGTCGACGGGTCGTAGATCGTGGTTGTCGCCGAACTCAGATTGCCGGTGCGGAACGCGTCGGACGGAATCGTAACCAGGTTCGTGTTCGCTTCGTGATCCATCGACCGCAAATAGTCGACGAAGTAAAACACCTTGTTCTTTATGATCGCCCCACCGAGGTTGCCGCCCACGTAGTTATAGGCCAAGTGCCCCACGGACGGATTGAAAAACGAGCGAGCGTTGAAATCGCTGTTTTGGAGGAATTCGTATGCCGCGCCGTGCAGATCGTTGGTTCCGGACTTCAGGATGACGTTCACTACCGCCCCGCTCCCCCGGCCCATCTCCGGATCGTGATTGGTCAGCGATACGTCCACCGTCTGAATCGCTTCGACCGGCGGGATCAGGATTTGCAGCAGACCCGTCCGTTCGTTGTCGTCCGTTCCCTCGATCATGTAGTTGTTGCCCATGCGCATCTGCCCGTTCACCTCGGTTTGCAGCGAACTCGACGCGTTGAAGAACTGGGAGTGATCGAAAACCGCCGGCGTCGTCCCGGGGACAAGATTCAATAGGCTCTGGTAATTCCGGTTCACGCCGAGCGGCGTGTCCTCCACAAGAGCCTGCTGGATTTTCTCGCCCGTCGACGCGGTGTCGGTCTGCAGCATCGGCGGCGCTCCGGTCACCTCCACGGTTTCGCTCACGCTGCCCGGCGTCAGTTGAATGTCCACACGCGTCGTCGTGTCCACCAGCACCGTGATATCGGCCCGAGTCTCCTTCCGGAACCCGTTCGCCTCCACGCTCACCGAATAGTGGCCCGGCGGCAGATCCGGGAACGTGTAATTTCCGCTTTCGTTAGCTTGTCCCGTCCGGGTGACATTCGTGTTCACTTCAGTGACCGTGACCCTGGCGCTGGGCACCGACGCGCCCGACGAATCCGTCACCGTGCCCACAAGCGTGGCGTTGACGGCCTGGGACCATGCGCTGGCTACAGTCAACATGAGACCCACGATTAACCAAAGAAAAGAAAGACGTCGCATTTTCAGCACCCCCTGGGCTGGCACACGGCCACTGGCAAATGTGCCGTTTTCGAATTCGACTCCGAGACCGGTTAAGGCAAGTGTAGGCGCGAGCGAGCGCCGCTGGAAGTTTTGAGAGGTTAATTTAACTGAAAAGTAACCGGGCGGGACCGTTACTCTTCGATGACCTCTATCGCGTTGATGAGCGCGTAATTGGCAACCGGTACGAACTCGAGGTCTATCTTGCCCAGCGGTGAGGCGGGTATGTGCCGGAACACCCGAGTCACGGCCCGGTTAGCGATTCCGCCGGCCTCCTTAAGAATGTCGAAGTTCCTCAGCAGTGTGGTCCCGTTGCAGTAGACGTCGAAAACGCGGCTGCCTATGGCGCCATCCGAATTCTGTGGCGTAAACCACGTTTCCGCAAAATGCAGCATCACGGTGTAGCGGCCGCGTTCGGCGACCGGAATCGAATAGCTGAAATGGCCGAATCGTTGCCAATGGTACAATCCCGCGTCGGCCGTGCCCTCAATATGCACGGTCCGGGACGATGTCCGGCCGCCAGCAACCCACTGGTCCGGCATCCAGACCTGGCCAAGGTGATCGCGGAAGACGTTATCCCGGGCGGTCAGCCGGATGGGGCGTATCTTGCCTGGAATGCCGGGCAGAATTTCGATCCCGTTCACAAACCCGGAATTGGCGCCTTGAAACCGCAGGTGCAAATAGCCGTCATTCGCGGGGACGATATTTTTGAAGATCTTAAGCGTGGCCGCGCCCACGCCCCCTGCATCGGAGGCCACATCGACGGTGGAAACCATTTTGCCGTTGACCGAAATGTTCGTGCTCCGCAACGATTCCCCCAGCACGCCCGTCTCGGCGAAATACAGGTGGAGCTCGTAAATATTGGGGTGCAGCGGAATGGCGTAGGAAAACTGCCCTTCCCGGCCGCTTTGGAACAAATCCGGGTCCTGGGTGCGCTGAATTTGGGCGATTGGGCGGCGAAACGTTGTCCCACCGAGGAAATACCGGTCGGGCAGCCAGGTGCGGCCCGCTGTGTCGATATAACTTGCCTTCCGTTCGCCAGCCGCGATGCGGATCTCGTCGATCGGGCCTTGGTCGATTCCGGATGTGACCAGGGGGGCCTTGACGCCGATACTACCCGCATCTACCGAGCGTGAGGCTGCTGGCGGAGAGTGACGGATGGCCCACCCGCCGGCGAGCACGGCAAGAACCATGCCGGCAGCGACCCATCGCCATTCCCTCAGAACCGCGTTCGCCAGTCCCAAGCGTGATTTGGGCGCGCCCGGTCCATCGGCCGCCGACGACGGGTGTTGGCTTCGAACGAGGAATTCCGGCGCGTACTGTCCGGTGGGAATAACAATCTGGATCGGGTGATCCTGCCCGGCCCCCGCGTAGTAGTCCTTCAGGCGCTTGCGAAGGTTGTGAATGTCTACGCGAACGATCGCGTCTTGCTGCGGGTCGAACCGGGCATCGCGGACGAACACATCCAGCGCGATACTGTATTCCGTGATTTCACTCGCCAGTCCCGCAAGCTGCTTCTCGGACAAGTACTTAAGCAGGCGCGAAAGCTTCGGCGAGCGCCGGAACGCTTCCGAGCAGAGGACCGCGTCCAACTCGGCCCGGCGTGCGTCGTCAGCGGGCGCGCCCGAACCCACGCCTACCGATACAGTGGATGCCATGCGGGATGAATCGTATCACGGCGTTGAAGTCGAGTCAATCGTCTTTTTAACGTAGCTTTTTACTTCTTTAACGCCCGCAAGCGGCGGCTGCCGTCTGGCCCGCTTGGCGAAAGCGGGATCGCGCCAGCCGCAGTCGCTGCTCGTTCGTCAGCGATCGCCTCCTCGGCACACACCCCTCGACGGCGCATGTTACGCATAACCGGACGAACGCTAAATTGCCGCGAAGTTGATCAAAGTGCTTCAACTGCACGGGCTTCCGCATGACGCAGGAGGCCTTTACACGTTCCAAGCACGTCCGCGGCGGCCTCGTTTCCGCCGGCGGGGCTTTCCCTCGCCACCGAACAGGGCAGCTCGTTGCCCGTGTCCGCCGGAAAGACGGCTTCCCGATACGGCTTCTCGCGCAGAGCGTCTGGACCGGGCTCACGGGCCTGGCAGCCGGTCAAACCCCCGGCGCCGGCCTCCGCGGCTGTCGCCAACGGTCCGGTGCTCGGCGCGAGCGGAACCTCGATTGCCGTCTGGACGCAAGGCCAGGGGTATCCGGCTCTTTTCCGTGAACTGAGCGAGCCCTACTCGCCGCGGTCGAGCGCGTAATGCACCGCCGGCGTCACAATCAGCGACAGCAGCATCGACGCCAGCACACCGCCGATGACGGCGATGGCGAGTGGCTGGAGCATCTGCGAGCCCGCACCCCAGCCGAGTGCCAGCGGGATCATGCCGGCGACCGTCGCGAGCGCGGTCATCAGAATTGGCCGCAGCCGCCGCTCGCCGGCCAGCACCATCGCCTCCTCGGCCCGCACGCCCGCGCGCCGGAACTTGCCGTCCGCGTCGAGCAGCAGGATACCGTTTTTCGCGACGATGCCGATGACCATGATCAGCCCCATGAACGACGCGATGTTGAACGTCGTCCGCGTGATCAGCAGCGCGAAAAATACGCCGGAGGTCGACAGCAGCGCGGAGGCGAGAATCGCCACGGGCGCCGCGAAGCTGCCGAACTCGAACAGCAGCACCGTGAACACGAGCAATATGGCCAGCACCAGCACCACGATGAGGTCGCCGAAGGCCTGCTGCTGCTCCTGGTAGCCGCCGCCGAACTCGATGCGAATCGACGGCGGAAGCCCGACAGAGGCGATCGCCTGCTTCACCTCGGCCATGCCGCGTCCCAGATTGATCGCTTCGAATCGCGCGGTTACCATCGCCACCTGCTGCAGGTTTTCGCGGATCACTTCCGTCTGTCCGGGCTCCTGGACATAATGGGCCAGCGAGCCGAGCGTCGCGGTGTGGCCCGTCGAACTTACAAGAAGCGTGTTGTCGATCGCGCCGGGCGAGTCGCGCACCTCGGCCGGGAAACGCACGCGCACGCCGTACGGACGGTCGCCGAGGATCATCGGGGTCGGCGCCGGCTCGCCCTGCAGCATCGCGCTCGCGTCGATTTCGATCTCATCCGGCGAAAATCCCGCGCGCCCGGCCACCACCGGATCCACCTGATACAGCGCCGCCGGCCCGCTGATCGTGTTCTCGACGCCGTTGAGCACATCGACGATTCCCGGCTGCTTCCTGATCGCGTCTCCCACGCGCGGCGCCCACTCGTGCAACAGGTTGAGGTCCGTGTGAAACAGCTTGATCACCACCGGCTCGGGCGCGTTCGTGAGATCGCCGATCATGTCCTGCGTAAGCTGCGCGAACTCGACATCGAGGAACGGAAGACGCTCGTTCACGCGCTTGCGCACATCGGCGATCACGTCGTCCACGCCCCGGTCGCGCTTGCGCTTCAGCTTCACCGAGATGTCGCCGCGGTTGGCCTCCGTCACCTGCGCCAGGCCAAGCTGCAAGCCCGTGCGCCGCGATGTGCTCTCGACCTCGGGCGTGTCCTTGAGGATGCGCTCGGCCTCGAGCACCATCTTGTTGGTATCGTCGAGCGACGTCCCGGCCGGCGAGAGATAGTCGAGAATGAAGCCGCCCTCGTCCATTTCGGGCAGCAGCCCGGAGTCGAGACTCCGGTAGCACCAGAACGAGGCGCCCACCAGCAGCAGACACGCCCCCGCCAAGGCCCATTTGAACTTCAGCGCCGCCCGCAGCAGCCGCTCGTAAACGCCCACGATCGCGCCAATCACGCCCTTCCGCGTGCCCTCCTCATGCGCCCGCCCGGGCTTCTGCTTGATGAGGAAGTGACTCAGCGTCGGCGTCCAGGTGAGCGCCAGGCCGAGTGAAGCCAGCAGCGCCATCGCGACGGTGATCGCCAGCGCCCGGAAGAACACGCCCGTTACCCCGGTGATCGACACCAGCGGCAGGAAGACCACGATCGGCGTAATCGTCGAGCCCACCAGCGGCACGCTGATCTCGCGCAGCGCGCTGCGGATCGCCTCCGCGCGCGACTGGCCCGCGTCGCGGTGCATCACGATGTTTTCGACGACCACGATCGCGTCGTCGATCACCAGCCCCACCGCCGCCGCGAGCCCTCCTAGCGTCATCAGGTTGAAGCTCTCTCCGAATGCCTTCAGCGCGATCAGCGTCAGCGCCACGGTGGCCGGAATCACCAGGCCGGCAACGAGCGAGGAGCCCCAGTCGCGAAGAAACAGCACCAGGATCAGCGACGCGAGCACCAGCCCGATCAGAATCGCGTCCCGTACGCTCTTGATCGAGTCTTCCACCAGCTCGCTCTGGTCGTAGAACGGCTCTATGTGTATCCCGCGCGGCAGCTCGCGCCTCAGTTGCGCGACCTCGGTGCGCACGTCGCGCGCCACCTCCACCGTGTTCCCGTCCGGCTGGCGGTTGATGTTCAGCAGCACCGCGGGCTTGCCGTTTGCCGTCACGATCGTGTACACCGGCATGACCGACGGCCGTACCCGCGCGACGTCCCCAATCCGCACCGGCAGTCCGGCGGGAGTGTCTTTCACCACGATCCGCGACAGCTCCTCGGGCGTCTTCACCTGCCCGCTGACAAGGCCGAGCACAAGCTGATGGTTCTGCTCGAACAGCCCCGGCGAATCGATCAGGTTGCTGCGCCGCAGCGAATCGAGCAGATCCGGAATCGTGATCGTGGTCCGCAGCAGCCGCGCCGGATCGGGCTCGACCGCGAACTCCGGCACCTGCCCGCCTTGTACGATCACGGTGGCGACGCCCTTCTGGCGGTTCAGCCGCGGCTTCACCTCGTACGTCGCGAGCTCCCACAATCTCGTCTGCGGAACGGTGTCGGACGTCATGCTGTAACCGATGATGGGGAAGGCCGCGAACGTCAGCCGGTTGGCCACCACCCGGGTCGTAGGCGGCAGGATCTGCTGAACGCGCGCGAGCGCCGCATTGACGAGCTCGAGCGTCAGATACATGTCCACGTTCCAATCGAAGAAAAGGTCCACTTCGGCCTGGCCGCGGCTCGTCGTGGACAGCACCAGACGCAGGCCCTGCACGCTTCGCAGCGCGTCCTCGATCGGGCGCGTGATGACCACTTCCATCTGATTGATCGGCATCACGCCGTTGTCCGCGCCGACGACGATGCGCGGGAAATCGGTCTGCGGGAACACTTCGACGGGAATCGACATCGCCAGATAAATGCCGGTGAAGATCAATGTCACGATGACAAAGACGATCGGCTTGGCGTGCCGTCCGGTCCAATGATCGCTCTCGCCGGCGCCGGGCTCGGTCCGGGCCGGTTCAGTGGGGCTATCGATCATCCTTGTCCGCCCCTTTCGCGGCTCCTTTCGCGGGAGCTGCCGCATCTTCGCCGCCGGCTTGCTTCGCCCCGCCAATGTGGATCTTCGCGCCGTCGTCGAGCCCCACGCCGCCCGCGACGATTACCTTGTCGCCCGCCTTCAGTCCCGACACCACCTGCGCCTGCGCGGCCGTGCGGATTCCGGCCTCGATCTTCTGTTCGTGGGCCAACCCGTCGTCACCGGCCACGAACACGGTCAACTCGCCTTCATGATTCGATAGCAGCGCCGCCGCCGGCACGAGCAGCGCATCCGGCGCCGTGTCGGCGTAGATCTCGACGCGCGCCGGCCCGCCCGGCTTGAGTTTCTCGCCGGGGTTGGTTCCCGCCACCCAGACTTCCACCGTCGTGCTGTTCGCGTTCACCGCCGGGCTGATCACCGTGACCTTCCCCTGCGTCTCGCCCTCGGGCGTCTGGATGAGCGCCTTCATGCCAAGCTGCAGGTGCGCCGCCTCGCGCTGCGCGACATTGACCTTGGCGATCACGTTGGCGATGTCCATCACCGTCATCAGCGGCGCGCCGGCCGACGCCATTTCGCCCGGATACAGCGGCCGGTCCGTAACCACAGCCGTGATCGGGCTGCGGATCTCCGAATAACTCAATTGCGCCTGGGCCGCCTCGTAACGCGACTTCGCGGCTTCGAGCTGATCCTGCGCGCTGCGCGTCTGCTCTTGTTTGCCGACGCTCAGCAGCGTATCGAGCTGCTTGTTCGCCTGGGCGGATTGACTCTTAGCCTGCGCGTACGCCACGTTCGCCTCGTCGACCAGCCGCCGCGCGAGCGCGCCCTGCTTGACCAGCTCGAGGCGGCTCTCATACACCTTCCGCGCCGCGTCGAGCGCTTCCTTGGCCGCGGCCGCGTCGGACTGCGCCTTGTTGATATCCACCGGCAGAGAGCCCGTGGTCGTACTCCGGTACGCCGATTGCGCCTGCTGGTACAGGCTCTTCGCCTCTCCCGCGGCCGCCGCCAGATCGCGATTCTCGAGCACCGCGACTAACTCGCCCTCCTTCACGTGATCGCCTCGGTTGACAAGAAACCGCTTCACCGGCGCGCTGATCTTCGGCGTGATGCTCGACTGATGCGCGGGAAACAGCAGCCCCTCGACGCTTACCACGCGCTGGATCGAGCCGCGCGTAACCGGCGCCACCTGCACGGGCGCGGCGGCGTCGGTCTCCTTCGCTTCCGGCTTCGAACAGCCGCACAGAGCGAGCGCCGCCGCGAGTCCCGCGCACGCCGCCACCCACCCCATCGCCGGTCTGGTCATCGATAAGTTCATCCCTTGGCTCCCGGCCTCACATTCCGGTCAGCGTCTGCAACGCCGCGAGCGCGAGCCGGTACCGGTTCCAGCCATCGACGTAGGCGTCGCGCGCGAGCGCGAGCGTCGCCTGCGCATCGGTTACCTCGAGCGCGGTCGCCTCGCCGGCCTCGTACCGCATCACCGTCAGGCGCAAGCTCTCGGTGGCCAGATCCAGCGACTGCTTCAACGACGCGACCTGCGAGTACGCCGTCCGCGCTTCCCCGTAATAGGCGTCGAGATTCGCCAACAACTGCCGTTGAGCGAGGCTCAGATCGCGCCGCGCCTGCGTCTCCCGCAAGCGCGCCTGCTCGACCCGGCTCGCCGTCGCCTTCCAGTTCCACAGCGGGATCGTCACTCCAGCGAGCACCGACGAGCCAAGATTGTTCTGCCCGAACGGACCGGTGACGGCAAAGGCCGTGGCGTCGATTCCATAGAAGTAATCCAGGTTGAACGACGGCAGGTAACCGCCGCGCGCCGCCGACACGCCATACTGCTCGGCCTTCAACGCCGCCTGCGCCGCGCGGATGTCGGGATTGTTTTGCCCTGCCAGCGCGCGAACGTCGTCGATCGTCGCCAACTCCGGCGCCTCCTCGAGATCGTCCACGACCTCGTAATCCTGCCGGTAGTCCGGAAACAAAATCACCGCGAGAGCGATCTTCGCCTTCTCCGCCGCAAGCTGCGCGTCCGACAGATCCCGCTCGCGCTGCGCCACGGTCAACTGCGCTTTGATCACGTCGGCGTGCGCCGCTTCCCCGCCCCTCTCCTGGTCCGTGGTGATGGTGACAAACCGCCGCGCCTCGGCCAGGCTCCGCACCGAGTTCGCGCTCTTTCGCCCGGTGGCCACGACGAAGTAGTACGCCTGCGTCACCGCCGCGACCAGCCCGCGCTCCGCGATGTCCCGCCGCGCGCGCGCCGCCGCCTCGAGCGCTGTCGTCTGCAGGTACACGCCCCGGCTGGCGAACGAAATCGCCTCGTGGACATTGCCCTGGCTGGTGTACTCGTGTACGGCGTTGTTGGCGATAAAAATCACCGCGCCCAGGCTATTCGCCTGCGTATAGAGATACTCGTCCATGTAGCTCAACGCCGGCAGCATCGCCGCGCGCGCCTGCCGCTTGTCCTCGTGCGCCAGCGCGGCCTGCGTCACGACGGACTGGTAGGTCGCATCGTTCTTGAGCGCCATTGCGATCGCCGTCTTCAAGTCAATGCGCGGCGTCGCCACGGGGCTCGGGTTCTGTCCTCCGGCGGCTGCCGCGAAGACAGCCGCAATGACGGGCCAGCGAGCGGCCAGCGGAATTCTCCGAAGCACGTTTCTCCTCATCGTTACCGTGAAGCTTCAGTACATCAGCCTAACCTGAAAATTCGCTGAAGACTTGCGCCCGTGTCTTTCAGCAAATCTTCAGACGGTGGTCCTACGATGAAGTTACCCGCCAATTCATCATGCAGATCCTGGTGGTTGAAGACGAAACACGCTTGGCGCGCCTCTTGCAGCGCGGGCTCGAAGAGGAAGGCCACTCGGCGCTGGTCGCCGCGAACGGCCCCGATGCCTTGTCCATCGCCCTCTCTCACCGCTTCGACGCGATCGTGCTCGATATCATGCTCCCGAGGTTGGACGGCCTCTCCGTAGCCCGCCGTCTCCGCGAGGCGGGCAACCGCACGCCGATCCTCATGCTCACCGCGCGCGATGCGGACTCCGACATTGTGTCCGGGCTCGACGCCGGCGCCGACGACTACCTCACGAAGCCCTTCTCGTTCGACGTGCTGCTCGCCCGCCTCCGCGCCGTTTCGCGCCGCGGCGAGATTGCCCGGCCGGCTCTCTTGCGCTGCGGCGCCCTCACGCTCGACCCCGCCACGCGCGAGGTCACCCGCGGCGCGCGCCGCATCGCGCTCACCCGCACCGAATACGGCCTGCTCGAAATGCTGCTTCGCCGCGCCGGCAGCGTCGTGCCCCGCGACACCCTTCTCCAGGCGGTTTGGGGTTACGCGAACGACATCGAAAGCAACACGCTCGACGCGTTCGTCCGGCTGCTGCGCGCCAAGCTCGAAATCCCCGGCGAGCCGAAACTCATTCACACCGTCCGCGGCGTCGGCTACAGCCTGCGCGAGCAGCCCGAATGACCCGCTATCCGTCGATCCGTCTGCGTCTCTCGTTGTGGTACACCGCGGTGCTGCTGGCCGGTCTGGTCCTATTCGCCGTGCTGCTGTGGTTCTTCGTCCGCCGAAGCATGATCGCCTCGCTCGACGAAGCGCTCGATCGGCGCGTCCAGGGCGCCGTCACCGTGCTCGAAGAGACCATGCGCGAAACGCCTAACCTGTCCGCGCTGCGCGAGGAATTGGGCGAGTACGCGGACTCGGTGCCGGAAGGCCGCCTGCTCCGCGTCATGGGCCCCGATGGACAGCGCATCTTCCCGGTCGACCCGCCGCAGCCCGTCTCGCGGCGCGGCTACCGCATCCGCCGGCGGTCGGACTATGTTGGCGGCCGGCGATACGATGTCGTCGCCGCCGCCTCGCTCGAAGGCGTCGAGGATCTGCTCGCCAGCCTGCGCTGGCTGATGCTGTGGTCGATTCCCCTGACGCTCGTCGCGGCTTCGTTCGGAGGGTACGCGATCAGCCGCCGGGCGCTCGGCCCGGTCGACGCGATGACCACCGCCGCCGCCACCATCGGCATCGGCAGCCTGTCCAGCCGTCTCGACGTTCCACCCACCGGCGACGAGCTCGCCCGCCTCGCGGCGACGTGGAACCGCATGCTCGAGCGGCTCGAAACCGCCGTCCACCAGCTCACGCAGTTCACCGCCGACGCCTCGCACGAGCTGCGCACGCCGGTCGCCCTCATCCGCACCACGGCCGAGCTCGCGCTCCGCCGGCCGCGCACGGCCGAGGACTATCGCGAAGCGCTCTCCCAGATCGTCGAGGAGAGCGAGCGCACCTCGCGCCTGGTCGACGATCTGCTCACCCTCGCGCGCGCCGACGCCGGACGAGCGGCCCTGCCCGCCGAGCCGCTCGACCTCGCGCCGCTCGTCCGCGACGTCTGCGCTCAGGGCGCCCTGCTCGCCGGCGCCCGCCGCGTCGCCGTCGAAGCCGAGACGCCCGAAGCTCCCGTCACCGTCACCGGCAATCCGCCCGCGCTCCGCCGCCTGCTTTTCATCCTCGTCGACAACGCGATCAAATACACGCCCGAAGGCGGCTCGGTCACCGTCTCGCTCAGCCGCCAATCGCCCGCCGTCGTCAGCGTCCACGACACCGGCATCGGCATCCCGCCCGACATGCTCCCGCACGTCTTCGAGCGCTTCTTCCGCGCCGACCCCTCCCGCAGCCGCGACGCGGGCGGCGCGGGCCTCGGCCTCGCCATCGCCAAGTGGATCGCCGACCGCCATAACGCGACCATCGAAGCGGAAAGCGTCGTCGGCGCGGGCTCGGTGTTCCGCGTCCGCTTCCCGTGACATCCCGGTACAGCAGACACGCCGGCCAACGAAACGATGACGCCGAAACCGGCCGGAAGCGGTCCGGAGAATTAAGCCCGCGGCGGGCCTTCCCTTTCACAGCGAAACGCTTTACGTTTACGGTATAAGCGTACATACTGGAATTTCGATGGGATGACATGCGACGCAAGCTTCTGTTCACGCTCGAAACCGCCGGGACGCTGGAGCAACGCGGCCGGTTTCCGGGATGGAAACTGCATTCGCTGAAAGGCGCCCTGAAAGGATTTTCGAGCCTAACTGTCACCGGAAACTGGCGGATGATTATCCGCTGCGACGAACAGACGAACGCCGCTAGTTCTATTGACTTGATCGACGACCATTAAGAGGCTCGCAATGCCCATGAAAACTGCGCCCCATCCAGGCGACCTGATCAGAACAGAGATTGTCGAGGTCCTCGGCCTCAACGTGTCGAAAGCGGCGGAGCTATTGAAAGTGCGCCGCGCCACGCTCTCCGATCTTCTGCACGGCAAGGGGGGCCCTGACGCCGGAAATGGCCCTGCGCATCGAAAAGGCGTTCGGCCCGGACATGAACCACCTTCTCCGCATGCAGCTCGCCCGCGACGTGGCGAAACTCCGGACGCACGCGCGCGACATCTCGATCAAACGGTATGCCCCAGCCTGAAGGCAAGGAGGCCGCCGCAGTCGATTCTCTTCCACCAGGGTCTTCGAACGGATCTCTCACGCGCCCGTCGCCACCCAAGCCTGATAGCGCAACATCACGTCAAAGGACGTTAGCGCCGTTTTTTTGGGTAAACCTGAAAGACTCTCCCACCATGCTTGGCCTGACCCCACCCTCCACGCAGCGGGGCAAGTTCTTCTGACGCTTATCGCCGGGTCCCGAGGATCGGGCCGCGCTGAGCGTCCGTTTCTTCGTCATGTTACACTGCGCACAGGGTTCCAGCGGACCCACCTTAGGTACCGAAAGACTTTCGGAGGAAAGTTCCTATGCGACGTCTGGTCTCAAACATTCGCCGGCCATTTGCGATCGTCCCCGCAGTCGCTGGTCTCATGACTTTGGCCCCTGCCGTTTCGAGGGGATCGATTATTTATTACGCCACCCGGTCGGCGTTCGACGCGGCGGAACCCGGATTGCCGGTGCAGGGCTTTAGCAGCGCGAACCTGTACGGCCAGCCGTTCGTCATTCTACCGAATGGGCTCAATAGCGCCACGAACAATAGCGTCTTCGTAGCGGGGAGCATCCTGCCCGGGCTCACGATCAGCACTTTACACCCGGGCTCCGCGTCCAACGCGCTCGAAGTCTACGGATTGAGTATTGGAAACTCCTGGTTTGGAGATACGCTGGTGCTGTCCTTCGCGCCGGGCGTGTCGGCGGTTGCCGAAGATGCGTTCGCAAATACTTCCTACGGTCCGAGTTTTGCGGGTAATATCACCGAGGAGATTTTCAACGGGTCGACCACGCTCGGCGCGAGGACCTTCAGCGAGGCCGCCGACGGGTCCGTCTTCATCGGCGTCTCGTCGACGACCCTCCCGATCACGAGCGTAGAGCTTTCCTGGACCTCGGACGGAGACGCGTCGACCTTCACCAGCAACATCGCCTTCGGCACGCCGGCGTCCGCGGCGCCCGAACCGTCAACCTTCGCACTGTTGGCCCTCGGCGCAGCCCTCATCGGCTTCCGCATCGCGCCGAGTCACCCGTTGGGGACGGCCCTCTTACGGGCAAGCCCATGCCGCGCACGGATGTTTGGCGCACGACGGGCCTATCGAGTGTAACTCCGGGCTAAGTTGGTTTCACCTGGCCTTTACGCGCCAAAATCTTCCCCGCGCTTTCACCAATCCTTCAGACCCGCCTGCCACACTCGACTCATGAAACGCACCCTCATCGCGGCCCTGTCGCTCGCGTGTCTGCCCGCGCTCGCCGCCGAAAAACACGTCCCCTTCACGGACCTTCCCGCCGCCGTCCAGCAGGCCGCGCGGCACGAGATCGCCTCCGCCACGATCCGCGGCTGCTCCGTCGAAACCGAGCATGGACAGACCTTCTACGAAGTGGAAACCCGCACGCCGTCCGGCAATCGCGATCTCCTGTTCGACGCCTCCGGCAAACTAGTCGAGGTCGAACAGCAAGTGGATCTCTCCTCGCTTCCGGCCGCGGCGCGCGAGGGCTTAAAGCAGCAAGCCGCGGGCGGCGAGATCCGCGAGGTCGAGTCCGTGACGCGCGGCACGATCGTAAGCTATGAAGCCGTGGTCGTGACCCACGGCAAGCATCGCGAAATCGCCGTCACCGCCAACGGCGCGCCCACGCACGATTAAGCTGCGCGCCGCGCGATACTAGCCTAATAGCGGATGTTCCCCGATTTCTTTGGTAACGCGCGCGCGGCCGGCCGCCTCTGGGATCTCGCCCAATCCGGCCGCATCCCGCAAACCCTCCTGTTATCCGGCCCCGAAGGCGTCGGCAAGGCCACGCTCGCCCGCCGCTTCGCCGCCGCGCTCCTCGGCCGCCCGGAGCTGATCGAGCTCGACGACCTCACCCTCCCGGCCAACGTCGAGCGCATCGCCGAGCGCGAGAAGTGGGCCGCCGAAAAACGCAACGAAGATCCGCTGCTGTTCTCGTCGCATCCCGACTTCATGACCTTCGCGCCCGACGGCCCTCTGCGCCAGATCTCGATCCCGCAGATGCGCCTGCTCCGCGAGCGCGCGCCCTTCCAGCCCCTCCACGGGAAGCGCCGTGTCTTCCTCATCGATCGCATCGACCGCGCCAACGAACAGGCCGCCAACTCGCTCTTGAAGACCCTCGAAGAGCCGCCGCCACATCTCGTCATCGTCATGACCGCCGAGAACGCCTACGACCTGCTTCCCACGATTCGCTCGCGCTCGGTGATGCTGCAACTCGGGCCTTTGACGGAATCCGAAATGGAGGAGTTCGCGCGCCGCCGCGGGCTCGAGGACACCGCGCGCCGCATCTCGATCGCCTCGGGCAGCCCCGGCGCGGCCGCCTCGCTCGACCTCGAATCCTACGTCACCCAACGCGCGGCGATGCTCTCGTTGCTTGAAACTGCCTGCGGCGAGGCCGGATTCGCCGCCTGGGCCAAGACCGCCGAATCGCTCGCCAACCGCCGCCAGGATCGGCTCGACGAGTACCTCAAGGTCTTCCTAATGCTGCTCGAAGACATCCTCCTCTTGCAGCACGGCGTCGCTTCGATCCGCAACCGCGACATCGAGCGCCAGCTCTCGCGCCTCGCCGGGCGCGTCTCCTTCCGGTGGCTTCGCAAGGCCGCTTCGAAGTCGAGCCAACTCGCCTCGCTCGTCCGCCGCAACATTCAAAAGTCGATTGCCCTCGACGCGCTCGTCGTCGAGCTCCGCCGCACCGCTTGAGCGCGCCGCCGCCCGGCGTGCATACTGTAGGAACTGACATGAAGCACTATCAAAATTTCATCCACGGAGCCTTCACTCCCTCTACCTCCTCCGCCGTCGTCGAGAACCGCAATCCCGCCACCGGCGCGCCAATTTGCACCGTGCCCGACAGCACCGAGGCCGACGTCAACTCGGCCATCGCCTCGGCCGCGGATGCGCAAAAGGACTGGGCCAAGCGCCCGGCCGTCGAGCGCGCCAAGGCGCTGCGCACGATCGCCGCCAAGATCCGCCAGGACGTCGAGGGCCTCGCCCGCGTCATCACCGGGGAGCAGGGCAAGGTGCTCGATCTTGCCCGCGTCGAAGTCGCCTTCACCGCCGACTATCTCGATTACATGGCCGAGTGGGCGCGCCGCATCGAAGGCGAGATCCTCGAAAGCGACCGCCCCGGCGAAACCATCTTCCTCTTTCGCCAGCCCATCGGCGTCATCGGCGGCATCCTGCCCTGGAACTTCCCGTTCTTCCTCATCGCCCGCAAAGCCGCGCCCGCCCTCGTCACCGGCAACACCATCGTCATCAAGCCGAGCGAAGAGACGCCGCACAACGCCGTCAAGTTCTCCGAGATCCTCGCCGCCGCCGGTCTCCCGCCGGGCGTCGTCAACTTCGTCCATGGCCGCGGCGCCACCGCCGGCAAGGCCCTCGCATCGTCGCCGCACATCGGCATGGTCAGCTTCACCGGCAGCGTCGAAACCGGCTCGGCGATCATGGCCTCGGCCGCCGCCAACATCACCAAGGTCAACCTCGAGCTCGGCGGCAAGGCCCCGGCCATCGTCCTCGCCGACGCCGACATCGATCTCGCCGTCAACGCCATCAAGGCCTCGCGCGTCATCAACAGCGGCCAGGTCTGCAACTGCGCGGAGCGCGTCTACGTCCAGCGCCGCGTCGCGGACGAATTCACCGGCAAGCTCGCCGCGGCGATGAAACAGACCCGCTTCGGCGATCCGCTCGCCGACGAATCCGTCGACTACGGCCCGCTGATCAACGAAGCCGGCTACCGCAAGGTCGACGCGCTCGTCCAAAGCGCCATCGCCGAAGGCGCCACCGTCGTCACCGGCGGCAAGCGCGCCGAAAGCGCGACGGGCTTCTACTACGAGCCCACCGTGCTCTCGGGCTGCCGCCAGGACATGCGGATCATCCGCCGCGAAGTCTTCGGCCCGGTCAGCCCCGTCGTCACCTTCCACGATCTCGACGAGGCGATCGCCTACGCCAACGATAGCGACTACGGCCTGACGTCTTCGATCTATACGCGCGATCTCGACGCCGCCCTGCGCGCCTGCCAGGAGATCCGCTTCGGCGAAACCTACATCAACCGCGAAAATTTCGAGGCCATGCAGGGCTTCCACGCCGGCGTGCGCAAAAGCGGCATCGGCGGCGCCGACGGCAAGCACGGCCTCTACGAGTACACGCAGACGCACATCGTCTATATCCAGCGGCATTAGTCCGGCCCGGAGCGCCGCCCGCCCCTCCCGCTTTACACTGGAAGTTCGTGGAAGAAGAGGCGCTCGGTAAAGCCTACGAAGGCCGCTTGATGCGGCGGCTGCTCTATTACATGCGCCCGTACTGGCGCACCGTCTCGGTCTCGCTGGTCTTCCTGCTTGCCACTTCGCTGCTCCAGATCGCCGGCCCGCTGCTCACCAAGCTCGCCATCGACCGCTATCTCGACCCCGCGCCCAAGCGCTTCTCGACGCCCATCGACGGCCTGCTCTCCGCCGACCCGTGGACCGGCCTCGCCCAGATCTCGCTGCTCTACTTCCTCACCGTCCTCGGCGCGCTTCTGTGCGACTTCGCCGAGAGCTACCTCATGCAGTGGACCGGCCAGAAGGCCATGTTCGATCTGCGCCGCGAAATCATGGGCCGCCTGCAATCGCTTGACGTCGCCTTCTTCGACCGCAACCCCGTCGGCCGCCTCGTCACGCGCGTCACCACCGACGTCGACACGCTCAACGACCTGTTCTCCTCCGGCCTCGTGAACATTCTCGGCGACCTGCTCATGCTCGCCTTCATCGTCGCGGTCATGCTGCGCCTCAGCCCTGGCCTCACCGGCCTCATGCTCGCCGTCATGCCGTTCGTCGTCGCCGTGACGCTGGTCTTCCGCCGCACGGTGCAGCAGAGCTACCGGCGCATCCGCACCGCCATCGCGCGCATCAACGCGTACCTGCAGGAGCACATCAACGGCATGGCCGTCGTGCAGCTCTTCAATCGCGAGGAGCGCGGCCGCGAAGAGTTCGAAGCCATCAACCGCGCCCACATGGACGCCTACAAGGACGCCATCACCGCCTACGGCTGGTTCTACCCCATTGTCGAGTTTCTCTCGATGCTGGCGCTCGCCATGCTGCTCGTCTATGGCGGCACGCGCATCGCGCACGGCGCCCTCTCGCTCGGCATCCTCATCGCGTTCTTCCAATACGGCCTGCGCTTCTTCCGCCCCATCCAGGACCTCAGCGAGAAATACAACATCCTGCAAGGCGCGATGGCCGCCTCCGAGCGCATTTTCAAGCTGCTCGATACGGGCGCCTCCATTCGGTCGCCGGCCTCGGCGGAGCGTCCGCCCGCGCGCGGCGCCGCGCCCGCAGCGCCCGCCGTCGAATTCGACCACGTATCGTTCGCCTATCGCGACGAGGATTGGGTGCTGCGCGACGTCAGCTTCCGCATCGCACCCGGCGAAACGATCGCCGTCGTGGGCCACACGGGCGCGGGGAAAACCACGCTCATCAGCCTGCTGCTGCGCTTCTACGACGTCCGCCACGGCGCCATCCGCATCCATGGCATCGACGTCCGCCGGCTCCGCCTCGAAGACCTCCGCCGCGGCTTCGGCGTGGTGCTCCAGGATCCGTACCTGTTCACCGGCACCGTCGCCTCGAACATCCGCCTCGGCTCGGCGGGCATCTCCGGCGAGCGCATCGCCTCCGCCGCCGCTCGCGTCAATCTTCTCGACACCATCCGCGGCCTGCCCGACGGCTTCGATCACCCGGTCCGCGAGCGCGGCAGCGGCTTCTCCACCGGCCAGAAGCAGCTCATCAGCTTCGCCCGCGCCCTCGCCCATGACCCCGGCATCCTCATCCTCGACGAAGCCACATCCAGCGTCGACACCGAAACCGAGCTAAAGGTCCGCGAGGCGCTCGACCACCTCGTCGAAGGCCGCACCTCGATCGTCATCGCCCATCGCCTGTCGACCATCCAGCGCGCCGACCGCATCCTCGTCATGCACAAGGGCCAGCTCCGCGAGAGCGGCACCCACCAGGAGTTACTCGCCCGCCGCGGCATCTACTGGAAGCTTTACGAGCTTCAGTATAAGGACGAAGACCGCGCCCGCGCCCGCGCCGGCCAGCCCGTGCAAGGCGACTAACCCGCCGGACTAACTACCCGTCCAGCGGCGCCCCGCGCCCCGATTACAATGAAAGCGTCCCACTCATCCCGACGATGCTGGCTTTCTCGCTTCCGCGGCTCGCCTCGGACCGCGCGGCTCACACGCTCAGCGGCTCGCGGGGCCTTGTGCGCCTGTTCGGCGATCTCAAGGTGCGCCCGAAGCTCATGGTGCTGCACAACGCGTTCTTCCTCGCCCTCGCCGTGGGCATCTATTTCGCGCTGATTCCGATGCTCGATCGCCAGGTCGCCATGGCCGAGCAGCGCCACATGCTGATGCTGCGCAGCGCTCCGGCCTCGGCGCCGCTCGCGTCCGGCTCGGTGTCCATTTATAGCGCGCTGGTGCGCCACGCTCGGCTGAACCTCTTCCTGGTCGTCGGCGGCGCATACATCGCCGCGGTCCTGGTGCTCGAGCTCGCCATCATGCCGCTCTACGTCTACGGGCCGCTGCGCCTGGTGCTCGACGCCGACCGCGCCAGCCGCGACGGCAACCGCGAAAGCGAGATCATTGACGACGGCCTCATCCCCGGCGATGAGATCGGCCAGATCATGCGCTCGCGCAACGCCACCGTGCTCGAGCTGCGCAAACGCGAGCACGAGCTCGAGTCCGCCCTCGCCCGGCTCGAAGAAACCGCCGCCGACCTCCAGCGCAAGAACGAGCTGCTCGAATCCCAGGACCGCCTCGTCAGCCTCGGCCTCCTCAGCGCCAGCGTCGCCCACGAGCTCATCACGCCCCTCACCGGGCTGCAAGGCTCCATCGAAAAACTCTCCGAGCCCACCACCGCCGCGCACACCCCGGAGCGCCAGGCCCGGCGGCGC
>VFSW01001009.1_pt1 | contig 41965 bp, 35 predicted proteins | sample 5358111 | NCBI WGS metagenome assembly VFSW01 (sample SAMN11554181, study PRJNA540505) | mine drainage metagenome | isolation source: sediment from site ElyBrook_90M | place: USA: Ely Copper Mine, Vershire, VT | collected 2017
GAGGGGGAAGTGGAGCCGACACTCGGATTTGAACCGAGGACCTGCTGTTTACGAAACAGCTGCTCTACCGCTGAGCTATGTCGGCGCGAACGCGATAGTAGCAGTCCCGGTCACGCTTGGCAGAGCCCTCATCCGAGGGTCGTCCGTGAAGTTTCACAGGCCTTCACAGCAGAACAGTTGCTGATCGACCTGGTCCGATTAGACCGCGAGGGATGACCGCTGTCAAGGTGACTTCGTAGGCGCCGTGTCCTCGGGGTCAAGGAAAGCCCGTTCGGCGGTGCCGACCCACTCGGGCCGGTCGCGGAAGAGGTCGTCCCACGACGCTTGCCAGGTCCGGCCCCCTGACCCGATGGGGCCATAGACACCGCCCAACGCGCGCGCATACTCGCGAAGACGACCGGCCGGAATCGCTATGTGATGGTTATCCGTGGCGGCGGGGCGGGCGGTGACTTCCAGGCTGGACGTCCGTCAGCTGGAAAGGGGCCAACGTGGGAAGGGGAATTGGCGCTGGGATTCTGTGCGCGTTGCTGAGCTGTGCAGTGGGGTTCGCCGCTCCCCCGGCGGCAATGGCCGCCAACGGCGTGGCGGAGACCGCCGTCACTACCTACACCGTCAACACGGCGAAGTCCGAGATCGACGTCACCGCTTCGCTGTCCATCAAGAACCTCATCCCGTCCAAGGTCGAGTCGTGTGGGGTCCTTTGCACGAACACGACCAACTACTACATCACCGACGCATTCATAACCGTGCCGACGCAAGCCGGCGCCGTCTCGGCAACGTCCGACGGCGGTGCAGTGAAGCAGACCCCCGACATCTCAAGCGGCATCACCCGCAGTCTGAAGCTGACCTTTCCAAAGCTGTGGTATGGCCAGACTCGGAAGGTCACCGCGACCTATGCCATTCCGGCCGGCGCCGGCGCCTCCGGAGGATTCAGGGCTCTCAAAGCCTACGCCGCTCTATGCGCCTGGGGCAATGACAGCAGCACCGGGGCGGATTCGCAGGCCGTGAACGTCCTTGTGCCCGACGGCTTCGCGGTCTCTGTCACTGGCGGCCTGGCTCTGAACATGAGCGGCGACAAGAACGGCGTGCAGACCTACACCAGCGGTAGCGTGCCGACAGGCAAGGGCACCTACACCTGTCTGCAGGCGAGCAATCCGTCGGGTCTCGTCAGCACGACCGGCCAGGTCGGCAACTCCAGCTTCACGATCCGGTCCTGGCCCGAGGACACGGCATGGGCGGCCACCCTCGCAGGCTACATCCGGAACGACGTGCCCAAACTGCAGTCCCTCTCCGGGTTGCCCTTTCCCGACGGGGTGACCATCGTCGAGGCGGGCAATCAGGAGCTCGGTGGCTATGGCGCGACCTACCTCTGGCAGACAAAGACCGCGACCATGACCGAAGGATCGGGCGAGGCCATGACCGTCCGCGAGCTGGCATCGATCCTGTATAGCCCACTGTTCGCGGACTTCTGGATCAGTGACGGGTTCGCCCAGTTCAGCAAGAAGATCCTCGGGCCGGCCGCCTACACGCCCTGCAGCGACCCGGGCAGATACCCCGGAACCGGATCGCCCAGCTTGACGGCGTGGAAACAACTCGAGCCCAACTCGACGGCCACCGACGTTGCGGAGTCCAACTGGCAGTATGCCGCGTCGTGTTATCTCGTCACCAAGCTCGCGGACACCATTGGCCCCGACAAGCTCAAGACGGTCCTGAACTATGCCTCCGCCCGTGCTGTCGCCTACTCGGGCCCGGTTCCCGAGATCTACGCCGACCGGACATCCCCTGTCTCCGCCAGACAATTGCTCGACCTGATCGACGAGATCGGGATGCTGCCGGCCGGGGTTCAGGATCTCGATGAAGCGCAGAATCTGCTCTCGGGCTACGGCATCTTCACCGCCTCGGACCTCCAGTCCCGGTCTCAGGCGCGTGCCGCATACCATGGCCTGGCGAAGAGTGCCGGCACGTGGAAGCTGCCCGTGGCGATCACCCGGCCCATGGCGGAGTGGGACTTTGGCACCGCCAGGACCAGGATCGCGACCGCGACCCAGATCATCGCGGCACGTGACCAGGCGATCAAGAACATCCCCGACCTGACTCTCGATGAGACCCCGCTCCAGACGCAGTTCGAGTCGGCCAAGACCCAGGCTGATCTCGAAGCCCTGCTGGCACTCACCAAGAGCGAGGCCGACGCCGCCGGCAAGGTGGGTCAGGCTGAGGCACTCAACGGCGGCGGCCATGGTGTGCTCCAGACCATTGGGCTAATTGGAGCCGATCTCGCGACCCCTCTTCAGGCCGCGAGAGATGCGCTCCGAAATGCCAAGCCAGACGAGGCGTCGGTGTCCGCCCAAAGGGCCACGGACACACTGAACGGATCGAGCAATCAGGGGCTGATCCGATTAGCGGCCCTGGCCATCCTTGTCCTGGTAGTCCTCCTGCTCGCGGTGTTCCTGCGTCGTAGGCGCATGGGCGTCCCGGCATTGGCGCACGTGGATGTCCCCACATCAACGCTGCCGATGTGGCCCACAGGCCAGATGGCAGAGGCGTCCGTTTCGGTGCCACAGGAGGCCACATTGGAAGAGGGATGGTTGGATCCCGCGCCGATCGCCGCCTTCCAGCCCCCTCAGAATGTCACCGTCCCGAGGCCCGGTTCTTTGGCGGAACGCCTGCGCGAACTGGAAGAGGCTCGCGCCGCGGGCTTGATATCCGAAGTCGAGTTCATCGAAGCGCGAGCCAGACTCCTGGGCGGCGTCTGAGCGTTCTGGCTTTGCGCCTGGGGATCCGAACCCTCGCTCATCTGATCCGAAGACATGGACCAGCTTTAGCTTCTATCGCCAAGGTTGCCTTCCAAAGTCCGCGCTTGCAATGCGTTGCCGGCTATGCGCCAGATGTGGGCGAAGACCCACTCAGCCTCAATTGCCATCTCGTAAGGGTCACAACCCGGCGGAAACTGACGCCCCCAGCTGGGACATTGCTCGCCCTGGATCACGTCGTCGCCCCATCCCCGTATCCACAGCGCGCCCCGGTCCAGTGCAGGAAGATTCTGAACGCCGACGACCTCGGCGTGGATGCTGACATCCCTGGAGACGTCCGTCATGGCGGGCGCAAACAGAACCGCGCACCAATCGTCTCCCCTTGGTGAGAACACAACGGACCTGTAGGTTATGGGATCGTTGATCACGGTCGTGAGGGTTTCCTGAATAAAGGCTCGCCGTTCGTCACGGAAGCCTGGCAGAGTCCGCACCAGGTCCCGGCGGCCGGGATAGGCTCCTCCGGCTGGCTTGACCATCTCGGGGCAAATCGGGCCTGCGAACCTGTGTTGGGCCATGACCTGTCGTATTGCGTCGCGGTCATCGTGATCGAAAACGACGCGAACTGGTTGTCGACTTTCCCAATCTTGACGCTCCCAGCGCCACACTGGACGGACCTGGGTTCGATTTACGCCGATCGCGGCGAAGGCGTCTGTGATTGCCTGATCGACTTCAGCGACGTTGATCACTTTGGGGAATAGCCTGTTCATCCATCCCCTTCGGAGAGCCCATGGGCTCCATCCGTGTGACAGCACCTCCGTCGGTCGATCACGCCAGCAAGGCTCTGCCACCGGGACGTGCTCGTCCTCGCAGGCCAGGAGTTCGAAACTCGGAACACCGTCATGTCCGTTGGTTCGCCAGGGCCTTCCGAGGTCCTGGACAACGCCAGGCCCGATCATGGCGACAACGGCATGTCCGCCAGGACTCAGGAGGCAGAGCGGTTCGAATTCATCAGGACTCTCAAGTAGACGCCAAAGACAACGCGTGATGTCATCTGCTGCCCGCCCCACCCCATCTCCCTTGTGAGGCCACTCGAATCTCCTGGATTCTGCCCGCAAGGCTCCCGATTGGTCGACCGCCTCGCGGAGCCGGGACAGTCTGACCCTCAGGGGACGCATGTCGCCGCGGCGACATGCGTCAACCTGCCCCTGCGCCCTCATGAAGTCGCCGTCGTCTCCCGACCTACCCACGGCGGAGTTCGGCGCCACGGGGCTCCACAGGGAAGTGACGAAATCACCTCGCCGCGCCGTAGCCGCGGCGAGGTCGGCTTCGCCCTCACTGAGCCTGCCCAGTCGAGCCCTCGCAGCCGCCCTGTCCAGCAACAGGGTCACCAGCGGGTCAGAGACCTTGATGCGAGGCGTCGCACTGACCGCAAAGATCAGCCTGGAAAGAGCCGCCTCGCATGCGTCCGAGGCGCCTCCCATCATTAGCAATCTTGCGCAGCTGCGGAGTTCTTCGAGTTCCCGCCAACCGAAAGGACCGGGATAACGGCTCTCCAGGTAGCGTTCCACGGCGACCAGCACCTGGCTCGCCAGGAGATCGCCCTCGTCCATGGAGCCTCCCAAAGACATAGCACGCCTGCGCGAGAACACGATGTCGTGGACGCCCAAAAGCGTAAGGCCAAGCCTACGGAGGTCAAGCTCGGCGCCTGTCGGGCATCAGTCCAAGTGGCACTGGATCGGCGAGGACGAGGGTCTGACGATGGGAGTGGTGACGCTGTGGCCGGAAGCTTGCCCTCCTGTCGCCTCTGAGGGTGGCTTCAGTCAATGACAGTCCGCTTCATCCATACCGCCGATTGGCAGCTTGGTATGACGCGCCATTTCCTGTCAGGTGAGGCGCAGTCGCGTTTCTCGCAGGCTCGGATCGACGTCATCCGTCGAATCGGGGCGCTCGCCACCGAGGAGAAGGCGTCATTCGTTGTCGTCGCCGGTGATGTCTTCGAGACTAATCAGGTGGAGACTCGGACCGTCCGCCGCGCCCTTGAGGCTATCAGCGACATTCGAGTGCCGGTCTATCTCCTGCCTGGCAACCACGATCCACTCGACGCGGGCAGTGTCTATCGCTCCCCGACATTCGAGCGCCAGAAGCCGGATAACGTGATCGTCCTGACCGACTCGAGCGCGCATGTGCCTACCGAAGGGGTCGAAGTCGTGGGCGCACCGTGGATGTCCAAACAGGCGCTGCGTGATCCAGTAGCGGCGGCGGTGGCGACTTTGCAGCCGAGCCCGGGTGTCCCAAGAGTTCTCGTTGCCCACGGTCAGATCCGCGATGCCTTGGGCGGTGGCGGACCTGCGGCGATCGATGTCGACAAGGCCGAAGAGGCTGTCGCCGACAAGCGGATCAGCTATCTCGCGCTCGGGGACCGACATTCAACCACGCGACTCGGCACCAGCGGCCACATCTACTTCTCTGGCAGCCCTGAGCCCACGGCGCACGACGAGATCGACGCTGGCAACGTCCTTGTCGTTGAGCTGGGCCCGAATGGTGAGTGTTCCGTTCATCCGAGGCCCGTGGGAACTTGGCGGTTCCTCACCAATGCCTTCGAGATCGACAGACAGACCGATGTCCTGGAGTTCGGGCGATGGCTTGACTCACAGCCATCCAAGGACCGCAGCGTGGCTCGACTCACCCTGAAAGGGACGCTTTCACTCGCGGTCGACGCTCAGCTTCAGGACTTGATCGAGAAGCACAGGGACCTGTTCGGAGCCGTAGAGATTACCGGCGACAGCGATCTGATCGTGCGTCCCGATGACGACGACTTCGCGGATCTTGCGCTGGCCGGGTTCGCCGCGGAGTCAGTGATGGAGTTGCGCGCGGCCGTGGCGGGGCCCGGAGCGGCGAGCGAAACGGCTCGCGATGCACTGGCGCTCCTCGTGCGGCTCGCCGGAACCGATGGAAACGGCCGATGAGACTGCTGAGCATCCGGCTGCATGACTATCGAGGGACCACCGATCGCGAGATCGAGTTCGCTCCGTCCGGCGTGACGGTCGTCGAGGGACCCAATGAGATCGGCAAGTCATGCATCGCCGAAGCCCTCGACCTGTTGTTGGATGAGATGGACAGTTCGAGCAAGCGAGGGGTTCTCGCCGCTAAACCGGTGGACCGGGATGCCGGCCCCGAGGTGGAAGCCCTGTTTGAGACGGGGTCCTATCGCCTTCGTTTCCGCAAACGTTTCGTCCGCCGACCGCTCACAGAGCTCGAAATCCTCGCTCCTAAGCACGAGAACCTGACCGGTCGCGACGCACACGAGCGCGTCCGGGCCATTCTCAACGAGACCCTCGATGACGGCCTCTGGCGGGCCCTGAGAATCCAGCAGGGTGGCGAACTGGTGCAACCGGAGCTGGCCGCGGCCACATCCTTGTCGGCCGCTCTCGATCGCGCCGCCGGAGCAGTGCCCGCAGCACGCGAAGAGCTCGCCCTCTATGACCGAGTGCGCGAGGAATACCAGCAGTATTGGACGGAAACCGGTCGTCCAAAGCTGGACCGGAATGCCCTCGACAAAGCGGCTCAGGAGGCAGCGACCGAGCTCGCGTTGATCGAGAACGAACTGCTCGCGCTGGAGCGCGATATCGAGCGATCTGCCGCGATTGACGTCGAGCTGAGGGCACTCGGGCCGAAACTTGCAGAGCAAGAGCGGGTTGTCACTGCCCGTGTCGTTGAAGTCTCTCGTGTGGAGCAGATGACTCTGAGGGTCCAGACGCTCACCGCGGAGGCAGGGGCCGCTTCTGCGCGCTCCGAATCGGCGGCCCGCACAGTCTCAGAGCGGCACGACCTCCTCGCAAGGGTCGCGGCGCAGGCTGCTCAGCTGCAGGTGGCCAAGGTTGCTCTCGGCGACAGCGATCCTGACGTAGGGGCAGCGAGAGATCGAAACGGCATAGACCTCGCTACAGTCACGCAAACGAGACTGGAACGCGAGGCGGCAGACGCGCTCGCTCGGCTGCGCCGCAGCGACGTCTCGTTTCTGCGTAACCAGCTGGAAGCAGCTGACTTGAAGAAGCGCCGCGGGGCAATCCAAGCAGCTCGCGAGTCAATGGCCTCGCTTCAGGCCGAGCTCGACAAGATCCGTATTGACGATGTCTCGCTCTCGAACCTCCGGGCCGCCGATTTGAAGCTGCGGACGGCCCAGGCGGTTATGGGCGCCGCGGCGCCGGCGATCCGATTGGATGCAGTCGTTGACACGACCGTCGATATCGATGGCCAGGCTGTTGCGCTAAAAGCCGGGACGACCGTCGAAAAGTCGGTGCCGTCTGAGGCCCGGGTCATTGTTCCAGGGCTCGTAGAAATCACGGTGATCCCAGGAACGGCCAACCCACAGCTCACATCCCAGCTGAAGACGGCTGAACGCGAACTCGCCGATCTGTGTGCAACCACAGGCGTCGCGAACGTGGCCGACGGTGAAGTCGCTGTTGGGAGTCGGCGAATGCTCGAGATCAAACGTGCCGAGCAGGGACAGGCGATGGCTGTCGCGCTTGGTTCGCTGACCCAGGAGAACCTCGAGCAACGCCTCGCGGAGACCACCGCCGAGATGGGTGGGTATGTGGAGGGCAGACCGAAGTCGCCGACGATCCCTTCAGATATCAAAGAGGCCGAGACTGCGAGCACTGCTGCCGAGGAGGAACTCGCTCAGGCGACTCTGCGCGTCAAACAAGCCGAGGCAAGTGAGGGCGCATCGAGAAAGCGGCTCGCGTCACTGGAATCCGACGCAAATCAACTCACCGCGAATCTCAGGGTCGCCGAGGAGACGCTCAAGGCGCTCGAAACAGCGCTGGTCCAGGCGCGAGCGCTTGCCCCGGACGACTCAATTGCGACCGCGCAGGTTACCGCCGCGCAGGCGGCGCAGGTTGCCTCACAGGCCGCAAGCGAAGCCCAACAGGAACTTGATCTCGCCAACCCACGAGAGACCAAGGCACTGCGTGACAACGCGCAGCAGGTTCTCGAGGGGATGCGAAAGGACCAGCGGGCCGCTCAGGATGAGCGCATCGAGATCAATGCCCGCCTCGGAGAGCGCGGCGAGGCCGGGCTCGCAGAGCGGCGCGACCGAGCGATGCTTGCGAAGGATGCTGCTGCCGATGCCTTGAAGGCCTACGACCGGCGAGCCGCGGCTCGCAAGCTTCTCTACGAGACGCTTCGCGCCGCTCGAGATCGCGTCCGCGCAGCCTATGTTGGCCCGCTCCAGACGCGCGTCGACGAGCTCGGCAAGATCGTTTTCGGGCCTACCTTCCAGGTCTGCATCGACGAGAGCCTGTCCATTACAAGCAGGACCTTGCAAGGCAAGACGATCCCTCTGCAGAGCCTGAGTGCGGGGACCAGGGAGCAACTGGCGGTCATTCTGCGGCTCGCGTGCGCAACGATCGTTGCCAGCGACGGGGGCGTCCCGGTCATCCTGGATGACGTCCTTGGCTACTCGGACCCACGCCGGCTGGAGGCTATGGGCGCTGTCCTGTCCGAAGCAGGTCGAACCTCACAGGTGATCGTGTTCACCTGCTACCCCGACCGGTATCGCCAAGTCGGTGGGGCCCACGTCCTCAGACTCGACTGATCGGAGAGCCCGAACCGACCTTGCGATCTGCCCGGCCGTGATTGGCGTGTGCCGACGATCCTGCCGGAGCTGCTCCATCCCGACGGCATGGAAATGAGCGTGAACCGAAGCCATTGGGTGAGTTGAGCCGCCTCAGGCAGTTGCCACAGGCGGCTTCCTCTTCGTCTTCACGTTCTTCACCCAGTCTTCGAGAGCCTTCAGGTCGGCCCTGAGTTCATCGGGCTCAGGGACGGCTTCATCGACCGCCGCCGGCTGATCGTGGCCGCGCAGCCAGGCTGAACTTCGGGTCATTCCCGCCTCGACCCCCCTCACGTCCTCCTCGTCGATTTGCCAGATCCTGAGGCTCCGGAGCTTCAGGCTCTGGACGTCGTGGCGATACCGGACCACCACATCACCAAAGAGGATCTCCTCGATCGCCCGCTCCCAGGTCTCCCGGAGCCGGCCATACCAGTCCCGCGCAGGGCCCTCGTAGGCACCGGGCTCCGCTGCGGAATAGAGGGTCACCAACTCACCGAGAATGCCCTGAAGGACTTGGATTCTGTCGGATACCTTCATGCCCAGCCACGGCGTCCCCGTTTCCGGCCATCCGACGTGCGTCCAGGTGGGTCGCAGCCGGCGGAACTCGCACGGAATCCCCAGGTCCTCGGCGCAAGACTGGAGTTCACGGAGGAAGACCAGGTCATGAGTGAATACGACCACTTGCCGGTTTGACGCCTCCTTCACGAGCCGGGTGGCGACCTTCGAACGATAGCGGTGATCGAGCGACGACACGGGATCGTCCAGCACGATCCCGGAGCACTTGGGCCCCTGGGCAAGTTCGGCGAAGAAAGCAGCCAGGGCAATCGCGCCGAACTCCCCGTCACTTACGACTTCGTCCACCTTCGCGGTCGCCCCGCCCGCGCCCTCCAGCTCGATCCCGTGGTATGTGACTCCGTGCTCCCCATGCTTGCGCAGCTTCACTCGCAGTCGGCCGGTGTTGAGGGCCTTACTATCCACAGCGAAGTCCGCCTCAAGCTTGGCCGTCACGTAGCGATCCGTCAGTTCGCTGCCTTTGCGTGTGACCAGTTGGGTGTCGCAGGTGCTGATGGCTGCGCCGATCTTGGCTATGAGCGCAACGCGCTCTACTTCGCCAAGGATTGAATCGTGGTTCTCGTGCACCCATCGCCGGCCTTGTAGCTCGAGCGCCTCGGTTCGCAGATCAGCGGCCTGGGTCGCGTCCCCGGCAGCCGTCAGGAGGGCTATCTCGTTATCAAGATCCGTGATTGCAGACGTCAAGCGCGCTGCGATCTCCCCGGGCCACTCCGCCGGGCCAGGTCGTGTCCCACCGGAGATCCAGTTCCGGATTTCCTGGGCGCGGCGCCGGGCCGTGGTCGCGAGGTCACGGACACCAACGACCGTCGCTGCATCGCACTCGGCAACCTGGCCCAAGAGGTCATCGGTCGCGGCCACGATTGCGATCCGGTCCAGCCCGGCCAGCGTTGAGTCAAGCGCGGTCCGAAGTCGCCCAACGGTCGCACCAAGCTCGGTCTCGACAAGTTGTTTGAGGGCCAAGAAGCGGGAACGAGCCGCCTCGTCCAATACTTGCCCGCAAAGAACGCACCTTGCACCTTCGGCCGAATTCGGAAACGCTACGCCCGGATAGACATTTGCGTTTGAGTAGGCCTCGGCCGCATCCCACATCGCCCGCCACACGGCTGCACCCACTCCAGGCAGCGGATCAGCCGTCAAGGCTTGGTCTCGGATCTGGGCGAGTGCAGCCTCCGCGTCGCTCTTCTCGAGGACAAGGCGCGCGTAGGCGTCGACTGCAAGATCGCCAAGCAATGCTTCCCAACTCCTGACCTCACGCCGAACACGATCAAGTGAGCTCTGTCTCGCGCGCAACCCTGCCGCTTGTGTCTGGGGACTGGGAGCAGCCAACGCTGCCGCGATCAGTTCGCTCCTCACCTCGTCGTCTGCGGTCCAGTGCGCGAGATCGAGCAGCTCCATGGCCGAGATATCTGCCCGAACGGGCCATATCCCATGCACGGCCGGAGTAGCCAGGATGTTGACCGGGGGTGATGCCATGCCGTTGCCGGCGGCCGAACGCCTCGACTCGAGACGGCGCCGCACCTCCAACATGCACTTGGCCATTGCATCGAACACGTCCAAGCCAAGCGGACGATAGGCGACCTCGTTCTCAGATCTGACATACACCGCAGCGCACGCTCGATCGAAGACCGAGATACCCCCGAGTTCGTCGGCGATCGCCTCGCTTGCAGTCCAGGACCGTGTCTTGGCAGTCCCGTCAACATCGAATTCGACGACCGCGCTCGTCGGCCGATCGTCCTTCTTCTCAAGGTTGGGCAGGATCTTCGGGGGAGCTGACCTGGCGCGACAGACGCGCTTGAGGAGTCGGACATAGCCCGACTTCCCGGCTCCATTTCCTCCGTAGACGATCGTCAGACCGTTTGGGGCAAACTCCAGACGAGCGTCGGGGGCAATCGCGTTGAGATTCCGTGGGTCGCAGATCGCTCGTAAAGTCACCGTCGAAATGGCGGTCTCAGCCCCGGGCAGATGAGTAGCGTCGAGTGGCACGGCCGCATTCGCAGGCGCTACTGCTTCGTCCATCGCCAACGCCGCGAGCTGGTCCAGGTCCGGGTCTGTCACACAGCCCGAAATCACGAGACGCCTCAGCGCATCCCTCTGCCAGGATGGTCGAGTGTTCGACCATTCGAGTAGGTCCTCGTATACACCCACGCTCCCACCCTCCGAACTATTCAGGACAATCCGCGCGTCCTCGACAGCGGTTGGAGAGCGCAGACGCGATAGAGATCAGACGGCGTAGACCTTGAGGATCTCGTCGCCATAGTGGTTGATGACCTTGACCGCGATCCGTCCGCTCGACGGACGCGTGAAGGGGCGAGAGACGGTCGAGTTGAGTGAGGCCCACGAGGCCTCATCGATGTCGGCCCTGAGGGCACGCTTGAGCTTGTCGTAGGGATCGTCGGCGCCAAGGAAGTAGGCGTGGCGGACGAAGAACTGGGCGTCGTCGTAGGACGTGTCAATGAACCAGCAGGCAATGTCGTCGGTCGAGTTGCTGCGGACGACCCCGGTTGTCGGGTCGTAGACGTCAAGACCGTGGATCTCAACCTCAAGCTCGCCTGACTTGCCGGGCGCGGGGCGGATTTCGATGTCGGGTTGGCCGAAAACAGTGAATAGGTTGCCGCTGCGGGTCTTCTTGAGCAGCTCATCGGCCATCGCGAGATCTGGGTTCATCCGAGCCGTCAGCACGGTCAGCCTGCCGAACCGCATCGCCTTGCCGGTTTCCTCGTCAGCCCGGGCGTCGAACGCGAAGCCGCAGACCACCAGAACGTCGAAGTAGCCGCCGGCCTCAAGTGCCGCTTCGCGGACGAGGTCCGGCCCAACAGTGCCGTATTGAGGCCCGATCGCAACCGCAACCCGCCGAGTGACGGATCCCTCGCTGAACGTCCCTGTTGCCTGGAGGAAGCGCCCGGGGAAGGCGTCCAGCATCTCGAAGCGGAGGCGCTCGCCCTTGGCTCGATTGTCTACGCCCGACGAGCGGAGGTTGTCGAGGATGGTCTCGACGAAGCGGCCAGAGTCCTCGACGGGAGCCGGCGGGTCGATCAGGTCCTCGGGGCCATCCGCAACGACCCGGTGCGGAGAGAGACTCTCGACGGTGAAGGGCCCCGCGACGCGGACGATGTTCGGATCGACGCATGGCCGGTCAGACAAGATCTCGGTATCTGCGTGATGGGCGATCGCCGCGTCTATCTCGGCGCGTGTCATTCCGTCGCGGATTGCCGGGTTCTGAGCAATCGACTTGAGGGTCACGTGAGGCACCCGCTCATAGACGAAGCCTTTGCGAATGTCTCCTTCCGTTGACCCGAATGGCGCGGAACCGGTGAGCTCAGCCTCCCTGCGCTGGCCTTCCGGCGTATCCGCCATCAGGTAGTAGGGAAATGGCTGCCATAAGCCGCGTGCGCGCGAGTGCGAGGGCAACGCGGCTGGTATCCATGGTGATCCACCGCCGCCCCCACTGCTCGGCCACGTAAGCAGTTGTCCCGCTGCCACACGTAGGATCCAAGACGAGGTCGCCGGGGTCAGTTGTCATAAGGAGGCATCGCTCGATGACCTTGGTGTTGGTCTGCACCGCATAGACCTTGGCATCGGTGAAGCTTCCGGTGCCGACGTCCGTCCAGACGTTGTCCAAGGGCTGAACGCTGAAGTCGTCGTGAAAACGCACGTAGGCAAGGCTATCCCCGGAGACGACCACTCGCCCGGCCAAGGCGAGCCGCTGCAGTCCCGCTTCAGTCGTCTTCCAATGGAGATTCGGCGACAGTTTGATCGTCCGCCCGCCATAGGCGAACGGGCGCGACAAGCTCTCCGAGTAGCCTGTCGACGTAAGGTTGTCAACCCGATACACGCGCGAGCCTTCCGGCAGCGGAGCCGATCCATCGCGCTCGGCCTGAGTCATCCGACGTCGTGAGCCGTCAGCAGACTGGATCCACGAGTAAACGCCGGCGCCCGATGATCCAACGCCCTTTCCGCCATACAGCTGCCGGTATTTGATCCGTTCCTTGTCCTTCGCATACCAGAGAATGAAGTCGGTCACCGAAGCGAGCGTGTTCACCCGGGCAACTGGGCTGCTGAGACCGGCCGTCTTCTGGCAGGTCACGAGTGAGACAAAGTTATCGCTTCCGAAGACCTCGTCGAGAAGCGAGCGCACAAGATGCACGTTTTCGTCGCCGATCTGGACGAAGACAGATCCCGATTCGGTCAACAAGTCACGCGCAAGAACCAGCCGGTCCCGAAGGTAGCCAAGATACGAATGGACCCCGTCCTTCCAAGTATCTCGGAAGGCACTGACCTGCTCAGGCTGACGCGTGGCATCCTCAGCCTTTCCGTCCTTGACGTCACGTTTCCGGGTTGAGACCTGCCAATTGCTGCCGAACCTGATCCCGTAAGGGGGGTCGAGGTATATCGCCTGCACCTGACCCTTGAGGCCTTCCTTCTCGGAAAGCGAAGCCATCGCGCGAAGGGAGTCGCCCAGGATCATCCGGTTCGACCACTTCATCGGATGGCGGTAGAAATCGACGCGGTCCTCGAACGCAATTCCGTTGAAGTCGCTGGAGAAGAGGTCCAACTGCGCGTCGCGACCGGCCGCAGTCGTCACCCGGAGGTCTTCGATGATCGCCTTGGGGCTGATCTGCTCCTGGATGTAGATAGGTATCGCCGGCACGACGAGGTCCTCGCCGTCCTGCTCATCCTTGCCCTTCCAGACGAGCTGCGGGTCGAGCGAGGGATCGCGCGGATAGCGCAACGTCCGCGGCCCCTGCGCCTCCGTCGCCGCGAGCGACTGCGTCTCTGCGGTGGGGATGTTCACCCGGCTATCTCCGGTGTGGTGGACGGCCTCGACGGAGGTCGGCGCGGCGGTCTTTCCTATTCTCCTGGCCAACGCTTATGTCCCCCTTACGCGGTTACAAGTGAACTGACGTGGGCCTGGATCAGGTTCGCCGCATCCCACGGGTCTGACACTTCCAGGAACGACCAACGGCCGAAGCCACCATGGTTGTTCACGGCCGGGATCCAGTAGGTCTGTGCGGTTGCCACCTTGGCTGCCTTCTCACGGCGGTGCTCGCCGGTCACCTCGATGATGAGATTGAGGGGCTCGGCTCCGCCGTCGTCGTAGCGGACGATGATGTCGGGCACGTAGTTGGCAGCCTCGCCCTCGAACGTGTAGGGGATCCGGAAGTTGAGGCCCTGGTTCTTGGCGTATGAAACAACCTCGTGCATTTCGTCGAGCACCTGGCCGAGCTTGGCCTCCCAGCCCGAATCCATCACCAGGAGGTTGAGATGACTTCGCTGCGTTTCGTAAACCTTCTTCGTCGTGGTGAAATCGACGTATCGGGTTGAGCCGATCGGGTCGTAGGGGCGCAGGATCGGCATCAGCCGCTTCTCGCCGGCGGTTCCACGCACGATGGCCCGGTGGATCCTGTCAGCCGCATCGTTCTGCCATCCCGTTATTAGGAGCATCTGCGGGAAGGCCTTGTCTTTCAGAACCACGCATTCAGTCAGCCACCGCTCGGTGATTGCGAGTATCTGAGGGAAGAGCCAAGGCTGCTCGGCATCCTCGGCGGCGCGGAAATACGTGTCGAGAACGCGTTTCGCAATCCTGAATGCAACCTCTTGACGCCGGTGGAGCTTGAGGTCATCGAGATTGGTCTCGATCGACCTGCCGACGATCGGGTCCAATATGGTCACGACCGGCACCTGCTCGGTCGAAAGCGTCTTGGTGGACTCCGGTGTGAACTCTGCGGTCAGCCGGGCGGTCGGTAGGTCATAGCGGTAGCCAAGGACTCGAGGGAATGTCAACTCGAGGTCGGCCCGTTCTGGAAGGGCGCGAACGCGGTATATCTCCTTCTGGATGACCGGCCCGGCTTGGCCGCTGGCGGGGAGGAAACTGAACGGCACGCCATAGACTTCGGCGTATTCGGGGGCGAAGTGACCGTCGGGTCCCGCCTCGTAGCTGACCCGCCGTAGGCCACGACCGACGACCTGCTCGCAAAGGAGTTGCGTGCCAAACGCTCGGACTCCGAGGATGTGGGTAACCGTGTTCGCGTCCCAGCCTTCGGTCAACATCGAAACCGATACCACGCAGCGGATTTGCTCGCCGAGCCGATCCTTCTTGCCGATAGTGTTCATGACCTCGCGCAGGAGATCCTCGTCGGTGATCTCGTCGGCGGACCGTCCCGGGAACCGGGCTTGATACTCAGCCTTGAACTCCTCGATCTCGGCAGCCGCGATCTTCTTGAAGGCGGGGTCCATCGCATCCCCCGACTCCAGTTGAGCGGAATCGATCAGGAGTGTGTTGGGGCGGTCGGACCAGAGCGCGCCCTCGACGTTGCTGAAGATGTCCAAGCAGCCAGGCACTGGGATCGTCGTCCCGTCGGGAAGCGTCTTCTCCCAGCCGGCGATCCAGTCGAAGATTGCCTTGCTTATAGTTGTGTTCTGGCAGACAACGATGAATACGGGCGGCGTGCCAGTGCCAGCGGCTTTCCATGCGTAATACGACTTTTCGTAGTTGCCATAGAGGCTCAGCAGGGCTGTTTCAAGCGTGTCGGGTAGCTTCGGCTCGATCTGGGCGTCGCCGGCGGCTCGACCCTTCCTCGAGAAACCGTCGCCAACGTGGGCCCAGAGGTCGCGGTAGGTCGGCGAGTCGCCAGCGACCGAGTCATCGGACACGGGCACCCTGGGGATCTTCACGATCCCGGCCTCGATCGCGTCGATCAGGCTGAAGTCGCTCACAACCCACGGAAACAGCGTGCCTTCCTTGTAGCCCGAGCCCCGTAGGAAGAACGGCGTCGCGCTCAGGTCGTATATGGCTCTGATGCCAAGCTTGGACCCGATCGCACGCAACCCGTTCAGCCAAACCCGGGCTGCTTCCTCGTCCCGTCTCGCTTCGAATCGCTCGTCCGCGCTGAGCTTCTCTTCCTCGCTCTGGGGCGCGGACTGGTAGCAGTGGTGAGCCTCGTCGTTGAGAACGACGATGTTCTTCTTGGTCCCAAGCGCCCGGCAGACCCGGCGAACCATCTGGTCCGGGGCCTCCTTGAAGCGATCTGTGTCGCCGTCCCGACCGGCAAGCACCTTCTTCGTCAACGACGCGGCTTCGAAAGTCTCGCGCCGAAGGAAGCCGTGGAAGTTGGTGATCTCGATCTTCGCGGCCAGAAGAGCTTGGAGCTGATCGGGCGTGAGAAGGTCGCGTTCCTGGTAGTAATTGCTGGCGAGGTTGGGCCGCAGGACCTGGAGCCGGTCGCGAATAGTGATCCCGGGCGTGACCACGAGGAACGTGTCCGAGAACCGCTTGTCCTGCGCGTTCGCAATCTTGTTCAGCGCCTGCCAGGCGATCAGCATCGCCATCACGACGGTCTTGCCGCTGCCGGTGGCCATCTTGAACGCGATCCGGTAGAGCCCCGGATTGCGAGCCTGGCTGTCCTCGCGGAGCTTGTTCTCGATCCAGGGCTGGCGATGGCCGGCAACCTCGGCCAGGAAGATCGCCGTTTCAAGCGCCTCGATCTGGCAGAAGAAGAGCGGCTTCTCGCGAGAAGGCTCGGTCCAGTAGGAAAGGAGATCCCGTGTGACCGCAGTGATCCCGGGGTAGTTCGCGCTCCGCCAGGCGCCCACATGCTCACGAACGCGGTTGATGAAGTCGTTGTCCGTCATCCGCTCGGGCACCCAGTCGCCTGGCAAGCTGAGCTGGTTGCCGCCCTTGATCTTGGGCTTCGGGATCGGGATGAAGTAGGTGCTTCGTCGGCGGCCGTCGGCGATGTCGTTGGTTATCCCGTCGTCGTCAAACCGGAAGTGGCGCGTCGGTTCCAGGAAGGGCGAGTTCAAGATCGGGTTGTCGATCACGACCGGTGGCACGCGAGACCCCCTGCGGCGTCGGCTGGCGATTCGCCACTCAGGATACGCGTCGGAGGACTCGACTTGGGGTTCACATGCGTCCTGATCGGCATTGGGGCTCGATGGCTCGTGAGCATTACCGGCCCGAAACACGCGCCATAGCGCACGGGTCCTGAGATCATCTTCGGGTCACCGAGCTGGATGTGGTCTTCTATTCCAACCTGGCTCGCGGACCCGAGGCATCGCAATGGAACGCAAGACGATCGCCAAGTTGATGCAGATCGACAGCAGGACCGGCCACTTCAGTCCTCACGGTCTCATGACGGACAGGCGACTGACCGACGCAAGCACCGTGGAATACATCCAGGCGATGGTGGCCGACCTGGACTTGCCGTCAACCGTGCCCGTTCAGGTCCGCGAGCACTTCGACACTCTGCGACGACTCCACACCTATGGGGCGTTCTCATACGACCTCTTCGGCTTGTCGGCATCTGCAGCTGACGTCGCTATCGAACTCGTCTTGGGAGTCCGGTTCGTGGATTGGCACTCAAGTGGGATCCCCATGGTTGAGCGCGCAACGGGCGCCCGCGAGACGGTCATAGCCGACGATTACGCGCATGTGAGCCTGCGGTTCGGGAGGAAGAAGCGGGACGGCGGTGGCGGTTGGTGTCTCGAAGGAGACGAACTCTTCGACGGTAGCTTGGCGAGCCTGCTCCGGTGGGTCCGGTCGAGCGGGGTCCTGCGTCTGTGGTTCGACGGGATCTGGGCACAGTGCGCGACGAACGTCTTGTCGGCCGAGCTCACGCAGTCCGGCCCATCCCGGCGAGCTCCAGACGAGTGGTCGGCATGGACGGCCGAGGTGAGAGACTTGTGGGTCACCACGGTTATGCGGCCGCTCTGGGAAGAGGAATATCTGGATAACCTCCGTCAGCTTAGGAACCTGGTCGCCCACCGAACGTCTCGATTCCTAACGACGCCGGTTCAGTCCGCACAGTCTCTGCGCTGGCTGGCAGATCTCATCTCATGCATCTGGCCCGCTTCGGAGGAATCTGTTTCGAGTCCCCAAACGCGATAGACCTGACAGGCGCCAACTCCAAAGCAGACGCGGGCATCCGGAGGCAGAGGCCGGTCAAAGTCCCCAGGGTGGCTCGACGAGCGTCTCAGAGATCTGCCCAATGGCGGTCTTCCCGATCGCGCAGTGGTGCGGGCACGCGCCGGGGAACGAGCGAATGGTTCCGGTAGGCTTGACAATGTCAGAGCTGTAGTAACAGAATCGCTGTCATCAGCTGACACGGTCAGGAACATGCCAGACAGAGATTACCTTCCCAGACGGATACCCAAGCATTGGGGTGCGGCTGCCAGGATGTGGAAGGCAGATGGCTTTAGCGCCGTCGTATCGGCCAGTGCCAGGCAGGCTTTGGCGGCCGACTTACGAGCAGGATTGCGTGCGGGCAGCCTGGACCTACGACCCGGCCTGGACGTGGTGTCGGAGCGGTTGCTTAGAGAGAACCTCCTCGGACCCTTGAGGCCGCATCGGCTCCGGGAGCAGTCAGTCGAGCGGGTGGACGCGGAGGAGCGTCAGCTGGTCGCTTCGTTGGCGCCTGAGATTCGATGGCACCAAGCTCAACTGTCCCGTGGGAAGGCACCGACGGCAAGGCCGATACGCCATCGCCGCACGGAGGACATCCTTCGCGACCCGATCTCGATAACTGGTCCTTTCATTTGATGGAACTGGACTTCACCGATCGCTCCGGCGAATGCGCGCGAGCAGTCGAGGCCATCCGAAATGCTGGCTATTGGCTGGATGACCGACAAATTGGTGCGTCATTCGGTCGAGTCTTGCCGCCGACGTGCGCCGACCTCCTCACTATTGCCCTGTGCTGCTACACAGCCGATCGCACGTTCCCTCGAGGTCGAGATTGGAGACGGGACCTGTCGCTGCGCATTCCGGTGATCGACCAAACGGCATGGCGGTCCACCGTCGGGCGCCTTGAGTCCTGGCTCACGCTACTAACCGGCGACGAGTGGCAACTCCGGCTCGTCTCGCGACGTGCGGCAAGGGGTTCTGAGTCACAGCTTGTGCTTGAGCTGCCGGAGGATGCGCCGAGGGCGGCAGCCTTGTTCTCGGGCGGACTCGATTCCTACGCGGGGGCTGGCAGCTGGCTTGAGAGAGACAAGACCGGCGTGCTGGTGCTGGTGGGCGTTCAGTCGAGCACGGTAGTGGGAGCTGTCCAGAGGCGGCTCTTCCGTAGACTCAGCGACGCCTATCCCGGGCGCGTCCGTTTCGTCGCGGTGCCACTCCACCTGTCACATAGCGTCTCAAGGGATTCCTGGCAGCGAACGCGCGGCTTCGTCTACCACGCGCTGGTCTCATCGGTTGCCCATGTAGCCCAGGCTCCCGACGCCATCGTTTTCGAGAACGGCTACGGAGCACTGAACCCACGCCTTGGGGAGCAGCAACGGGGTGCTCAGACCACGAAGTCGACTCACCCGTGGGTCGTGTCGGGTTGGAGCCAGATCAGCGATCTCTTGGGCCTCGAGCCCAGGACCACCTTGCCGCATCGCTGGCAGACCAAGGCCGAGGTCCTTGCGGCGATGCCCAGCGGTCTTTGGGCCGGCATCAGAGAGACGGAATCTTGCGATGCATTTCCTCTTCGTCGTCGCCTCCTCAAGCAGTGCGGGGAGTGTGGCTCTTGCATCCTGCGCCGTCAGGCGTTGATTGCGGCCGGGCTTGCATATCAGGACCGGACGGACTACGCGAAGGATCCGTTGGGGCCGAACGACCTGACCCGGCTCATGGCGTATCAGGCCTGGCAGTTCCGGTCGATCACCACGGCCGACTGGGGCCGCGTCGAACTCCGCTGGCCCGAAGTGACTCTTGGCAGGACCGGTCAGTTGCCCATCGACGTCGAACTGGATCTGGATCTTCTTCGGCGCTACGCGTCAGAGTGGGGCAGGATCGCGCGGATGGATCCCCAACGGGGCGCGGCATTTGCATGGCCCAGTTGAATTCGGGAGGGTTGCTTGACCGTTGACGTGAAGCCGGAATCGCTCGGCGCCAGACTGCAGGAGCACCGTCGCCTCCGATCGCTCACGCAGAGCGAGGTAGCGAAGCGGCTTGGTGTGTCGCGGCCGACTATTGCGGCCATAGAAGCGGGGCACCGTCGCCTCACCGCACCGCTCATCGTGGGATTGGCAGCGGCCTACGACATCCCCGTGTCGGAGCTCGTCCGGGAGCCCGCCCCTTCCCCCAGCCTGTCCGCGCAGTTTCGAGTTCCACTTTCGGCCGCTCCTGTTGATCGCGACCAGCTCGAGCAGGCCGTCACCTCGCTGGAGCTGCTGGTTCGCGACTACCTTCACCTCGAGGCGCTCCTGGACGCGCCGCTGAGGCCAACGCCAACGCCGGCATACAACTTCAGCCCGAATCGCACCGACGACGATGCGGGATTCGTGGCCGACGCGGAGCGGCGCCGCCTCGGGTTGGGCGACGGACCGGTTTTGGGCCTGCGCGACGTATTGGAACGCGAACTCGGCCTGAGGATCTTCAGCCTCGATCTTCCGAGCGATGTTGCGGGGCTGTTCGGAGCTTCCGAGATCGCCGGCGGATGCGTGGGAATCAACGCCAGGCACGCGCTTGCTCGCCAGCGATGGACGCTCGCCCACGAGGCTGCTCACTTCCTCGTGGCTCACGACCGACCAGAAGTCACTCGGGTTGAGGGCTACCAACGAATGCCGGACGTGGAGCGGTTCGCCGAAGGGTTTGCTGCCGCATTCCTGATGCCCCGGTCAGGTCTTGACCGACGGCTGCGCGACGTGGTCCGAAGCGGCAAGCAGCCGACTGTTGCAGACCTGCTCGTTCTGGCCAACGAATATGGCGTTTCCGCCCAAGCCCTGGTGCTGCGACTCGAGGATCTCCGTTTCGTGACCGCTGGCCAATGGGATCGAATTGCGGCAAGTCGATTGCAGTTGCGTGAGGCTCATCGACTTCTCGGCCTCGGTGATCCTTCCCCTGATCAGCGTCGGCTCCCGAGGCGCTTTGTGTTGTTGGCCATCGGCGCCTACGAAAGCGAGCTGATCACTGAACACGACCTGGCCGCGTATCTGCGGATCGATCGCCTTCGTGCACGCATGATCCTCGAGGGTCTCTCCAGTAGTCCAGACAACGCCAACGACGGACCCGGCCATCTACTCGATCTTGGCGAGTCGGTAGTGCTGGATGTCTGACAGCCTGGAAGGCGTCGAAAGGATAGCCATCGATGCCGACGTCCTGATGAACCTTGTGGCATCTGGGCGGTTGGCGGCCATCGTCGAGGCGCTGCGGATACGACCGGTTGTCGCGCCGGCCGTCGCAGCAGAAGCCCTCTACCTGTTCGGAGAAGCCGACGGCGACCCTCCAGAACCAATAGACATCGTCGGCTTCATGGCTGCCGGAACGCTGGAGCGAGCGTCGATAGCCGAACGCGAGACCGAACTATATGTCGAGCTGGCAGCTGAAGTCGACGATGGAGAGGCTCAGGCCATTGCCCTTGCCCTCGGTCGCGGAACGAGAGTCGCCTCCGACGACAGGCGCGCATGTCGGGCAGCGGTGAAGCGAGGAATCGTGGTCGTGACTACTCCCGACATCCTGGAGCAATGGGGGCGTTTGGTGCCGGCAGACGGGCGGGTCGGCGAGTGCCTGCGCCACATAGAGCGCCGAGCGCACTATCGGCCCGCGGCGAGTCATCGGCTCTGCAAGTGGTGGCAATCGCAGGTCCAGGCGGAGGCTCCCGCCTCGCTAGGCGGGTAACGGTGCGGCTATCCGGCCGCCCGAGACGCATTGAGGCCTCGCCAGCGACCGGCGTGCTTTAGCAAGCTGATTGCCTCTCTGCGCCTCAACCTGTAACCAGACGCCCGCGCGGCGCTGGTCGAATTTCGTCGATCCCGCCTTCGTCTCCATTACTTCCGATCCGCGCGAGCCCGATACCTAAGAGCACTTGCGACTCGCCAACGAGAACGCCAGCATTTGGCCCGTTCGTCGTGTTGCGAGGGGATGGACAAGATGGGGATAGGGCCGGGCTTCGGACGATGCGCGCGATGCGGCCGCGCTTTCGCCCCTGACGCGGCGTTCTGTCCCGGTTGCGGACTGCCGACCGCGCCGGCCTTTCAGCCAGCTGCGACACTGGCGCAGCCGGTGCCGCATTCGAGTGGTCGCCCGGCGCTCACCGGAATCTTGTTCGGTGCCATCCTGGTGGCCACGGTCGCTGGCGTGGGGCTTTACCTTGTCAGTCCAGATTTCCGAGGTGGTGTCCAGAATGCGGTGACGCCCTCATGCACAGTCGGACTCAACGGCGCCGCGGTCAGCGTGACTGTGCAAGGGGGCGACGCCCAAGCACAGTGCGATTCCTTTCTCACACGGACGACCGATGGCGGCACGTGGTATGTCTACTCGGGCGGTCAGCAGCCGGCCGGCGCCTCAATCTGCCAGATCCACTACCACGGCGACCTGATAACAGTCCGCGACTCCGGCGCCCTTGATCTCTATGGCAGCGCCATCTGCTCGAGCCTGATCGACCAGGCGAACGGCGTGATCCCTGGCGCAGACGCGACCCAGGCGTTCGTCGCACCAACTCAGGATCCGGCCGTGGTGCAGGCGCAAGCCTCTGCCGCGGCGATCACGCGGGCGCGCTCCAACACCAACTCGGCAGCATCCGCAGTCCAGTCGGACATGGACCGCTTTGCGTCATCCGAAGCTGATCTTTCGAACGACGTGGCTTCGATCCCGAGGGACCTCACATCCATGAACGCGGATGTCGCGACGACTCTCAAGGATCGCGACGTGGTTCTCCTGGAGGCTTCCGACGGGACGACTGACAGAGGAACGGTCTGTGGCGACGCAGCAACGGTCGCCGGCGACAAAGCGACAGTCGATGGCGATCTCGCGACGATCAATGGCGACGGGGCCACTCTCGACGGCGACATCTACTCGATCCAAAGCGGGATCTCGAGCCTCCAGCAGCACCGCGATCAGCTCGCCGCGGCTCGCGCACTTCTACCGTCATACGCGGACGGCGGGCCGAGCGCCGCCGACATTGACGCCGCTTTGGCGAAGGCGAACGCGGCAATCGACGCGGCCCACAAGGCGTTCGCCGGCTATCTCAAGACGGCTCAGGGCTACGTCTCGACCGCGAGCGGCTACTCCACCAAGGCACAGCAGGCTTGCGACGCGATGCCATAGAAGCCAACGAGGTAGCAAGAGTGGGCATCTTCGGGCGAAGACAGCAACCGCAAAGCGGTGCGCTTTGGGTGCCGCCGGGCTCGCAGAGACTCTCCGCGCCGATTGGCTGGCAGCTCTCGGCACCGACCCGTGAGGGCGACCTGCCGATCCAGTTCGCGTTTGTGATCGTCGGCAGTCTGGTCATCAATGCAGGGGTCTACCTCGGACACCCTCGAGGCTCCGGCGAATGGGCCGACGGGCTTCGACTCGAGGATCCGGAGAGTGGTGGACTGCACTACCGGGAAGACGACTACCGCGAGGAATGGCTGGCCGCCGGTATCCGCGACATCGCGGTTGTCGGCTTGCCCTACCACCCTGACGCCCAGGGCCCCGAGTTTGGAGTCGGTCAATACGTCCGTCTCGTGCCCGAGCCAATGAACAAGAGGGATCGTCGCGCCATCGCCATACGCAGTGCTGACGGCCGGAGACTCGCGGGCTACGTCCCGAAGGATCGACTCGATGAGCTCTGGTCGATGCGACCGGCGCCTCAGGTCGGGGTCGTCGCCTGGGACAACTACATCGGGCCACCACGTGAGAGGGTGGGCCTCTACGTGATCGCGGCGCCGACGATCGAGCTGAGGGTCGTCCCGTTCCAGCAGGCTGAGACTGAACGAGCGCGTCGAGAGTGGGTTTATGGAGCTCGAGAACGGGCCCGACTGCAGAAGATCGAGGAACGCGAAGCCGCCAAGAAGGCGCGCGCCGAGGAGCGGGAGAAGCTGCGGGGCGAGAAAGAGGCGAAGGCGGGGCTTCAGGCGGCAAGGCGTGCCGCCGGCGTTTGCCTGGATTGCGGCGGGCCGATCGAGGCTCGCGTCGGATCAGGACGAACTCCGATCCGCTGCGCGCAATGCCGGACGGTAACGCGCACTTGAGACCCGGTCGACCGCAGATGAACGCCGACGACGATCGTTTCGTCGGCTTTCTTGCCCGCGTGATCCGGCTCCCCTACGCGTCTACGAGAGGCTCGCCTGCTCGATACGTCACGACGATCGATGAGATTGCGGCCGTATGGTCCAAGGCCTCATCGTCGGTCGAGGAAGAGCGTCGCGCGCCTCAACTCGTCGCATCTGCGCTCCTTGAGCCAACGAGCAGGCTCCTACGCCTGTCGGTGCGGGAGCCGCTCCTCGACCGAGCCGTCAGCACCGACGAAGAAGACGCCAACACCCAGCCGGCGAAGTGGAAGCTCCGTGGCGGCGACGAGCGAGCGGAATCTCGGCCAGTCCGGCAGGGCGATCGCGACCTCATCAGATGGCTTGGCGCCGAGATCTCGCATGACGTGGAGAAGAGCCTGGCTATACCAGTGCCCGGCCTGGGTGCTCGGCTGAGCCCGCTTGGTCTCGCCCGCCCGTCGCAGGTCGGCGTAGCGACCCGTGGTCGGCCATCCTTTGACCTCGACCCGAAGAATGCGGTCGCCCTTACGCGCTCGAATGTCGTCACCGTGCTCCTTGCGGGCCGTATCGGCAAGGCATTCGATCGACCATCGTTCCGACTCCAGGTGCCTGGCCAAAGCAGCCTGCACGTTCCCTTCCCAATACCAATCGCGGTCCGCCGACAACACTGGCGCGACAGGGGTCTCGACTCCTGCCGTTCTGGCGGCGTAGACACGCACCCCGCTTTGTCGCTTGGGGAACGCGCGCCTGACAGCGGCCTCATCCTCGCTTGTTAGGCTCCAGCGGGTGTGCTTCGCCGACTCGTCTCGAGGCCGGAATCGGCGCAGCCACGCTCGAATCGTTTTGCCGCTGTATCCGAGTTCGGCAGCCAGCTCGTCAGGGGTCATGACAATGCGTCCTTGTCGCGCCGGCCGCCGAGCATGTCCCACACGCCATCCGACCAGGCGCGGAGCTCCGTGACGCGGCTTCGCCAGCCTGGATCCGACCAGGAGTCGAGGTCCTGAAGCATGCTCTCGAGCGAGAGCACATCCGCAAACCCATACTTCGACATGACGTCGGCGCAGCCTGCCGGACTCGTCGCTCCCCAGACGAGTATTGCGCCGGCGACTTCGACAGGACGGGCGCCAACTCGCACCTCAAAGCTGGTCGGGCTGGTGGCGAGTTCGAGAAGCCAAGCGAAGGCTCGCTTAGCCGAGTGATGAGCGAGCTGCGAACTGTCGAGGAGCCGCATGTAGCGATAGCCTTCGAAGGCCATCTCCGACTTCAGCTCGGCCGCATAGCGTCGCCCGTCGGCGCGCGACTCGAGGGTGAAATCCACTGTTGCGTATTCGCCGTTCTTCCAGAGTGTCGGGCGGCCGAGGTCACGGTAGACCGCGCGATCATTTCTGCACCAGAACCGGACGATGTCCTCACTGAAGAGCCCGAACAGGCGCGACCGAAAGGCGTCGCGAGCGGCGTCGCCGGACCGGAACAGCGCCTCAAGTTCAGAGTCCGTTGCCGACGTAGTGCTCATCGAAATGCTCACCCCCATCTGGCTTGACGGTGGGACCACGATACGAGCCCACTGAGGTCCTCGAAAGGGTCCTTTGTCGTCGGTCGAAGTGACACGCAAGGTGGCACAGGGCGGGACCACAATGAGGGTGGAAAGGAGTTGGAAATGGCCAAGACACCTCCGAACTCCGGCAAGCCATGGACGCCGCAGGATGTCCAGAAGCTCCAGAAGCTGGCCCAAGAGAACACCCCAACCAGGGTCATCGCGCTCAAGGTCGGCCGGACTCCAGACGCTGTTGCCTCGAAAGCCAGCCAGGAGCAGATCAGCTTGAAGCCGGTGAACCAGAGCCCCTACGGCAGCGGGTCCAGGAAGAAGTAGGGTCGTCGCGATCGTCGACGATCCGCAGCGGAACGGTTGGCTACCCTTCGGCTCCTCGATCTGGATGATTCGAGGCCGCCACGCGGCAGCGCGCCTATCGCCCGGCCTTCCCGCGGATATCGATGACATACCGCCGGATGAAGGCGAGGACGGCAGCTCGGCGGACGCGGTATGTGGGCCGATTCCCAGCAACCAGTTTCCGGCCGGGAAGTTGCCCCCCTTCGATGTAGCGGCGCACCGTGCGAGAGGTGCACCCGATCATTCGAGCGGCTTCTTCGGTTCCGATCCAGTCGTCGCGAGTTGTCGCCATGGACTTTGGATGGACACCCGCGCGCGGCCGTCAAGGCCGGCGTGCAATGGCGACCGCGGACAGACGAGACAAACCGGCGATTCGACCAAGCCTCCATCGACGGCGCCATTCGAGCCTGCTTTCCTGAGGTAATGCATTCCCCAAGCCCAGGTGAGCGACCGCGCGGCAGACGGGCCCCTGCCACAGCTGGGCCGGCAAACCCGCCCATGTCCAGTCTCTGTCCGGCAGCACCATGACTGAGGGCGAAGAAGCAGGCGTCTGCCCTGGTCAGCTTGGAATCTGGATGTCCTCTGACACACCGGCCGCCGCCGACCTTCTCCGATCGGCAAGGCTGCTCCGCGGTTGGAGCCAAGCCAAGCTCGCGCAGGCGCTCGGGTTGTCCCAACCGTCCTTGAGCCGGATGGAGACAGGCGAACTCGTAGTCGACTTGGATCTGGCCATCCGAGTCGCCCGAGCCCTCGACGTGCCATTGGACGATCTCGTCGGCGCAACTGGCGACACTGTGAGACGGCATACGCGCGGACGCCGGCGCGGGAGCTGGAACCAATCCAGGGCCCTCGCATGCCGTCTCCAACCACCCCAGCTCCGCGAGTTCATAACACGCGGCGGCTCTGCCCGGGCGCTGCGGGCCGCGCGAGAAGGCCGGCAGCCACTTCCGCTCGGCCAAGCCCGACTGCTGCTCGAGCTCCTTCCGAGCGCCGCCAGGGTGGGGTGAACCGATTTGCGCCAGCGATCGGGGGCCGGATGAGCAACTCACGACGTCGAATCGTGCATCATCGGAGGAGTCGGCTTATGAGCCCGCGGCCGGTTTCTTGAGTCGGTGAGGGATCGCACAGAGCTCGATCGAGTATCGGCTTCTCTACAGCGACTCCTCGGCTTGTTGACGGCTCCCCGGCGCCGGCAGACGATTCGCCCATGAGCTCGACGTGGCGTGACCGCATCAAGACGGACCCCAGGATCCGCGGCGGGCAGCCGACGCTCAGGGGAATGCGGATCACGGTGAAGGATGTCCTCGGGTTCATGGCGGCCGGCATGACACCCGACGAGATCCTGGCCGAGTATCCCTACCTCGAACTCGAGGACATCCTGGCGGCGCTCGAATACGCAGCCGAGACGGTGCCTGACCAGCTCCCTGCCTGATCTCGAGCGCGATCCAGAGCCTGCAATCGGACTTTGACCTCGTGCCCGTCTCCGACGAGGCCCGCGACGCTCTTCGCACCCGACCTGTCGCACGCCCATGCACCCTCCTGCAATCGGGCGCGCAGGTCGGGTTCGTTTGACATATCCACGGCCTCGACGACGAAGGACGTGCGCCACCAGGCGATGTCGACCTCCTCAGCGGGGTCGATGAGCAATCAATGCAGATGGTCTTGGGAGAAAGGGGGTTCTCCTCAGATCGACTGAATAGGCGAACAGACCCATAGGAGCCCAGAAATGCCCATTGATCTTCCCGAAGACAAGCTCGATCGGGAGCTCTGCGCCCGTCAGCTGGTCGGGGTCGCGAAGCCCGGCGACCCAATCTATCCGGTCGCTATCGCGGTCATCCGACGGCTGAACACTCAGGAGGGGGCGGTGTCTGTTGCCCGCCGGATCCGCAAGTTCCTGGGATACCTCCAGTCGCGGGGCATCGATCCGTTGGCGGCCACCCGAGATGACATCGAGGTTTGGATGGACAGCATGTCCGACCAGCAACCGACCTCGATCGCAGTCGACCTGACCGCTGCCCGAAGCCTCTACGCGGAGGCGATCGATCGAGACCTCCTCGTCAAGGACCCTTGTCGCGGGGTCCGTGTCGGTCGCTACACAGCCGAGAGGGTCCCCGCCCTGTCGCTCGCCGAGGCCCAGGGCGTGCTTGACGCGGTGCGCTCCGAGCTCGCGATCCCGGGCCTTCGACTGGTCGCAGCTCGCGACAACTTCCTGCTCACTCTCTGCATGGTGCTCGGCCCCAGGGCAAGCGAAATCCGCCGCCTCGCGTGGGGCGATATGGACCTCGATCGGGACGTGCCGACGGTCGAGTTCATGCGCAAGTTCCGCAAGCACGATGTCCAGAGGGCCCCCGATGCGGTCATCGAAGCCGCCGGCCACTACCGCCGCGTGTGGGAAGAGGAGCTTGGCTACCCTCCCCTCCCCAACGACGCCGTGGCCATTGCCTTGTGGGCAGGGTGTGCGGGACGCCTGCGCGCAGGGAGGCCCAGCGAGTCGATCGCGCCGATGTCCGATACGGCTCTCTACGGGATGATCCGCTCGAGGCTTCAGGACGTCGGTCTATCGGGGCGAAAGCTGGGGTCTCATCGGCTCCGGGCAACGGCCGCAACTCTTGCCTGGCGTGGTCTCGTCAAGCAGGGAAATCCGGATCCGAGTGCAGTCCAGCGGCTCATGGCGCATGAGCACCTTTCCACGACCATCGATGACTACATCACGCCTTCCGACGAAATGGAGAAGACGGCAGGCAACGCAGTGGGCATCACCCGACTGGGGGCCCAAGGTGTCTGAGCGCGCACCAGGCGACGCGAGCCGAATCGATTTCGTCGGGACCGCCATGAGGCGCCGCCCGCTTTCTACCTACATCCCGGCCGAAGATCCCTACTGGCAGGTCGTGGCCAGGGTCGCGGCCCCTTCGACCGTGGCGGCCCGAGGCGTGAACAGGCTGGCATGGATCATGCTGTCCTCTGGGCGAAGCATCTTCGATGCAACGCGAACGGACATCGAAGCATGGGCGGCGGCAACTGAGAACGCCCGCGTTGCCGACAGCAGGATGCGGATCCTGCGCCGTTTCTACGCGGCCGCTATGGAACTGGGGGCAGTGTCGGTAGATCCGACTGCGGAAATTGCGCGGCGGCCCCGGGAGCGATCCGCACTCAGCCGAAGGTTCAGCGAAGACGAGGTCGGCTCGGTGCTTACAGCTCTCAGGGCGCGACTTCGAACCCAGCGACCAAAGACCACGCTCTATCGCGATCTCGTTGTGATGGCCTTCGGGCTCTGGCTCTCCTGCAGCGCCGATGTCATTCGCGCGATGCGCTGGGAGAACGTCCGCCTCGATGCGGCCGCCCCCGAGGCCCTCATCCCGTCGATCGCCGATTCCTGGCTGTCGATGCCAAAGGGAGTCGCCCAGGCCCTGCGGGACCTGCGGAATGATCTCGCTTCACATGGAGTTGAGCTAATCCCGGAAGACGCCGTCATCGCTTCGATCCATCCACGAATCCGGTTTGAATGGACGTCCGATACGCGTTCGGTCCTGGAGCCGCTCTCGATGGCAGGCCTATACAGGGTGATCAATCGGTGCTACGAGGAGGGTGGCATCGTAGCGACGCCGAAGAAGCCCCTGCCGGCGGTGAGGCGCCGCCGGAAGACACGTGGCCCAGTCGGGGTTCTGCTCCAATGGATGGGCCGATCGAGCGTGGACGAGGTCGAGAAGGCGCTGGCTTCGGCGGGCCAGAAGCAGAGGGTTGCGATGCGGCGGTAAACCATCATCGGTGTGGAAGCAGGCGCTGCCATCGAACTCTCGGAACCGATCATCCTTCGAGGCATGCTCTGGTTCTGCGCATCAACCGCCGAGTGCGGCCAGGTGTTCCCGGACCCCGGGAAAGCCGGGGTCGGCGGCGTAGACGCGCTCAAGATCGGCCTTGGCGCGCGCTTTCTGGCCCGCGTTCTTTAGAGCGAGCGCGCGATCGAAGCGGACGACGTTCAGAAGCATCGGATCGCGATTAGCGGTCTTGGACAGTGCCTCATTGAAGGCGTCGAGTGCCGCCGTGTGGTGGCCCAACGCCATGAACGCCGCTCCTCGAATGTGCAGCGTCTCAACCTCGATATCCGACGTGTTCACGACGCCGGTCGATGTCTCGACTACGCCCTCATGATCGTTGTCGGCCGCGAGAAGATCGCATAGCGATAGCCGCACAACGGGGTCGGCCGGCAGGGCTTCATGAACCTGCTGCATGAGACCGATCGCCGGCTCGAGTTGGGCGTGCTCCTGGTAAAGCTCGGCGAGGATGAGAGCAGCACCGAGCTCGGAGAACGGGAGCTGGCAGCTGATCGAATCGGTGACCTTGATCGATATCGCTATCGAGACTGCGGGCGGCAGGTATTTGAGCTGCAATCTGTCAGGCATGACGTGAGCGCCCGACACGACCGTCTCGAGCCAGCGGGCAGCCATCTCGTCTTGGTTGAGCGAAGCAGCTGCCATGCCCACGAGTAGGCGCGCTGAAGTGGAGGCAGGGTCGGCATTGGAAGCCTCGACGAAGGCGTTGAGCGCGGCCGCCATGTCGTGACGCAGGTAGGCCATGACGCCCTTGTAGTAGCTCTGCTCGGCGCGGCTCGAGAGCAGGCCGGGCTTGGGGATGACCCGCGCGGGGTCGACGGGGAAGGAGGCAGGCTGGCCGGGCACGCCCGAAGCGGTCGGCTTCGCCGGCGGCCGCTGAGGCTGAGGGCGAGATGGGGAAGGCTTTGCCGTGGCGTGCTGCGAGCCGGACTTGCTTGTCGACTGGTAGTAGAGCCCTGTGCCGGGGAGCCCCACGGTCCGCGTATGCCGGCCCGAGGAGTGGACACTGTAATGGGCCCCCTTCCCGCCGAAGGTCATGCCGACACCGGTCTTGGTAACGTTGAGCTTGATGCCGGGTGCGATCTTCACGCTCCGACGGAACCGAGTCCCCATCGATCAGCTCCTGCTCAGACAATCAAGCGGGAGAGAGAATCGGCCCTCGAATCCGGCCAAGCCGCGCAGACTCGGCCGAGGGCCGGCAATCCCATTAGATGCCCTCGCTACGAACGAGTGCGGTCACGTCTGTGCCGCCGCCCAGGTTCCTGCCAATCGCCTGGAGGGTCCAAATCGGTCCCCATGGGATGCCCCACCAACCGGCACAGATACTGATAAGCGTGTATGGCAGGCCGGCAAGAAAACGACTCCCGCCTGGAAGGATCACCTTGACCCCGGACGACCGCTTGAAGCTAACGATCCCCAGTGAGACGCAGTAGTGGAAGACGACCAGCCGTGGCGCTCCCGGTCCCTGTCGTGCGCTTCCTCGGATCGTGTCTGAGGGGCTCATCGTCACCCATAGGGCTCGCAGCGCGGCACGCCAGCAATCTTCCTCCGGTGCGGCGACCCCCAAGTAGTCGCCAACCGTTGCCGCAGCGCGAAAGTCCACTGTCGCGGCATCGTAGGCGCCGACAAATGCGGCTATGTAGTCCGAGACGAAGGTTCCTGATGGATTCGTCGCTAAGGCGCTGGCCACACGATCACGGTTGACCGTTTCCGCCAGGTAACCGAGCGCCTCGCCGAGCGCGTCGGAGTTCCCTGCCACAGTCCAAGCCCACAGATTGGCCGCCGCCTTCTGGTCGGGCGCGTCGCCGCTCCCCTCGGCTCCATCTTTGACTGCCCGGACGATTGTCCTAAACGCGATGGGCCCGTCGGCGCGGCCTCGCGCCTCCCAGACCGAGACGAGCGCGTCGTCAGCCACCGGCGGCACCGCTTGCAGACGGTGAAGTCCGCTTTTGCGCTTAGGTCCCGACCGATGCGCCTTTGGAACTGCGGGCTTCGAGCTGGCAGTGGCCAGAGGATCCTTGTTCGCACGGGCTTTCGCAGCCGAGGGCCCGGGCTCGGCGGGCACGTTCGGTTCCGAGAGGGTGAGGTCACCCATGGCGAGCGCGAGGCGCCACTTTCCCTCTTCCGCGACCCAGTCGGCGTTGGTTCCCGGCTTCCACGGTTTGGGCGCCCAGTTCGCCATTTGACTGTCGAGCTCCTTCAGGAACCCAGCCCAGTATTCAGCCATGAAGTTCTCGGGCCCGCCGAGGAACACCTGCATCCATTCATCATGATTTGCGTCCTCGATGAGTTGCAGTAAGAGCTCATGACGATTCTTGGAGGCATTCACGCCCATCACACCGGGGGCGACGAGCTTCAGGTCGGATCCATACGCGTCGATGATCGCGTAGGCACAGGCATGCCCCGGAACTGCGGCATCGTCGAAAAGGGACCGGATAATTGCTCGTTGAGCGACTGGAGCGTCATCCCGTCCACGCTGTCGCCAGTTCACTACGGCTGTCGTCGGTTGCCTCGCGGGCATGGCGGATCTCCCCTTCAGCCCAAGATCGCGTTGTCGGACGGCTAACGATGGACGTCGGCGCGCTCGAGCATCTATGAGTCGAAGGTCATGCGGTCAACGGCTCATCGCGCATGGCGTGGGTCTGGGCTTTGCCGATCGAAATCGGCCGTGCGATTGCTCTTCACTCTTCGCGGGGCCGTCATGACCGCGCTGGGCCTGAAAGCCACTCCATGGGTGGAACTCGGGCACATCCACATCAGCCGGATGAAGCTTGAATCACAGAACGAGGGGCGCGCCCGAGCCGCTCGGGCTGCGTTCTCCGCGAGGCTCTCGTTGAAGTCGCTCGAAGCCGGGGCGAAACGCAGCGCCTAAGAGACGACGATGCCGGGCACGCTGCCCGCCTGGGTCAGATCACTGATACCCGATGCAGACTCACGGGGCGCTTGAGCGCCTACACAATGCTCGCGCGTGATCCGGCCGAGGCCACCGCAACGGCGCGAGAAGTGCTCGAGACCCGTAGGCGTCAGCTTGTGGATGCATGTGACGGACTCTCAGAAGGTGAACTTACGAAGAGAGTCGGCGAAGCCAAGCGGGTGCATTTCCGCTTGCCCACGCAGCGCCCGGCCGCGTCGACGGTAGCTCGCACATTGGGCCTGAAGAGACGTTCGTTCACGTCGTGATCACCCATCGATGGCTACCGGGTAGGTCAACTCAGGGCCATCGTTCTTGGGGTTGTTCACGAGCGACGAGACCGGACGCACGGTTAGTTCGCCAGCAAACGGCCGGAGCAATTCCTGCAGTTCGCCAGGATCCGTTGTTGGGTCGAGCCAGAGGTCCCACGCCTCCGGCGACAGGATCACCGGCATCCTTGGGTGGATCGTGGCCATCATCTCGTTGGGCCTGGTTGTGGCGATCGTGCACGAGCGCAGCGGCGCCAACTTACCCGACGGGCCATGCCAGGTCGCTCGAAGCCCGGCGAGGGCGAGCACGGCGCCGTTGGCGGCCGTGATATAGAAGGGCTGACGGCGGCCGATGGGCGAGCGAGCCCACTCGTAGAAGCCATCGGCCGGGATGATGCAGCGTCTCGTGGCGAAGCTGCGCCGATAGGCGGGTGAACTCGCAAGGCTCTCGGCCCGGGCGTTGATCATCCTGGAGTTCCCGGCGACGCTCGCGGCCCAGGATGGCACGAGGCCCCAGCGCAGCGCCTCGACCGTGCGACCCCCGTCGCGCTGGAAAACGGCCGCAACGGTTTGGGTTGGGGCGACGTTGTATCGCTCGCCGGCGAGCTCGGCGTGGTCGACGGCGCCAAACAGGCGAGCGAGGTCCCCCGATGAGGCTTTCTGGGTGAAGCGACCGCACACATAGAGAGGGTATCCGCGCGTGGACGGAACGGGACGGGCCGTTACCAGTCGGACGCTCCGAAAAGAGCGCCGCCGGCGGCCTTGACCGATAGCCGACCGCCACGAGCCTCCTCTTGTGGCGCAATCCTGCGGGCTCCGTAGGGCAGTCGGCACATTACGGAGACATTCCTATGTCACCTCAACAGAACAGGTCAGGACCAGGCTCTCCCGGCGTCGAAGTTCGCCGAATGCGCCTCGACGCCCAGGGCACGATCGTCGCAGACTTCAGGATCTTCCTCGGGCCCCTGGTCGTCTTCGACGGGACCCTACAGCCGAGTTCTCTCCGGGATCTCGGTCAGCTCAACAGGTTTCTCCGCGACGCTGCACCCGGGGTCGAGTGGCTGCCCTTCGTAGCTGCCGCCATCGAGCACGCATACACCTCGTTCCAGGCCAGCGAGGAGCAGCCGGTAATCGAACTGCGATCGGCAGTCAGTCGCGCCGAGCCGTGGCTGATCGAGGGCCTTGCCCACTCGGTCGAGCCCACGATGATTTACGCCGATGGGGGCGTGGGCAAGTCGATCGAGGCTCTGGCAATCGGCCTGGCGTTGAACACCGGCGAGAGCCAGATGGGCTTTGTGCCGTGCGGCCGCCGCCGCGTGCTCTATCTCGACTGGGAACTCAACGCGGAGGAGCACCGATCCCGGGCCGCGAGGATCCTCGGCGAGACCGCGATCCCGGATCTGCTTTATCGAAGGTGCACGAGGCCGATCGATCAAGAGGCACCGGTCATCCGCGAGGCTATCGAGCGATTCGGGGTCGACTTCCTCATCATCGACTCGGCGGCTCCGGCATGTGGCGGATCACCGGAATCATCTGAAGCCCCGGCCATGTTCTTCCAGGTCCTCAAGCGCGATCTGCGTCTACCGGCGCTCGTTCTCGCTCATGTGACCAAGAAGGGCGATAACCGCTACCCCTTCGGATCAGTTTTCTGGCACAACTACGCCAGGACGACGTGGTTCGTAGACCGCGAAACCGACGACGACGGAGACGCCATTCTCACGTTCCACAATCGCAAAAACAACTTGGGCCGGCTGCATGATCCGATAGCCATCTCAGTCTCGTTCCAGCGGAACCGGATCATCGGGACTCGGGTGGCGGCGCCAATCGTCGAACCAGGGCCAATGGCCGGGAATGTCCAGGAGCGCATCCTTGCTGAGTTGCGGGAGCGTCCTCAGTCGGTCACGCAGCTCGCCTCGAAGCTCGACGTGAAGCCTGACACGATCAAGCGGCGCCTGAGGGCAATCGACAGTCTGGTGCAGCGTGGATCCGACGCCAACGGAGAGATCAAGCTCAAGGCAGCCTGAGTCGGAACCGGATCACTGGACGGACCGACCCGCCCAAAACGCGGACGTACGGCCGGGTGTGGGGAGCCAAGGCTAGGGGGAATTATAGTGGTGGCGGGGTGGCGTAATGGGATCGGCCGCGAGAGTGACAAGCCACCTTCAACTCAGGTTGGTCGGATCTCTACAAGTCTCGCGTGTCCCGAGAACACGATGCCTCTCCTTGCGCTCGCCTGGAGCACGAAGTCCGTTCCGCCAAACCGATCTCGATATTCGTCGTCGTCCATGACGATGGCGTCGATCTGCCTGTCGTGACGCTCAGCGATCGGCCCAAGCAACGACTCGATCTCCCGGCGTGTGGTGTCTCCCACAACGAGCACATCGATGTCGCTGGACACGGTCGGCGAGCCGTCGGCGAAGCTGCCGATGACCATGGCGAACCGTAGGCGCTCCCAGATTGGCCACAGCGCGTCGCGGAACCCGATATCGATCACCGCAGCGGCGAGGATCGCTCGGCGATACGGCGTTTCCTCGGTCACTCGATAGACGACGTGGCCTCTCTCCTGGAGCATTTCGATTAGCTCGAGACGGATCAGAGCTCGGACCCCGCTGCGGGCGAGCCACGCCGGCACCCCGGACGCCTCCCTGATCTCACCGAGTCGAAGAGGCGAATGGGCATGGATTGCCAGCGTTGCGAGGACCCGACCTGTGCCTTCATTCAGGAATAGCACGCGTTACTCCTCGCCGTCATGTCGATTGATGTCGCCGGGGCCAGTGGGTCGATCAGGGTGTTCGCGCCGTGAGCGGCGGGACTCGTTGGCTCGAAGTGCGAACGACACAAAGAACTCGTCCAGGGCGGCGGCAGATGAACCGTTGGTGTTCGGTCCGTCGAGGAAGTCCTCAACGACCAGGCGTATTCGTTCGATCTCCGGCCGATCGCCCTCCCATCGTGGGTCAGAGAGGGTGAGATCGAACTCGGCTCGCACGACCGCGAGCCACGAGGTCAGGCGCGCCGTGTCGCCGCCCTCCTTCGCCCGAGCGGCCCGGGCCACGTCTGTCCCGAGGTTGGCGAGTTGCTCGTCGAGGGACAGCAGCATCCATCGCGATGGACTTATGCCGGAACGTGGTTTGCCTCGGCGGTCGCGCATCTGCGTCACGAGCGGGGCGGGTGGAACGGGCGGAGTCGTCTCCCCTTTTCCGTCAGGTGGTGCCGCGCGATAGTTCGCTCGCGCGCAGTGAACAGCGGCTCGAACTCAGTTTCGAGGACCAGCCGGTTGATCGTGGCATCAAGCCGGCCTCTGGCAGCTGACTTGCGGCCCATACGAGTGTGGCGATCCAGCGACAGCCAGATGCGGGCGGCGGCAACGCCGCCATAAGCGTCCACAAGGTCGCGGAGCCACCGGCTATCGTCCTTGGCTTTTGTCGGCCCGGACTCAAGGCCGTCCCTGAGGCGTTCTTCGAACTCGGTCTCGAGATCGGGTGGACCGACGGCCTCCTGCGGGTGCGATGCGAAAGACCCGGATGAGTCGACCGCCATCGGGCCGTCGGGGCCGTGCTCCTCAGAGACTGTCACCGGCCTCTGTCCGATCCCGGCCCGACTTCGCCATACCTCTGACACCAGGGCGGCAATGTCGTCGATGGCGTCGAGGTATCTCGCAACGGCCTGATCGGACAGGTCTTCTGGCAGCGGACCCAAGTGGCTCGCCTCGATGTCGGCGAGTTTCTCGTCACTCATGCGGGTCCCGGGCGGGCGTTGGATTCGGTGCGCCTGGATCGGATCGGGGTTGCCCTCTGAAAGGGCGAACGACTCCCATGCGCGATCGCGCACCCGATCCATTCGGCGATCCCGCACCAGGCTGCCCATGCTTGGCAGCCTGGTGCGGCGGCCGCCGTGGCGCGTGTCCCGCTTGGCACGGGCGAAGCCGTGGACCAGAAAGGCCCCCCCGAGGTCTCCATCGAGGTCGGGCCAGCGAAGGTTGCGTCCACCGGCCGTGATCACGACGTTGAACCTCTGCTTGCGTTTCGCAGCCGTGAGCCAGGGAAACCAGCCCGTCGGGACCCGGAGTTCCCAGCCTTCCGCGAGTTCGACCCAGAAGTGTCGCTTGGTGAAGCGAACCCCGACGGCTACCTGTTCAGCCTCGTCTGGCTCTGTCTCTTCCTGATGCTCGGAACAATCTTCCTCGCGCCCGGGCTCTCGACTCCGAAGCCCAGCAAGGTTCTGAAGATCCTCACGCGATGGCGCGGCTGCACGCGTTTCGGCATTCTGCACGGCGAGCTGGACGGCGCTCCGTGCGAGATCGAGGACGGCGACTGCCTTGGAGCGATCGACGGTAGGGAACTGCAGCAGGAATTCGCCCAGCCCGTCCCCGGCTTCCAGATACTCGAACATAGCGTCGACCGGGACGCGAGTGCCCGTGAACACCGCGGCACCCCAGGCGCGGTCCACAGACTCGGCAATTGGGAGCTCGTTCCGATTGTCTTCTCGGCGCTCGAAGAAAGGCCGCGCCACTTCGCCGAGGAAGGTGCGATCGTCGTCGAACTGCGGGTCGGGCCTGGGCCGACCGCTCAACGAGCCGTGAAGACTCGCGAGCTCCTCTCGCCGACGCGAAGGCGGCTCTCCGCGTGGTTGGGCGTCGTCCCTCGCGGCTACCCCGGCTCGCTGCGAGTCATGTCGATCTTCGCGAGGGGCGGCTTCCTCCGAGGAATCCGGTTTGGCGTCGGAACTCTCGCGCTCTTCGGGAGAAACGCGTCCTTCCTTCACTGCGCGAGGTCGTCGCGTTTGTTCATGGCCGACGGGCTGCGCGTCGAGTGCGACGCCGGCCTCGTCGGCGTCCCATCGATCGAGCAGGGCGCGGATCTGCTGGCGCAGTTCGAATCGCGGCGGATGCGGGCCGCGAAAGATGGCCTCCAGTTCCTCGAGCGCGCGCTGCCGGGTTTCCTGGTCGTCGCTGTCGAGCCGATTTAGCAGCTCCTCGAAATCGGAGCTCACGGGTGAGGTTCCGGAGCCGCGTTTCCTGCCGATTCCCCGGTCGGGGATTCGGTGCCGGTCGCCACGGTCGGGTGAGCCTGCGCCCAGCGTTCACGCTCGATGATCGCCTGCGCTCCGGCCTTGATCACGAGCAAGCGGTAGTGGCGCTCGAGTTTCGCCAATGCGGCGAGCGGGGTTCGAGAACCCGCCTGCTCGATGAAGCCGCCGCCGAGCCACGGAATCAAGGTTTCGGCGAACCAGAGACCTCCTCCGGCCACGAGCCCAACCTCTGCGCCCAGAGCCCGACCGATCGGCGAAGCACTCACCGCATCCTGGGCAAGCGCCCAGGCGCGTTTGGTGGCTTTGGGCCGAAGGCCGTGGCGCCTGCCGAATACCAGCAGCAGGTAGTCAGCTCCCGAAGGGTCCTCCGCGATCGTTCGCACGATCGTGATGTGCCATTTGGTGTGGCGCCATTCCTTGTCGGCAATCTGGTTCTTGATCCGGCGGACCGCCTCGCCGACCGGCAGCCCGTCGGGGTCATAAGGAGGCGCGGAGAGGTTAGGTTGCTTGGCATGTTGCGCGGCCCGCGCAGACGGCGCCACCTCGGGACTCGACTCCGGCTCGGGACCAGGATTCTGGTCGGGCTCGTCCTTGCCCTTCTTCGGCACCTGCTGCTCCTCATCAGTGGCCAGGACGGCGACGCCGATCCGGTCGAAGCCCATGAAACCGGACGCGCTCTCGTGGGTCGACCGTTGTTGTTGCCGATGTGGCTGTTGTGGCTGATTTGGCGTTGACCGACCGCCACAAGCGCGTTCGCTTGACTTCGCGAACGCTCGACCAACAACCCGGGCATGGCACGCTGGTATACGACTCAAGAAGTCGCCGCAATCCTCGGGATGTCGGGCGAGACCGTTCGACGGCATATCCGCGAACGCCGGCTGGCCGCGATCGTGTTCACGAGCGGCGAGAGGCCCGTATTCCGGATAAGCGAGGAGGCTCTATCGGCCTTCCGAAAGACCTACACCCGCGACAGCATCAAGGACGACTGGGAGTAGCCCGCCTGTGCCGACGGAGAGTCACCCGGAGTCGAGGCGTTGTTCGTGCGAGCGGCAGCCGTCATCAATGAGTGGAGCTGAGGACCCCATGAGAGATGGACTCACAGGGGGCCATGGCCAGTCAGCGCGCCTTGCGCTCCGTCAGGTGGACCCCAAGTGCGCGCAACAAGCGCTTGGCGGCCGCCACATCGGCCCCGACCGACTTTGCACCCGAATGCTGCCGGGCCCTGCGGTAAGCGGTCAGATCAGCTTCGACACAGGCGCTTGGGCCGATGCCGCGCTCATCGCACCAGAGCAGGAACCGTCCCATAAGGCTTTCGAGCTGCCGGCGCCTGTTCGGCCTCGACTCCTCCTCGATGAGCACCTTGCGGACGGCAATCGCGATCTTCCCTCGCTCCGGGAGTTCGCGAACCCTCACCGCGAGCCTGCCACCGGAACCACGCGGCTTGGTAAGCACGGCGTCGGCAGCGTGTGCCACTTTGCGCAGCTGTGTCCTTACAGCCGCACGGCTATTGCCGAACCGCTCGGGGTGTGCTGCCTCGTATCGGTCCAGAAGCGTCGGGTCGTGCGGCGTGGGTCGGACCTGCTCTGCGGAGCACCACTCGAGGAACGGCCGACCCCACCGCTTCATCTGGTCGAGGGTGCCCTCCTTGAGTCCGACATACCGGGTCGGGAGGTTGTCGAGAACGTCGTCGATGTGCGCTGGGGTGATCATTGGGCGAGGTCCGTTTCGTGCTGCGGGGTGAGGGGTCTACTCCGGTAAGCTCGCGGGCTTCGCTCAGGCGTCAATAGCGGCCCACGGCGCCTTCCTGGCCGCCCTGTCGAACCACGAGAGATCGCATTTGACGCCTGAGCGCACCCGCTCTGACTCCCGCTGTGGTCGAGTGAAGGCCACCGGCCCGGGGCCGCAACCCCGCAGGAAGCCCGACCATGAAGACATCGAATATGGCTCGCCCGGGTGATCGCGTCGCCCCGGACTGGGAGCCGACGCTTATCGACGGAAAACTCGGAGACGTCCGGTGGCTGGACTGGGAACTCGACCCCAACCGCCCGCTGCGGGACCTGGCCCTTGCATACCTCCGCCACTGCCGGGATCGCAAGCTGGCGCTGGGAAACGTCGAGACGATCGAGGCGGTCGCCGCGAGGTTCATCAGGTTCATCGAAACCGGCAAGGCCACCAAGCCCAAGCGCGGCTCGGAGGCGGGACCCGTTGTCGTCGTCAAGCTGGCTCTCGTCGGCGATCTCACCACGACGCAGATGTATGCCTACCTCGGACGCCCGGCGGAGCGGGGCGGAGAGCTGAAGGTCGGTGCGCAGCGGTCCGAGGGCGGCACCCTCAGGGGGCTCGTCGAATTTGGTCTGCTGATCGGCGTAGTCGATCCCAAGGGCGTGCGTGCGTTTGAGCTGCCCCAGGCCACCCCGGCCGCAGGCCCGAGCACACTCTCGGATGCGGAGATCCGCCGGCTCGACCGCTATCTCGCCGCCACCATGACTTACGAAGGCTCCCGACTGCGCCTGTTGTGCCGCCTCGACTCCGACACCGGGCTTCGGCCCTCGGAGCTTGCGGCCATCAAGCTCGCGGACATCGATTTCGAGACGCGCTCGATCCTGGTCACCGGCAAAGGGACCAAGACCCGCCGGGTGTTCTACGGCCCCAAGACCGCCGGGCTTCTCGAACGCTACCTGCGCTATCGCGGACAATCCGACTATCCCGAACTCTTCCAGGGCCATCGCGGGCCGATGGGTGAGGAGGGGCTGTCCAAGCTGTTCCGCGAGATCGCCGACGAGATCGGCCTCGTCGGCTACCGCAACGGCGGCGAGGAGCAGCTGCACCCGACGCTCTACATCCTGCGTCGCACATTCGCCCGGTTGTTCGCCGACAACGGTGGCAAGGTCGAAGAACTGGCCAAGCTTCTCGGCCACGCGCCCTCTTCCATTCCCATGCTTCTCACGACCTACTACACCCCGTCCGACGATCGGTTGCGCCGTGCTCACGAGCTTGTCCGCCCGCTCGATCGGCTCTTCGACGAGGTGGCGGCATAGCGGCCGACGCTCGCCGAATGCCAGTCCGAACCTGCGATGCGGGCCGCCGGCGCATAACGCGCGACGTCGGCCCGCATCATCTCGTCATTGACCCGGGCGTAGTGGGTGAGCATCTGCAAGGTCTTCCAGCCACCCCGGGCCGCGGCCACCATCGGATGGGTGTCGTGAGCGATGAGATCGCGGGCATACCAGTGGCGAAGCGCGTGAGGGGTGAAGCGCCGCGGCCCGAGGCCGGCGCGATCGCAGCAGCGGTGCACCAGGGCGGCGATGAGCTCGGGCCGGTAGGGGTTGCCGCGCCGGGTCAGGAACAGGTGGCGTTCGAAGGGCGAACGCGCCACCGGTCGCAACTCGGCGGCATAGAAATGGACCGCGGCGAGCAACGCCTGATCGAGCGGCACGAGACGGTCGTCGCGGGTCTTGGTGTCGCGCAGCGTCAGAGTCTCGTCGGCGAGATCGTCGAGGCTGAGACCGCACAGATCGCCCACGCGCATGCCGGTGCCGGCGAGGACGAGCAGGATGGCCTGGCCCTCGGGGCCTGCGACCTTGAGAACCGTCGCCAACTCCTCGTCTGTCGGAACGACCTTGAGACGGCGGTCCAGGCGCGGGAGCCGGAGACGCACGAACGGGTCGGCCGGCAGATCGCCTTCGTCGGCCACCCACGCGGAGAAGGTCTTGAGCGCCCGGGCGCGGGTGGCGATCGTCGGGTTCGACACGACTCCGGTGCGCACATCCTGCCAGTGCCTGCCGGCTTCAAGGGTCAGCGACTCGAGCGCCGGGTCGGCTTCGGCAAAACTGCGAACCAGGTCCTCGAGCGCCTGGCGGCAGTCGGCCAGGTATCGATCGATCTCGTCGCGCAGTCCTCGAACCATCGCCGGCCTCCCTTCGGCCGCCTCCGCTGTGAAACTCGGCTTCGCAGGAAAGCTGCTCTACGAGTTAGCGGTTGCGGTTTCACACAGACGGGCGATCGCCGGAAACCACAAGTTGTAGTGGTCCGCACGCGCGGAGACCACGGCCAGTGGTGGTTTGAGGGGGCTACCGAGTGCTAACGGGAACAGAGTCGTGTTTACGAAACAGCTGCTCTACCGCTGAGCTATGTCGGCTCGGGGCGACGGCTG
>VFSW01001010.1_pt1 | contig 41958 bp, 45 predicted proteins | sample 5358111 | NCBI WGS metagenome assembly VFSW01 (sample SAMN11554181, study PRJNA540505) | mine drainage metagenome | isolation source: sediment from site ElyBrook_90M | place: USA: Ely Copper Mine, Vershire, VT | collected 2017
CCTCGAACATGGGCGGGAAGATGCTGATGACATCGATCTTCATTCCGCTCCGTCCGGGCCGGCCGCCTTCAGAAATCCGCGTCCCAGTCGACAAGCACTGTACCGGCAGCAAGATCGACCTTTCGCACGACGCCTCGCACGAAGGGAATGAGGCGCTCGCGCTCGCCAAGCACAACCATTACATCATTTGCCCCGGTCTCGAACAGGTTTCTCACTATTCCGAGCCCCACACCCTGGGAATTGACCACTTCCAGACCTTCAAGCTGCACCCAATAATATTGGCCACTTTCCGGAGCCGGCAATCGCGACTCGTGAACCGCAATATCCGCACCCACCAGGGCCGCCGCCGCGTCGCGATCCGTAATTCCCTCCAGCCGGACCACCAGCCCTGGGCCATGGACACGGCCCTCTGTCAGGCTGAACTCCTGCCAGCCTTCCTTGAGCCTCAGCAGCCAGCGGCTGTAATCGAGTATGTCTGCGCGCTGTCGCGTATGCGATTTTACTTTCAGCCAGCCCCGCACACCGAACAAGCCGGCGATGCGGCCCATTATGACCAACCCCTTGTCCGCGGTGTCAGGCGGCGCCTGGTCGGCCATGAAACACTTTTACTTAGGAAGAGGCCTTGCTCTGACCCACCAGACTGGCGACGCGATCGGAGGCCTTGGCACCCTTGCTCAGCCAGTACTGGTAGCGCTCCATATCGACGCGTAGGCGTTCCTCGTTCTGGGTGGCCAGCGGGTTGTAAAAACCGAGCTGCTCGATGTTGTCGCCATTCGGCGCGCGTCGGCGGTCGGCTACGATAATGGAATAGAACGGGCGTTTGTTGGCGCCACGACGCGCCAGGCGAATTGTCACCATGCTGTGCAGTTCCTCTTTAAAGCGTCAAACAACCAGTGGTCGCTGCCAAGGAATCAGGCGGGCGGACCCCGAAAAATGGCGAATTCTATCGCGGATAGAAGTCGAAAGGAAGGGCTGCTATGCGTGTTTGGCACCGTTTACCGGATTCCATGGTATCTGGAAGCCCCGGGTCCCTGAAAATCCGGCCTGGGCGTCTGGAAAGCCGGCGTGCACCCGAGACGCGAGCCCACTCGGTCCGCCGGGAAATGCGCCCTCGCCCGGCGCCACCCCGGTCACACGGACTTTTACTACCCATTCAGCGCTCGGGCCGTCCGCGGACCACGTCCGTGTGAATTCCGGATATCATCAGCCGCAACCGGATACCACAATGCCTGCAGATTTGTGCGAAGATGCAGCGATTCAACAGCGTCGCTGGAAAAGCGCCAGTGCGTTACCCCAGCATGCATTGACACAGCTGAGCTCGGGTGCGCTAATAAAATAATCCGCCGTATCGCAATGATGAAACCTTGCCTGCGGTGCCCGCTACTGTGGGCGTCATTGGACCACCATTGGCGCCCGTGGCAGGAAGTTAAAAAAACAGCCGGTCGTTTTCGCGCATCCGGTGCATAGAACAACCAATAATGGGAGGTTATGGATGCACAGCAAAAAAACCCTGGTCATATTCCTCGTGATACTGACGCTTGCAGTCGGCGCCACCGCGGCGACCGCAGCCGAGCTCGCAGGCGTGCGCCTGGATGACACGATGAATGTCGGCAACGCCCGGCTTAAGCTGAACGGAATTGCGCTCCGTACCAAATACATGTTCAAGATCTATGTTGGCGGCCTGTACCTCGGGCAACCGAGCAGGAACGCCGCCGATATCGTCAGAACCGATGCACCCAAGGCGCTCGTCATGCAGTTCATGCGCGACATCAAGCGTGACACGATGGTGGAGGCGTATCAGGAGGCCTTCGCCAACAACGCCCCGGAATTGCTTGCAAAGGACAAGGCCGATGTCGACCGGTTCCTGGCATTTCTTCCAGCGGTAAAAGAAGGCGAACGTCTGGTATTCAGCTACGCGCCAGGCATAGGCTCGACTTTTGTGCTCGGGGGATCAGCGCCCCTCGTCATTCCCGGCAAGGAATTCGCCGATCTTTACCTGCTGGTGTTCATCGGACCAAATCCGCCGACACCCGAGGTCAAGCAGGGTCTGCTCGGCATGAGCGAATCCTAGACCTGCTTTAATACCCGCATCAGACGCACCGGGCTCCCGAAGACTTGGCCGTTCGACGCGACCGTGTACGATGAATTTCGCCTTTGCGCCAGGCAACTCCCGGGCGAATAGACAGCGTTCCGGACCCATGATCATGCAGGAAACAGCGAATAGCGGTCCTACCACCCATCCGACAGGAACACGAAAAACAGATGAACTCCCGGGAACACTTTCTGCTGATGGCACGATACAACCGCTCGGCCCAGGAGCGGTTGCTGGCGACGCTGCGGCCGTTGCCGGACGAGACCTACCACAGCCAGTGCGGAATTTTTTTCACAGCATCCACGGCACGCTCAACCACCTGCTCGTCGCAGACCAGCTTTGGTTCGGACGATTCACTGGCAACCCCGTCGCGGGACTGCGCCTCGACAACGAAGTCTGCGCCGGGCACCACATTCTCGCGGATCAGCTCATTCGGCATGCGCAATGCTGGACAAGTTTCGTCGACACGATCGATGTCCCCGCATATGACAGCATACTGAGCTATCTCGATTCGCGCGGGCACACACGCAAAGTACCGTTTTCTCCGACGTTAAGCCACGTATTCAACCACGGCACGCACCATCGCGGTCAGATCTTGGCAGCGATGACAGGATTCGGGCTGCCGGCCCCGGAGTTGGACCTTATCTATTATCTTGTCAAACCAGCGTAATGGCAGCGGATGCAAGGGACTATTTCAGATAGCTGTGAAACCAGTCCAGAATTTCCCAATCCCGGTCGACCGGGAACCGGTGGAGCATATGATCGCCGTGCCTGACCATCACGAGCTTGAAGTGCCTGCCAAACGCGGACAACTCGCCAGCAAATCGTCTGACCTGGTCTGCCGATACGAGATCGTCCGAGTCCCCCTGCAATATCAGCAAGGGGACACGGATATCCTGCGGCCAGTAAATTGCTGACCGATCGCGATAGCTCTGCGGCACCTGCCCGGGATTTCCGCCCAGCGCGCGCGCAATGCGGCGCTTTATGAAGTAACCCTTGATTCCGCCGAGGTCATGATAGGTCTCGATCAGATCCGCAGGGCCGCTGACAACTGCTGCCGCCTTGATTGGCGCACCCTCCTTGATTGCCAGATAGGTCATCATGCCGCCGCGCGAGAAGCCGAGCATGCCGATCTCGGGCCGCGCAAAAGGCAGGTGAATTGCGATTTCGACAAGCTTCAGGACATCCTTCACATCCTGACCGCCGTAACCGTCAATACCCTGGCTGCCGTCAGTCCCGCGGTATTGGTCCGCGAGAACAATATACGGACCGTCAGCAGCGATCCCGGACAGATATCTGAGAACGCGCGAGTTAATCCCGCTCCCACCGGGATTGAATACCAGCACCGGCAAATTCCACCGCAGACGGCGCGGTTGCACCAGGTAAGCGGTTTCATTCAGGCTGGCGCTACGAAATTGCAGCCGGTAGATTTCGACACGATGATCCGCGGAGAATCGGTGATAGCGGACTGCCGAAATTATCCCGGGCGTCGCATCGAGCCGCGCAATGAAATCCGGCGATGCAGCGGCGGCGGCGTCTGCGCGATAATCGCCGGTTAGGAAAGCCATAAAAACGGCTACGCCGCCGAGAACAAGCGCCTTTCGTATTGCATGCATGTCACGTGCTCTTGCTTTTAACATATTGAAGCGACTGTCGTCTGGCGCGGGCGGTCGCGTCCACCCGATCCCATCGGCATCACGCGCTGCAAGATTCCGGATAACTGTTGCTGTTCATCATCGCAATCTCCGCATCGCAATTTGCGCGTGCCGCAGGTGCCGATTTCGGTCAAATCCGGAGCATCGGCCATTATGGCTCTGGAACCGCATCCAATTCGCGCCCTGGCATCTTCTGCCTGCCGGACGAAAGATTCTTCCGCCAGGGAACTCAGCCTGCCTGCCGCTGAATGGACCCGTCTTTGCCGGACAGGGCAGGGATTGGTCACCCGGGTTTCCAATATATTGGCGGGTAATGGCGTTATCGACAAGCCTCAGGGCGGATTGTTCTGCACCCTGCCCGTGAGACCCAGTCAGGGCGCACTGATCAGCCATGATCGATGTCTTGCAACCGGCTGCGGCACAGCACGCTGGCATGTTCTGCGCACCCTGATTACCATGCCATCAGGCGATTTCGGAGAACCGTCGATGTCGGCGCATCGGGGCTTGCACCCTGGCGTAATCAACGCGCTTGCCGCAGCCGTGCTGTTCGGCGCAAGCCTGCCACTCGCGAAAGAACTTCTGCGCGGGATCGCTCCGGTGCTGCTGGCAGGCCTCTTTTATATCGGCTCGGGTGCAGTCCTGTACAGCATTTACACCCTGCGCCGGCTCTTACTCGGGAACAAAACGCCTCACGAACCCGGCGTCACGCGCGCTGACCTGCCCTGGTTTGCCGCAGCGATCGGGCTCGGTGGAATTCTCGCGCCGGCGCTTCTCATGACAGGTTTGCGCGTGACAGGTGCTGCCACGACATCACTTTTTCTCAACCTTGAAGGCGCTTTCACAGCGCTGCTTGCGTGGTTTGCATTCCAGGAGAATTTTGATCGTCGCATCGCGCTCGGCATGCTTGCGATCGTGATCGCGGGTGCGCTGCTCGCATGGCCGGTTGACGGTCTCGCGCACAATGACGTAATCGGATCGCTTGCGATCGTTGGCGCTTGCCTTGCCTGGGCGGTCGACAACAATCTGACGCGCAAGGTGTCAGCCGCCAACCCTCTGCAGATTGCGGGAGCAAAAGGTCTCGTCGCAGGCACTATTAACATCGGCATCGGCCTTTTCATGGGCAGTGTCCTGCCCGATCATAGTCATATCGCAGGCGCCGCCCTGGCCGGCGCAGCCGGTTATGCGCCTGAGTCTTGCTCTCTACGTTCTGGCACTGCGCCGGATCGGTGCGGCGCGCACCGCTGCATACTTTTCGCTGGCGCCGTTTATCGGCGCAGTCATCTCGATCGCTTTCCTGCATGAGAATCCCGCAACCCTGTTCTGGCCTGCCGCCGGACTCATGGCAATAGGGATCTGGTTGCATATCTTCGAACGCCACGAACACCTTCACTGCCACGAGGTGCTCACACACAGCCACAGCCACAGTCACACCCACGATGACCATCACCGTCACGGGCACGACTTCGCCTGGAATGGCAAAGAACCTCATGCTCATCTACACGCGCACGAGCCGCTGTGGCACAGTCACCCGCATTATCCCGATATTCATCATCGCCACCGGCACTGAGCAAATAAATGCCGCCGGTGCGTGACACGGCCGCATGGGTCATCCAAAGCCGGCATCGGATTCGATGCGCTGCCGTGAAGGCGCGGTTGCCTGCTTCAGGGTGCAGCCGGATTGTGCCTGCGATCGCGTCTTCTGGTTTATAATCGCAATATCCCCGACAACGGTCACCCGCATGACTGCACATCAGACTCAGGCAATTCTTACCGACATTGAAGGCACGACCTCATCCCTGTCTTTCGTCCACGACATTCTGTTCCCGTACGCGCGAGAACATATAGCGGAATTCGTGCGCAACCATGCGCATGAAACCGAGGTGCGCAAACTCCTCGACGATGTTGAGAAAACATGCGGCAATCGGCTGGATCAGGCCGAAGTCATCGAGCAACTCATTTGCTGGATCGATGAAGACCGGAAGCTCACGCCGCTTAAGGCACTGCAGGGAATGATCTGGGAAGAAGGCTATCAAACAGGCCGGTTCAGCGGTCATGTCTATGACGATGCGGTACGAGCGCTGCGCGCCTGGCACGCCGCCGGCAAGCGACTTTACGTTTTTTCGTCCGGTTCCGTGCCAGCGCAGAAGCTGCTGTTTGAACACAGCAGCCACGGAGATCTGACCCGGCTTTTTTCCGGTTATTTCGACACGACCACGGGCGCGAAACGCGAACCCGCTTCGTATCAGCGCATCGCGGAAATTGCGGGTATCGACCCATGCGACTTCCTGTTCCTGTCCGACATCCGCGAAGAGCTGGAGGCAGCACGCGCGGCGGGGATGCGCACGGCATGGCTGGTACGCGATGCACAACCGGATCCGGCGGCGGCCCACCAACAGGTGCGCAATTTTGACGAGATCAGCGCCTGATGCCGACAGTCGATGCCAAATTCGCCTGACTGTCAGGGTGCAGCCGGCACGCTGTCCGGGAAATCACTTCGGCCGAGCTGAATGGTACATGAGCTGACGAATCCGGACCGGCGCCCCGCTATGGCGAACCACGCACCCTGCGTACTTGCCGGTTGTACCACCGGCTTGCGGGTACGGCTCCACGAAGTCGGGCGCAGGCGCCGCCCAGGGAAAGTTGTTTGCGGCACACTTTTTCCGGCTGCGCTCCGGAAAGCTCCTGCCCTAAGCGTCATCCGGTGGTGGCGCAACCTTCATGACCTCGTCAATGGTCGTCATGCCGGCATGGACCTTTTTTGCACCGTCGAGTCGTAACGGCTGCATACCTTCCCTGATCCCTTGCGCGCGCAATGTGGCAATCTCCGTTTCGGGACCGATCATCCGGCGCAGGCCCGGTGTGAGCTGGAGCACCTCGTAAATGCCAATGCGGCCGAGATACCCGGTGCGGCGACATTCCAGACAACCCACGGGCAGGAACACGGATAATGGTGGCTGTGCTTTCCATGGCCGCACAAGGGCTTCCCATGCCGCCGTATCCACAGACCCCGGACTCTTGCAGTGAGGGCACAGGGTACGCACCAGACGTTGCGCCACCACCCCAAGGAGGGTTGCCCGGATCAGGTAGGCCGGCACACCGATTTCAAGAAGCCGCGTCACCGCCGACGCGGCGTCATTTGTGTGCAGCGTCGAGAGCACCAGGTGGCCGGTAAGTGCCGCCTGCACCGCCATCTCGGCAGTCTCGCGATCGCGAATTTCGCCGATCATTATTATGTCCGGATCCTGGCGCAGAAACGCGCGTACTGCGCCGGCGAAATCCAGACCGATGTTGTGCTGCATCTGCATCTGGTTGAAGCTCGGCTCGATCATTTCGATCGGATCTTCGACCGTACAGACATTGACCTCGGGCGTGGCCAGCTGTTTCAGCGTCGAATACAGCGTCGTCGTCTTGCCGGAACCTGTCGGCCCAGTCACAAGGACAATGCCATGTGGCTGCTGCACGAGAGTCTGCCAGGAACGCGCATCCTCGCTGCCGAAACCGAGTTCCCCGAACCCGCGAACCAGTACGCTTGGATCAAAGATTCGCATAACCATCTTTTCACCAACCGCGGTCGGTATCGTAGACAGACGCAGCTCGACTTCCTCCCCATCCAGGGTTTTTGTCTTGAGACGTCCGTCCTGCGGCCGGCGTTTTTCGGCCACGTCCATTCGGCCGACCGCCTTGATTCGGCTGACAATCGCATTCATGACCAAGGTCGGCACCTGATACACAGGATGCAGCACGCCGTCAATACGGAATCGTATATCGCTTTTGTCGCGTCGCGGTTCGAGATGAATATCGCTTGCGCGTTGTTCGAACGCATACTGCAGAAGCCAGTCCACAATATTGACAACGTGGTGGTCGTTTGCATCGAGCTGTCCTTTCCGCCCGAGTTCCATGAGTTGCTCGAGATTGGAAATGACACTTGACTGCTCCGCTCCCGAATCACTTGCAGCGCGGGCGACCGACCGGGCAATGCTGTAGAACTCATCGAGGTAGCGGCCGATGTCAACCGGATTAACCAGCACCGGCACGATGCGCTTGCGCAGCAGCCGCCCAAGTTCGTCGATCCAGGAAGTCAGATACGGCTCGCAGGTGGCGAACTCGACTGCATCTGCCGTCACCGCCACAGGCAGAATTTTCTGGCGTGACGCATAGGCATAGGAAACCACACCGGCGACCGCCGCGATGTCGATATTGAGAGGATCGATGCGACGATAGGGAATTCCGGCTCTTTCGGCAAGCCACGCCGTCAGAACCTCGAGGTTGAGCAGCTTGTGTGGTTTGCGCGCGCTCTTGAAGTTCTTGCCCGCGATAACGACCAGCGGATGCACATCGACGCGATCCCGGGAGGCACCGGACTGGACGATGGCCTTCGCATCCTCGGAAGAAAGCATGTCATCGGATGCCAGCGCGTTCGCAACTTCCGCAAGCGTCAACCGGTGTTCCGGTTCCTTCATCTTCTGCTGGCGTGCTCCGGTCAAGATCCGCGCCTCCATTTGTCACCTGCGTCCCGGGGAAGTCGTGCGCGGGTGCGCAATACTGACAACTCGATCAGAATACCCGCGACTGCGGCCGGCGTACCGTAACCCGGACTGCCCCGCGTCAGGCGAGTTTGTCCATATTATCCTGATTCTGCCTTACCTGGACCCAGAACTCGGCGCCGCTCAGCGTCAGCAGGACAATTACGATCAACCAAAGCAGCACATAGCCGTGCAAAGGAATCGGCAGGCTGCCGCGCACAAGCCAGGCAGCCAGCACACCACCAACGCAGATATTAAGACAGATCGCGCCGCCCAGGCCAAGCCCGGCAATTCCAAATACATTCCGGAAGCGCTCGGCAAGGAGAGAAAGTCCGAGACCTGTAAGGATTGCGCCGAGGACGCTTGCGTAAAAAGCGGTCCCCGGTGATGGAATACCAAGCGCATCGATCAGAACGCGCGGGGCAAACATTAAAATAATTCCTATCAAGAGATGGATTCCGGCATCAGCGCCGAGAAGTGTGGATTCTTTCATGCGTTATCCATAATGTTGCTCGAAGACGCTTTAGCGCTCCGGACCACCGGTTTGTTATGTCAGCGACCGGTCAAAACTGTGCACTGAACTGTTATTCCAGCACATAGACCAGAACATAGAGTAGACAAACGAGTGCCCAACGTACAAGGTGGATCGGCCAAACCGATGCGCGGCGACCCGTGGCTGCAGACCGCGAATCCACCCATTACAGGCGGTTAAAACAGGGTTCCCCCTGTCGGTACGGCACCGAAACATGGCCCGGCTGGGCATCAAGCCGTGAAGCGAGTATCTGAGCGTCTTCGGCGTGACCGATTCCGCCAGGCCTCTAACCCGTCATCCGCGCCACCGGGATCAGCCACCAGTCAAGCGGCGCCGACGCCCCGCCATGGAAACCCGGCGCCCCGCCGATTCGGAACTTGTGAAACCCTCGCCAGGCCGGAAAAAACACACCGGGAATCCTTCCAGGCTGGTCATAGCCGTTCCACGCAGCTCAGGCACTCGACCGCTGTAGTTTTAAGGTATAGTAGCTGCGCTCGACCGAACCCGCTGAAAAAACGTCTGACATGCCCATTGTTCCGGCTTCGACGACACCGGGCACACGGGTCGGTGCCTGCATCGGGGCCATGAATGCCCCTGAGCCACAGAGACTAGAACATGACATCACGGAATCCCAAGAATCGAGTGCGAATCTTCAGTCTCGCGGGTTTCGCGCTGCTCATCTTCGCCTCCGGCGTCATGGCGGGCATAGCCATTGATCGTCAGACCGTGGCGGATATTGTGGAGGCCTGCACCGTTCCGAAGAACGCCGTGCCGGACTTCCGCCTTATGGCCGAGGCCTGGAATACCATACAGCATCACTATGTCGACCGCACCGCAATTCAACCCCGTGGAATGGCATACGGCGCCATCGGTGGCATGGTTAACTCCCTTGGTGACACCGGCCACAGCACGTTCCTGACGCCTGGCATGGTCAAGGAGGAACGTGAGTCGCTGCAGGGCCAGTTTGCAGGCATCGGTGTCGAAGTCCAGATAAAGGACCGGCAGCTCGTAATCGTGGCGCCAATCGACGGCTCACCGGCACAGAAGGCCGGTCTGCAGGCTGGCGACATCATACTCAAGGTCAATGGCGTGGACATCGCCGGCGAGCCGATCAGCAAAGTGGTCGGAGAAATCAAGGGCCCGCCAGGCACTCACGTGAGCCTGACAGTCCGTATTCCAAAAACCGAAATAGTCCGGGAATTCGAACTCGTGCGCGCGCATATTCGCCTGAGCAGCGTAACCTGGCACATGCTTCCGGGAACACGTATCGCTCACGTGCGACTGGCGCTATTCAGCAAGGGTGCAGCCGACGCCCTGTCCGCAGCGCTGGCGAAGGCGACCGCCAAGGGCGCCCAGGGGATTATCCTGGATATGCGCAATGATCCTGGCGGCCTTTTCGATGAAGCTATCGACACTGCGAGCCTGTTCCTGAATCACGGCAACGTGTTGTTCGAGAAGAACGTGCACGGAGAGGTACACAAAGTTCCGGTGCGTTCCGGAATAACCACATACAGCCTGCCGATGGTAGTGCTCGTGAATTCCGGGACGGCGAGCGCGGCTGAAATCGTTGCCGGCGCATTGCGCGATGCCAAGCGCGCCGTGCTCATCGGCCAAACCACTTTCGGCACCGGCACGGTTCTGCAGGCGTTCCCTCTCTCGGACGGCTCTGCACTCGTGCTCGCTGTCCAGGAGTGGCTCACGCCAGATCGACGCAGTTTCTGGCATCATGGAATCACGCCGAACCATATTGTTTCACTTCCGCCGGGCGCGAATCCGCTGCGACCGGATGCCGAGCGCGACATGACGGCAGCGCAACTGTGGCAAAGCAGCGATGCGCAGCTGTTGCGCGCAGTGGAGCTGCTCGGCGCACCCAGGAGTAACACACATAGCTGACGGGCGTCTGTTTCCCGAAGGTGATTGCCGTCATGCGCAGGCATATCATTCATTTTCCAGCGCGCCGGGATGCGCATTTGATGAACACCGCACTGTCAGACAATAACGATTCTTCCGTTTTCGGCCCGCTGCGCGAACCACTCTATCGTGCTCTGTGGATTGCGACAGTTGCATCCAATGTCGGCACCTGGATGCAGGACGTCGGCGCTGCGTGGCTCATGACTTCACTCGCGCCTTCACCCGCCATGGTTGCGCTCGTGCGCGCCGCAAGCAGTCTTCCAATGTTCCTGCTTGCCTTGCCTGCCGGCGCCCTGGCAGACGTCATCGACCGCAGAAGGCTGTTGCTCGTCACCCAGACGTGGATGCTCATCGCAGCCGCAATGCTGGGCATACTCACCATTGCCGGTATGACAACCCCGTGGGTTCTGCTTATCCTGACCTTTACCCTCGGTCTTGGTACCGCTTTGAACGCTCCAGCCTGGCAGGCAATCATCCCCGAACTGGTGCCACCGGCAGAGGTCGCCAATGCGGTCTCGCTCAACAGTACAAGCATCAATCTCGCGCGATCCGTCGGACCGGCGATCGGTGGCCTGCTCATCGCAGCTACCGGACCAGGCGTCACATTCCTGCTGAACGCAGTGTCCTTCAGTGGTGTCATTGTCGTCCTGTATCGCTGGCGCCGCAGCGCAGCCGTGAGCGTGCTTCCTGCGGAACGTGTATTGGGCGCTATCCGTGCCGGACTGCGCTATGTGCGGCATGCGCCTGCAGTGCGGGTAGTGCTGGTACGATCGAGCGCATTCATCATTTTCGCAAGCGCCCTTTGGGCGCTCCTGCCGGCGGCGGCACGCTTTGAGTTCAACCGCGGACCAACCGCCTACGGAATCATGCTTGGCGCCTTCGGCCTGGGCGCCGTCGCGGCTGCAGCTGTCATGCCACGCATGCGCAAAACAATGACGGCCGACGGCCTTGTGGCAATCGCTACCCTCGTATTCGCCGCCGGACTGCTGATGTTCGCCTGGATAAGGCTGTTTGTCGTTGCCGATATCGCGCTGTTCGCCTGCGGCGGTGCATGGCTTTTGTTGCTCTCAACCTTCAATTCGAACATCCAATCGGTCGTACCTTCGTGGGTGCGGGGCCGCGCCCTCGCGATTTCAATTCTCGTTTTCTTTGGCGGCATGGCCGCCGGAAGTGTGCTCTGGGGTTATGCTGCAGCGTTCTGGGGCATAGCGACGGCACTGTCCGTCGCAGCGGCAGGCACATGTATCGGCCTGCTAGCCACCCGCCACCTGCGCCTGCATCGTGGTAACGAGATCGGCCTCACTCCCTCAATGCACTGGCCCGCACCACAACCGGTCAACGAACCCCAGCCGGAACGCGGGCCGGTGGTCGTCACTGTAGAATATCGCATCAATCCAGGACGCCAGGCCGAATTCCTGGGCGCCCTCCATCGTGTGCGGCAAATTCGCAGACGTGACGGCGCGGTCAGCTGGGCAGTGCTGAATGATGTCGCCTGCCCTGATCGCTACACTGAAGCCTTCGTCATCGAATCCTGGCTGGAGCACCTGCGGCAACACGAGCGCGTCACAAAATCCGACCGCAACATCCTCGACCATGCGCGGTCATTCCACACCGGATCCGAACCACCGGTTGTCACTCATTATATTGTCGAACAGACACCAGGAACCGGGCACGTGGCGCGCTGATCCGAACCTGGATCATCCGGCCCCGACGCATGCTGCATCAGTCGCCTCGTAGCACGCACTTCGCGTCAGTTGATTGACTGTCAGAAAATGCTACCCAAGGTAACTCCCGATAAAGCGCCGCACTGTGATGACACCAACAGCCGCCCCCAGGGTACCAAGTACAAATGAGGTCACTATCCCGACATAGCCTCCAAGCCAGCCACCGAGCACACTGCCGGCGAGAGCCCCTGCAATTTCGAGAAATCGGTTCATACAAAAGCGGTCCTCTTCAATCGACTAATCCGGTCTCAACAACACTCCGTTCAAGCAATACGTCCACACCACCGGCCGGCCGGATCGCGCGCACCGGCAAATCCTTCCCGGCACGCCACGCCGCCAGCGCATTGTATTTTACGCTGCCGGTGACGAGCACAAAGATCTCGCGGGCCTGGCCGAGACGCCTGGCGCCAAGGGTCACCCGCTGCGCGGGCGGTTTGGGAGCAGCCTCGACTGCCAGGGTCGCAGGTGCGCCATCTTCGTCGCCCCATCCTGCACCAGGAAAGAGACCCGCCGTGTGGCCGTCCTCGCCAAGACCGAGCAGAACCAGATCGAAAACTGCAACCTCGTCAAGCAGTTTCGCATATGCCTGCGCCGCAGCATGCGCGCCCCGCTCCGCCGGTATCTCGTAAATCTGGGTGGCCGGTATTGGCACATGATTCAGCCACGCTGAAGCAGCCATTGCACTGTTGCGCTCGACGTTATCGCGCGGCACACAACGCTCGTCACCAAAATAGATATGCCATGCCGGCCAGTGTGCGTCCATCGTGCGCAACCGCTGATATAGCGGGCGCGGGGTAGAACCGCCGGACAGCACGACATGGAACGCTCCGCGTCCGCTCGTTGCCGCGTGCGCGATCCGAACGATAGCGCTTGCCGCACGCTCGTAAAGCGCGTTTGCGTCCGGATAGATGTGCCAGCGCAGGATTTGCTGCTTTTGTTCCGGTCGGATCATTTTCCGGCGCGATGAGCCTAAAGCTCGTTGCGCCACTCCTGGTCTTCACTGTCGAACAAGCGGTTGGCTTCGTCCGGCCCCCAGGTTCCGGCCGGATAGCTATGGATAAAATCCCTCTCCTGCACCCAATACTTCAGTATCGGGTCAACCACACGCCATGCCCACTCAACCTCGTCGAAACGGATAAAAAGGGTACGGTCATTTTCTATGACGTCGAGCAGTAGTGCTTCATAGGCATCCAATGGTGCTTCATTTGTCTTGCGATAGCTTGCATTGAGCTGCAGCATGCGCGTTTCCATGCCGAGGCCCGGCTGCTTCACCTGGATTTCCATATGCATGCTCTCGCTTGGCTGTATGGAAAGAAGGATCCAGTTCGGTGCCACAGATTCGAGCGGCGTCTCTCGAAATAGATGCTGCGGCGGGTGACGAAAGCGAATCGCAATGAGTGACATCTGCCTTTCCAGACGCTTCCCCGTCCGCAGATAAAATGGCACCCCGCGCCAGCGCCAGTTGTCGATGTAGAATTTCGCTGCAACGAAGGTTTCGGTGATGGAATTGGCCTCCACACCGGGCTCCTGCTGATAGCCGGCCGCAGCTTTACCGCCAATCGAGCCGGGGCCGTACTGGGCACGAAACGCATGCGCGTGCACGGCACGGCGCGGAATCGGCCTGATCGAACGCAGCACCTTCACCTTTTCGTCGCGCAAGGCATCGGCCTCCAGCGCGGGCGGTGGTTCCATGGCAACCACAGTCAACAGCTGCATCAAATGATTCTGCAGCATGTCGCGCAACGCGCCTGTGCGGTCGTAATAGTTCGCGCGGTTCTCGATGCCAACTTCCTCTGCCACGGTGATCTGTACGTGATCGATGAAATTCCGGTTCCACAACGGTTCGATCAGCGTATTTGCAAAGCGAAACACGAGCAGATTCTGTACCGTTTCCTTGCCGAGATAATGGTCGATGCGGAATATCTGCTCTTCGTCGAAATGTCGATGCAACAGCTCGTTCAGAACCCGCGCGCTTTCGATATCCTCGCCGAACGGCTTTTCCACGACGATGCGCCGTGCGCTTTGGGCTTGAGGCAGCCCCATCTGGTCCAGGTTCCTGACCACGGCCGAGAATTCAGTCGGCTTGATCGCGAGATAGAACACCATGTCGCCGCAGCTTCCGTCACGGGATGCGGCAAGAACGGCAGACAGCCGCTGATAGGCATCGGGATCATGAACCTCTCCCGACACATACTGGAAACGTCGCGCGAACCTGTCAAAACCTGCGTCACTGAAATGATCAGCAAGCCGTTCTTTCAGTGTCTGCCGCATGAAGGCGAGCCATTCCGTCTGATTCCATGCACGTCGCGAGAAGGCAACGAACCGCAGAAGTTCGGGCAGATGGCCGCCCGCCTCGAGGCGGTAAAGGGACGGCAGCAGCTTGTTCGAGGCAAGATTGCCGGTAGCCCCGAAAATCACGAAGCTGCACGGAGACAAATCTGCCTCTGCGCTCATGGTTCAATCTCCGGGCGCACTGCATGTCCGCCAAAACCCTTGCGCATCATGCCGAGGAGCCTGGCAGCATAGTCGCTACCGCCCTGGCTGGAAAAACGCATCATGAGCGCCAGGCTCATGACTGGAGCCGGAATACCCAGTTCAATCGCTTCCAGTGCCGTCCATCTGCCTTCACCCGAGTCTGCTACATACGGGGCAATCGATTCCAGATGCTGATCGTCCTTGAGGAATCCGGCCGTCAGATCGAGAAGCCACGAACGCACCACGCTTCCGTGACGCCACATTTCCGAAATCGCCGCAAGATCCAGACTGAAGTCGGTGCGCGCCCTGAGCAGGGCCAGCCCCTCCGCCAGGGCCTGCATCATTCCGTACTCAATGCCGTTGTGGACCATCTTGACAAAGTGTCCGGCACCGGCCGGACCGCAATGCAGCCACCCGCGGGTTGGAGCCGGAGCCAGCAATTTGAGGAAACGCTCGATCCTGGCCACAGTGTCGGTCTCGCCGCCAACCATCAGCGCGTAACCGCTATCAAGACCCCATATGCCGCCGGAGACGCCGGCGTCGACAAATTGAATGCCGCGCGCAGCAAGTGCGGCGCTGCGCCGCATGGAATCCTTGTAATAACTGTTGCCTCCGTCGACCAGAATATCCTGCGGCGACAGAAGTGTTGCGAGCGCGTCTATCGCAGTCTGGGTAGCTTCTCCGGCCGGAACCATAAGCCATACGATGCGTGGCGAAGACAACGACCGGACCAGGTGCTCAATCGAAGTGGCAGCCTCAAGACCGGTTTCACGCGCGAGTTCACGGGCCGTCTCCTCGCTGCGATTGTAGCCGGCGACCGCAACACCGGCCCGGCGCAGGCGCCTTGCCATGTTGCCGCCCATGCGACCAAGCCCGATGATGCCGATATCCTGCACGCAACCTCCCTGCACCCGACAAAGGTGCTGTGGATAATTCCCAGCCGTCTGCCATCTTCCGACCCGGCAACCGGAAATGATGCGCGCCACCCCGGTGTAAGCGAAGAGCGCAGTTGCCATGCAAAGGTCGCAGGGCGCCTACATTAAACGCGTTCCGGCACAGCCGGTCCAGCGATCATGAGGATTTCTGCGGTTACGGATGGGTGCCGGCCGGATGGAATATCGCGGCACGGTCAACCCGGCCGGGCAAACTACGGAGCCCCAAACAACGGGAACCCGTCAAAGGTTTGCCTGCCCGAACCGCGAATCCCGGCCGAATCCGGAACGCAAGGCCGATTCGTTCCGCGATTCACCGGGTCATATGCCCCGCGGCTGGGGGAATTTACCGCCCGACACCGCCTGCGTGATTCCTGAAAAATCGGGTAAGCACATGTTTCTGCAGCACTTTGCGCGCTGGCACGGCGATTGCTCAACAGGTATTGCCAATATGCCAGCCAGGACCGATCGCAGTGCGCTGACCAGTCAGCGCCCGTTCAGGGCACGAATACACATGTTTCCACCGCAATACATCGAAGTCGCTCTTGCACCAATGACACGGCAATTACGTTGCCGGCGCAGTCAATCAAATCCGCAATACCCGGGAACTGCCGGGCGCGGCGCTGATCTATCGAACATGGAAAACGCGCATGCTCCAACCCATAACGCCCGTCGATGTTCCGGGCACCGCCTCAAGAAACAGCAACCCGGAAAAACCGGCTGAACAAGACAGACGATCCAGGCGGCGGCAATCCATGTCCATCTTTCAGATCCTTCCCAAGCTTCTTTATCTTGCGACCAGCATTATTTTGCTCAGCATCGGCCTTCTGCTGGTCGCCTATGGCGTACATGACCTGTGGCTTGCAGTAAACGGCAATAGCGCCATGGTCACCGATAAACTGCTGGATGCCATCGGCGTGATCGTGATTTCCATCGCGCTGTTCGATGTATCCAAATATCTCATGGAGGAAGAAGTCCTGAAGCAAAAACTCCTTATTCACAGCAGCGAAGACGTGCGCCAGACGCTCACCAAGTTCATGTCGATCATCGCCATCGCAGTGTGCATGGAAGCGCTGGTTTTCATCTTTCGCGCCGGAAAAACCGATGTCGACACCCTCCTCTACCCCACGCTGTTGCTTCTCGGCGGAGTCGGCGTAGTGATCGGTCTGGCGGTGTTCCTGCGCATCAGCGCAGACACCGCTTCGAACCCCGTGCGGCGCAAATAGACCATGGAAACTTCCCTGTCTGCCATCGATCCGCAAGTTCAGTACCGCACGCGCGCACGCAAAATAACAGAATCACAGCGCCTGCGGAGCGTTTTCCTGCGCTCTGTCTGGCTTCCGGCGATCGTCGCAACAGCGCTGCTTCTGATCGCACTTGGCATGCTCCTCAGCATGTCGTGGAGCAGTCTTGAGCGCCTGGAGCCGGTACAGAGTCATCGAGCACTGGTCAGCAGAATTGAGAATGCCGGCCTGAATCTCGAACAGATTCTGGTCGAGAGCCTCGGCAACAAGACGCCGGTGAGCGAAAAGACGCTTCAGCAGCTGCGCAACCAGATTGCCGCGGTCCGCGCCATAGACAGTTACCTCGCGCCCGAAACACCTGCGCGCATGAAACAGATCCAGGATCTGCTGTCGGATTCACACCGCACACCACAAGCCAAGGCGGTGGACGCGCTCGGCCTCATGCGCGGCATGCTGTTGGCCGAGATTCATGCCCATGACCGGCTTATCGCCCGGGTCTATCGCAACACGCAGATCGAGTTTCGCGTCGTCCTTGGAATAATCATCGCGCTCCCGCTGCTTGCCCTGCTAACCCTGTTTTTCCTGCGTCATCGCATCCTGCTTCCGCTCAACAACCTGCGCTCGCTCATGACAATGCTGGCGCAGCACGACTACAGCGCTGCGCCGGTAACCGGCGTAGACCCCATGCTTCGCCCGCTATTCGACAACTACAACCACCTCGTCGGCCGCCTGTCGAGACTTGAGGCGGCGCGCAAAGCGCGCCAGGAGACTCTCGAAAACGAGGTGCGCACAGCGACGCAGGCATTGCTTGCCCAGCAGCGCAATCTCGCGAGCGCGGAACGACTGGCCGCGGTCGGCGAAGTCACGGCCGGTCTCGCGCATGAACTGCGCAATCCGCTTGCGGCCATCCAGATGACGCTCAGCAACCTGCGCAGGGAAATGGCGACCGCGGAGCAGGCTACACGCTTCGACCTGATGATTGCCGAGCTCAAGCGCCTTACGCGGCTGCTTAATGGCGTCCTGTGCGATGCGCGCCAGGCACCCGAGCCGACACGCATGGTGGCACTTGCCAGGGTCGTCGAGGAACTGCTGTCGCTGGCCCGCTATCAGCTTCCGTCACACGTGCGCGTCGAGTGCGACATCGCGCGTGATCTCGTCTGTCGGCTGCCGGAGGACCGCCTGCGCCAGGCTCTGCTCAACCTGATCCTGAATGCCGCCGAGGCTCTGGATGACAAACCGGGCACCGTTGCCGTGAGCGCGTCGCGCAATGACCGGTATATACGTCTGGACATCAGTGACGACGGTCCCGGATTTTCACGCGACCTCCTCGATGCGGGCATACGCCCCTTCGTCACCGGCCACGAACATGGAACCGGCCTCGGGCTTGCCATGGTAAGGCGGTTCGTCACAGATGTCGGTGGCGAGCTGAGTATTGGCAACCGCACACCCGGCGGTGCCTGCGTTACCTTGAATCTACTCTGCGGAGACTTTCACAATGGCTGATACTTTACTGATTGTCGAAGATGAAACCCTCCTTGGCACCGAACTTGCGCGCCATTACCGCCGCGAAGGCTGGGAAGTCGTCGTGGCCACCGATATCGCGAGCGCCGAGCGTGCACTGCTTGACCAGCTGGTCGAACCACTTGTGGTGCTGTCAGATATGAGTCTGCCGGACGGCAATGCCCTGGATCTCCTGGAGAAAGTCCGCGGCCAGCGCGCATGCGGCGAGTGGATCTTCCTCACAGCCTACGGTAGCGTTCCGGACTCGGTGCGCGCGCTGCGGCTCGGTGCCTTCGACTTTCTCGAAAAACCCTGTGACCAGGAGCGCCTGGACATGGTCGTTGCAGGCGCAGCGCGCAGCGGTCGCGCGCAACGCCGTCTGCGCGACGAAGCCGCGGCGCAATCGCGCAAGTATCCGCCACTGTCCTTTATCGGCCACAGCCCGGCGGCGGGTGGTGTGCGCGACATGCTCGCCAAACTGAGCCGGGTACCTTTCAGTGCTCTCATTCTCAGCGGTGAAACCGGAAGCGGCAAGGGTCTCGCTGCGCGGATACTTCATCACAGCGGAGCACGCTGTGAGGGGCCGCTCATCGAGCTCAACTGCGCTGCATTACCACGCGAACTCCTCGAATCGGAGCTGTTCGGCCACGAAGCTGGTGCTTTCACCGGCGCGCGCGGCCGTCACCGCGGGTTGCTGGAGCAGGCGCACGGCGGCACGCTGTTCCTTGACGAGATCGGTGAAATGAACCTTGACCTGCAGGCCAAGCTGCTCAAGGCGATTGAGGACCGGACGATCCGGCGTCTTGGCGGTGACCGTGAAATCAGGGTGGAAGTGCAGATTATCGCCGCCAGCAACCGCAACCTCGAATCCCAGGTTCGTGCCGGAACCTTCCGGCACGACCTCTATCACCGTCTCAATGTCTTTCATCTGAACCTGCCGGCTTTGCGTGAACGCCGTGAAGACGTGGACGACCTGGTACCGGCTTTCATCGCCGAGTTCAATGCCAAGGCCGGAAAGTCGGTCAAGGTTATTTCGCAAACAGTCTGGAACAAGCTGCGCGCGCACGACTGGCCTGGCAATGTGCGCGAGCTGCGTAATGCCGTCGAACGGTGCGTGCTGTTCGCCGACGGCGAAGTGTTCCCGGAACGGTGGCTACAATTGCGCAGTACGACTTTTGCCGTGCCTGTCGCGCCATGGATAGATGGTAATCGCCTGTGCCTGCCTTTCGATGGCAGCATGGCACTTGAGGACATGGATCGACATATCATCCAACTTGCGCTGGAACGCAACAACTTCAACGTGACGGCCGCGGCACGGGCACTCGGCGCAACCCGCGAAACCCTGCGCTATCGAATCCAGAAATATAACCTGGTAAAACCGAACAACTGAACCCGCTCGATCACGGTCGCGGCAAGGCTGTGCGACTGCATCCGGCGATGGCGTCAAACACGCATGGAAACTCAAGGCAACGCAATTTTGCGATCCATGGGCAGATTGCGTCTGCATGCCCGGCGGATCACCTGCATCCCAAACACACGAACAGCAACGTCTTGGCAGAAGGAGGCTGATTTTCTCTCGAAACATGCCATTTTCAGGGACTCGCGGCATTCATGATATGGAGCAGTCCGTGACCGACATGCTTGCGCACGATATGATGTAAGGAGTTGCGGCGGAAGAAAACAATCATGCGGTCATCGCAGGTTACGGCCGCGTACTTCAGGCAGATTGAAGGAGCCACAGATGAAGGAGTCATGCAAATACCTGATCGTTGGTGGCGGAATGACTGCGGACGCGGCGGTCCGCGGCATACGCGAGGCGGACAAGAGCGGAACTATCGTCGTGTTAAGCGCGGAGAATTATCCGCCCTACAATCGTCCGCCTCTGTCTAAAAAGCTGTGGGCCGGTGAGCCACTGGATTCCATATGGCGCAAGACCGGGGCAGCAGGTGCAGACCTGCGTCTTGGGACGCACGCATCGGCCGGCAATTCGACGGAAAAAACCATCACGGACAATAGCGGCAACATCTATACCTACGAAAAGCTGTTGCTCGCCACCGGCGGCGCACCGCGCCGCCTCGCATTCGACAACGCCGGCGTAATCTACTTCCGTACCCTGGACGACTATGAACGCGTACGCGCACTCGCCGATAACAAGGCCGGGTTCGTCGTCATCGGAGGCGGATTCATTGGATCGGAAATCGCCGCATCACTGGCAATGAATGGATGCAGGGTTAGTATGGTGTTTCCCGGCAGCGGCATCGGCGCGCGTATTTACCCGCCGGGCCTTACCAGCTTCCTGAACTCCTATTATCGGGAGCGGCATGTAGATCTGTTCCCCGGCGAGACTGTTAAGTCCATCGAACGCACTGGCACGAAAACCAGGATCACAACCGCGAGCGGTAAATCGCTTTATGCCGATGCTGTGATCGCAGGCATCGGCATCGAACCGGAATTGGATCTGGCACGGTCGCTCAATCTGAAGGTAGACAATGGTATCGCGGTCGACGAATTGCTGCGTACAAGCGAGCCGGATATCTATGCCGCAGGCGATGTTGCGAATTTCTACAGTCCTGCGCTGGGTGTGCGCAGGAGAGTGGAGCACGAAGATAACGCCAACACCATGGGCGCGATGGCTGGGCGCAACATGGCCGGGGGCAGCGAGAAATACAAGCACCTGCCGTATTTCTATTCCGACCTGTTCGATCTCGGCTATGAGGCGGTTGGCGAATTCGGCGCAAATCTCGAAATCGTCGAAGACTGGAAGGAACCATTCCGCAAGGGAGTGGTTTACTACCTTGAGGGCGGACAGGTACGCGGTGTATTACTATGGAACACTTGGGGTCAGGTCGACGCAGCAAGGCGGCTGATTGCGGCACGGGAAAGGCCCGAAGCCGAATCACTCAAGGGACGTATTTCCGACTGACGGCGGCGTCCAGCGCCCGTATGCAGCCCACGCCGATCTCCGAGACCGACGGATGCAGTGCACAGCTAACAACCCTACACCAATTGGGGACAAGCCGCTGGGCACGTCACATTGGCATCCGCAGGCACGAGACTGGCGCGATCAGGATCAAGCGCGACTATGAGCCACGCACATCGAATGACGGCACCGCGTTTCTGGTGGAACGTCTGTGACCGCGCGCCATCAAGTAAGGAATCCTTGATTCTCGCCGGCGGCTGACTCAAGGATGCAGCACCCATCGTCGCCCTGCGCCGCTGGTTCCGGCATGAACCGGCCAGGTGGCACATTTTCAAACGGGGCTATTGCGCCGAATTCGACGCATATCCGCAGTCGTGACAGCAGGCACTTGAGGCGGCACGCAAGAGCGATGTGGCGCTCTATTACAGTGCGCGCAAAAAACGAAGCGCAATAGCGCCCGGTCCTGAAGCAACACCAGGAAGCCGTACCTGCGCGCCGCAGACGCGGCAGGTAATGAGCCCATTCCGGAGGTATACCGAACGATCGACCGGCCATACGGCACCGTTGGCAGCCCCGACAGGATTTATGCCGGCCTCAGGTTCTTTTATCGGATAACGACGCGCCATCGCGGCCAAGGCAACACGCCATCAATTCAAATTCGCGCCGCAAACGATTTATCCGCGCACGCCTTCCCGATCGCTGACATGCCGGCGCCGGTAAATCGCCCTGGGCCGGTATCCAAAACCGCCTGGCCGACGAGACTGGCCGGGCGGCGGCAGTCAGACATAAACGATGGACCGGAAAGCAGGCAGGGTTTATGCTTGCAGTTCCTGACGAATGACCGGGAAGGCTGCACCGGAGTGCGGCTGATCGGAGGCAAGAGATTCCGGACAGCATGACTTGCCTCGCCTAAGATGCCGCAGGCCAAACAGGATCCGGCCTGCGTCGTGCGGTAATAACTTGCATTAACATGTTTTTGAAACAGACAACGGAGATTACGTAAATGACCGACAGCCTGAACAAAAAGGTTTCCCGCCGCTCTCTGCTAAAAGGCGCCGCTCTGCTGGCCGGCGTCGTGGCCGTGCCGGCCCTCCTGGCCTCAAAGGAAGCCCTCGCCGCTAAAGCTTCGAAGGCCTCCATGCAGTACCGCGACAAGCCGAATGGCACGCAGGAGTGCTCCTCCTGTATGCAGTTCATGCCTGGCAAGTCAGCCAAGGCCAACGGCACCTGCAAGGTCGTTGAAGGCGCAATCAGCCCTCACGGCTACTGCATCGCGTGGGCACCGAAAGGCTGATCGACCCGGCCACGGTGAATGTGGCATCCTTCCGGCGTGCCGGGCTCGATCCGGAAGGAAAACAGAGGGAGCGAGATCCGGCAATCTCCTCGCTCCCTTTTTTCCGGTATCGGTGGCGGCATGGCGTTGCCTGATACCGTGCCACGAGCCGGCTTCATGACGAAAATCCGATCTGCGATCCAGAGGCCGGGTGACATCAGGCCTCAACCGGACGCCGAGTTTTCGCTCACGAAACTGCGTCGATGCTGAACATTCTTGCCGTTCTGCGGGAGTATGCCTGGTCGATTGCCGGGCTGGTGGTGTTTGCAGCCATCGGCATTTACGTTTTCCGGCCGAAAGCGCGCCGGCGCTACGAACGCGATGCACAAATTCCATTTGAGCGCGATCCGCACAAGCACGACTGATTGTGCAGGACCCGACCGCAACCAGCATGACTGGCGCCGGCCGACCCGGTATCTGCAAACCCGATCGCTGCAACGTCACCTATCGTGAACGCTGGTAGGTCCCTACGAGTTCCTGCTCTGCCAGGATGTGCCCACGCATCGCTTTTTCCAGCACTGCCTTTGTCGGTCGGTTGAGGTCAGGCAACACAGCATCCAGCGCATACAGTTTATGGAAGTAGCGATGTCGACCCACCGGCGGACATGGGCCGCCGTAACCGGTTCGCTGCCAGTCGTTCAATCCCTCGCGCGTACCACCGGGTAATTCGTCCGTCTTCACATTCTCGGGCAGCATGGTTGTCGCGGGCGGAATGTTGTACAGCACCCAATGCACCCAGGTCATTTTTGGCGCAGCCGGATCCGGTGCGTCGGGATCATCCATGATCAATGCTAGGCTCCTGGTTCCGGCCGGCAGTCCGTTCCAGCTCAATGGCGGCGAGACATCTGTGCCGTCGCATGTGTACTTCGCGGGGATATTGCCGTGCGCACTGAACGCAGTTGAAACGATGGTGAGTGTCACGAAATGGTCCTCCCGGTTACCGCCCCAGGCCGCGTCGGGCCGCTGCCAGATCGCGCCAAGAACAACGACGGCGAGGAAGATTGTCACTGTCCGGTAAGCAGGTTTGTCGATGGTGCGCATTGTCGGACATCTGCCAAATTGCCGTGACCAAATCATACCCCACCGCGACCGCACCACGTCAACCGGAGCCGCCGGCCGCGCCCCGGTGCTCAGTGCGCAGGCGATGCCTGATCTTTCGGATTGGGTGCCGAAACGGGCGGCGACGCCCCACCTCCGTCAGATGGCGTCGCGCTGTCATCCATTAGTTCGTCATCAAACTTCGGTTGAGGCGGGTTGCCATCATAGATCTGGTTGAGACGGTGCTGGAAATACGCCTCGCGCAAGAAAAGATATCTGTCCGGGCCGGCCGCCTGCTCGAGCACATTAGTGGCGCCGAGAAGATTGGCGCGTGTATCAACAGCGTCCAGAATCCGCAATCCCCAGCGACTCTTGCTGTCTTTCAGATAATTGACCGGATAGGTGTAATAGTCACCAACGAGGCCAATACTGTCGCGCAAATTGCTGGGACCGAGGATCGGCCACACGATATACGGACCTGCATGCAATCCCCAAACTCCGAGCGTCAGGCCAAAATCCTGATTATGCGGAGTCAGTCCCAGCGGCTTGGCCGGATCGAACAGGCCGACCACGCCAATGGTGCTATTGATGACGAAGCGGCCGGTATCGGCAGCTGACTGTTTGAGCTTGCCCTGCAGCAAATCATTGACCACTACGGTCGGCCCAAGCAGGTTATTGAAGAATCGGGATACGCTGTTCTTGACCGGCCGTGGCAGGACATAGCTATAGGCCTCGGCAACCGGCTTTAACACAAACCTGTCGAACTCGTCGTTGAACCTGAAAATCACGCGATTGTAACTTTCGAAAGGATCGTACACTTCGTCGTCGCCGGAATCGGCCGACTGCCCCGGGCCGCCACTGGTGGTAGCGCACCCGGAAAGAGGCAGCGCCAGCACCAGCAGAATTCCGAGCAGGACATCGCGCTTCACAATGCGGCGCCCCCATTTTCGGAGTGTCTTCGCCGCGTGCGCCGGCAGACTGCGCGGCTGTGTCGAACGCACGGAAATTCTGCAAACCGCCGATGCGGACGAACAGGCTTGGTCTTCAGTCATCAATCTGTCTCAGGGTATGCCATCAGTGCCACGGCGTAAAATGTGCGCTGCGCCGGTTATGCCATCAGGCGAGGTGCTCGCCTGAATCACGCCGCCACCGGCCTGCCTCGCCAAGCAGCGCGACTTTACCAGACAGGGCGACGCGATGCAGCAGGCATTCGGCCCCATGGTGGCAAAGCACCATTCGCCTGCGCTCACACCGGACCGCTGCCGTGAACAAATTCCGGAGGTATACTTTGGCCTTCAGACTTGTATGGCAATATTCGGAAATGCCAGCCCCTTCAACGATAGGCCTTGTTCTCGCCGGCGGCCGGTCCCGCCGTTTCCACAATGCAGACAAGACATTCCTGATGCTCGGTGGCAAGCCGCTATGGCAGCATGCGCTGGCACGTCTCGCGCCGCAGGTGGATGCCGTGGCAATCAGCAGCAATGCTGCACCCGAACGCTTCGTCTCAGACACTTCGGATGGGACGCCGATCACGGTATTACCCGACCTCATTCCGGGTTTTCAGGGGCCGCTCGCGGGAATCCATGCGGGTCTCAGCGCCTGGCCCGGAAGTTACGTCGCGACCATCGCCGTGGATCTGCCCTTCATACCCGCTGACCTGATTACACGACTTCGCGCCGGTCTGGGCAGGAACTGCTGTTCCTACGCGACAGATGGCAGGCAGCATGCGCTCGCACTGTTATGGGCTCCGGACAACGCCGCAAACTTAGCCGCCTTTCTAACCGGCGGCGGACGCAGCGTGCACGACTGGCTGATGCGGCATGGCGATCCGGCGCCGTTCAATGCGCCGGGTGACAGCGATCTGTTCATCAACATCAACACTTTGCAGGATCTCGCGATCGCCGAACAACTTATGCGGGGTCTGACACGAGCCTGATTGCCCTGCGCTGGAAACCCGACCGCGTCATCAGACCTCCGCCAAGGGGAAAACGGCGATTCCCGGTCCGCGCCGAGAACCATTTGCAGCGCTATCATCAGGCCATGGCTCTGCCCGCCTTGCGCACATCCTCGAGCCATCGTTCCCGCTTTTCCTTGCTTGCGCCCTGCATTGGTCCGATCTCGGTAATGCGAACAGGGCTGATCCCGCAGAAATTGAGTATCGCCCGCTTCATTGTCTTATGAGCAGGTGCGCCGAATATCCAGCGGTACATCAGGGGCGGCGTGTTCATCGTGACAATCAGACGTGCGCTTCGCCCCTTGAGCAGCTTGTCCCACAGCGGTGAGTCCTTGTGAAAGTTCACGGCAAAGCCAGGCACAAAGGTACGTTCGATGAATCCCTTGAGCAACGCGGGAATAGTGCCCCATATGATTGGATACGCGAAAACGATATGCTCGGCCCAGCTGATGTCATCACGCGCCCGGCTGATATCCGCTTCGACCGGTTCCGCGCTGGCGCGAATCGGATCGAACTTCAGATCCGCGAGCACGAGCTGCCGGACTTCCGCTTCCGATTCACCAGCGCCCTGCGCGTAGGCGCTGGCAAGCGCCCCGCAGTAGCTGGCTGCCACGGGATGGGCAAGTATCACCAATACCTTTCTTTTCATCAGTTACCTCCGGGCATTTGGCCATTGGCGCGCGAACTGCGCCGGCCGGAGCCCTGCGACCGGCACTCAATTGTACACAATTCACCATTTGGCGTGGCATAATCAACCGCAGACGCGCAGGAAAAAGGATGGTGGCGCTGATGGTCGCACGCTGGCGCCGTTACCTCGCGGGTCATCCCGAGTACCTTGCGCGCCACTATTGGTGGGCATACCTGTCTCCCTTTGGCGCATGGTTCTTCGATCATCGCCCGATTATCAACGCGATCCTGTTTGGCCAGTACGCCAGTATCACGCAAGAAACCCTGCGTCGCTATTGTGCCAGCGAATGCGGACGCACGCTCCAGCTCACCAGCGTATACGGTGATTTGACACCAACGCTTGTCGATTGCGCCGGAGACAATGATTTCCACTTGATGGACGTAGCCGCGATCCAGCTGCGAATGGTGCGGCACAAACTGCAATTGAACGGCAGAGCTTTGCACAATCTCGATTTTCTTGCGCGCATGAACGCCGAGTCACTGGCGTACATGAGCGACGGCTTCGATACTGTCGTGATCTATTTTCTGCTGCATGAGCTGCCAAAGGGCGCGCGCCGGCGGGCACTGACGGAGGTGCTACGTGTGCTCAGGCCAGGTGGCCGCCTGATCCTCGCGGAATACGGCATCAATGCCAACACCCATTTTCTGCACCGCTTCCCGCCGTTTCGCTGGGCGCTGCAGGCCGCCGAGCCTTACCTCGGCGAATTCTGGCACCAGGACCTCACAGCCTTGCTTCGGGAATGCGGCGAATCCGTCAGGAAACAGGTCGGGTTTCGGGGTGAAACTCCGATTTTCGGCGGCTTTTACCGCGTCACCGAATATCATCTGCAGGAAAGCTAACCGGTTCAGGTCGCGTCCTGCAGCCGGCGACAGCGCAGGTCACAGCTCATACGCACTGCGGCCTCGATCCCCGAGTAGTAGCGCGGCAGGCAAACCAGCTCCTGATAACCCAGCCTCCGGTAAAACGCGCGTGCGGCGTGGTTGCCGGCGCGCACCTCGAGGCTCACAATAAAGACGCCGGCAACGCGCGCAGAACCCTCGAGCCACTCGATCAGACCGCGTCCAATCCCCTGTCGCCGATGGCAGGGTTCGACGGCCAGAAGATTCAGGTGAGCGCTCGACTCGCTGAAGTGCATGATTGCGAATCCGGCGATCCGCGCTGCAATACAGGCTGTCAAAACGAGACTGTCGCGATCGTGTATGTACCTTGCTACCCGCGCCTCATCCCAAGACCAGGCCGGCAGGCCGTCCTCTATGAACTGGCGCGACATGACGGCGATCCTCTGCGCATCGGCGGGTTTTGCAATAGCGATCTCCACGATTACAGATCATAGCCGATTCTGCGCGCGCTACAATGAGCAGCGCAGTCCATGGCCCGGGAGCGCCCACCAGGATCATGGTCCGACCATATTGTGGCGTATCATGTTTTTGCCCCCGTGCTTTACCGAATACATGAGCGCATCAGCCATCCGGATCATCTCATCAACATCCTGCGGCGGGGCATTGAAGGTGATCGCCCCAATGCTGAAGGTCACCGGCCAGTTACGCTGTCGCATGGTTGCCAGAAGCTGATCACGAACCTTGCGGATGACTTCTTCAGCTGCGTCGTAGCCCGTCTCCGACAGCAGAATCGCGAACTCGTCACCTCCCAGCCGCGCGACTGTATCGACTTTGCGCAGAGCCTTCTGAATTCTGGCGGCAACCACGCACAGCAACCGATCGCCAACATGATGGCCGAACCGGTCATTTACCGCCTTGAAATTGTCGACGTCGATATATGCGATGGTGAATGATCGATGAAAGCGCGTGAGCCGGCTCATCTCCGTCTTTGCCAATATGTAGAAATAGCGTCGATTCGCGGCACAGGTCAGGGGATCGGTGCGCGCCTGCATTGCTTCCCACTCAAGCCGTTTCCTCAGCGCCGCAAGAAGGAAGGTTGTGATCAGGAAAAACCCGAGGTGCACGCTCATGTTCCAGTAATGAATGATGGGCAGCGAATAGGTGGCCCCTGCCAGGTGGTCGGCAATAAGCCATGTCACGGCGCTCACGGCCGAGACGAATACCCCGACGGTGCGTCCTGCATACCAGGTCGCGAATGAAACGGGAATCAGATAGAAAATCGAAAATGTAAGTTGCGGGCTTGTCGTGACATGGATCATTGCAACACCAAGCACCAGGAAGCCGCTGAACAGTACTATCACCCGCTTCGGCTGCCGATCGAGAACATGACGGATTCCGAGAAGCAGCCAAGCGGCCCGGTGCGCTCCGGATTCGCCATGCGAACTGCTGTCTGCGGCACGCCGGTTGTGCAATACGTACAGCCCAGCGGGTGTCGTCGTCATCCGGTTGTGTGCCGTATTGCGCATAGTGTTCGGAATGATCCGGTCTGTCAGGCAGTTTGGCCACTCGCCACTGCGGTGGCGCGCCATGGCAGCCCCATCTGCGGCGACCCCATAATGAAGCCGCCCATAGGTCGCTTTCAGACCCCAGGCAACGATCGATTCCGGAATCTTGCCGGCCTGCTGCCGGAATGGATAGCGATCCACCTCAAGGTCGTTCTGGAGCGGCGGGGCAAAGCCGGGAGCAGGGGGTCGCACCGTCCGCACCATATATCAGCATTAGTCCGCGATACCTTATGGAAGTTTCGGTAGTGGGGGTACGCGAAGATCGATGCGTTTGGCGAAATAGGGCAGGTGTCGACAGAGATCCGCAGCAGAAAGCGCCCCGCGTCCCCTGATCGCGGGTGCCACTTTGGCCGGAGTTTGCGGCGTCTGGCGGTTCCTGGGTCGTGGGTCATCGGGCAGGAACGGCATTCAGTCCGGCCAGTGCCTCTGGAACGCAGGCGGTCGACTTCACCGGCTGCCGGTAACCTGGGGCAGATCGCAAAAGTAGCGATCCGGCGAGCTGCGTTCAGTGCTTCCTTGAAACACCCCTGACGCGTCTGCGGGAATTTTCGGTACCAAGTCCGCGGTCGGCGCGGGCTTTAAACGATCCACGCGCAGGCCGTTCCCGGCCTGCGCGTTCTTGCGGCACAGGGGAATAGTCGATGCTGCGCAACAGTTGCTCGGCCACGAACCGGTCCATGTCTTCCCAGCGTCCCGGACGCAAGCCGCGCGGCAATGCAACCGGTCCGTACCGTACCCGGATGAGACGGCTCACTCTGACCCCCACCGCTTCCCATAAACGGCGGACCTCGCGATTGCGGCCTTCCTTGAGCGTCACGTGATACCAGTGATTGGCACCCTCGCCGCCGGCATCAGAAATAGAGTCGAAGTGCGCCGGTCCGTCTTCAAGATCAATACCCCCGCGCAGATGCTCGAGCATGCCCTTCTCGACGACGCCCAGAACGCGCACGGCATATTCGCGCTCGATGCCGCTGCTTGGGTGCATCAGGCGATTGGCGAGCTCGCCGTCGGTGGTGACGAGAATCAGACCCTGGGTATTGATATCCAGACGACCAACCGCGATCCAGCGTCCGTTTCGAAGCACGGGAAGACGATCAAAAATCGTCGGGCGGCCCTCAGGATCGGATGCCGTGCAAATTTCGCCTTCCGGCTTGTTATAGAGAAGGATACGCCGCTTCGCGCCAAGCAGCGCTCCCGTCGACAAGGGCTGGCCGTCGACACGAATCTCCTGACCCGGCTGCACTCGGTCGCCAAGTGCGGCTGGCGCGCCATCGACCTGAATGCGTCCTTCCGTGATCCAGCGCTCCATTTCGCGGCGCGATCCAATGCCGGCGCGCGCCAGAACCTTTTGCACTTTCTCTCCGTCCGGCGGCTCAACCGGCTGCGGGTGCCGCACAGGTTTCTTCGGTTGGCGCGGCCGCTCGGCGCTCACAGCTTGGCCGCTATCGTCCCTGGCGGCGGCTCCTCGGCAATATCGATGGCTTCGGCGCCGGCCGCATATTCTGTTATCTCCGGCTGCGGACCAGAGGCCTGCGCCTTGAGTGACTGAGCCTCGCCGAATTCCGCGGCCAGCTGTTCACCATCCTCGCCACTGGCGTCCGGCTCATCCGCAGCGTCCGCGTTTACATCAGCTGTCGACGCATTGACATTTGATGCCGGCGCCGGCGAATCCATCGGCAGACTCAGATTGATTTCGGCACTGATCGTCTCAATGTCACGCAACTCCGCCAGCGGCGGCAGCTCGTCCAGGCTCTTCAGATTGAAGTGTTCCAGAAAGCCGCGAGCGGTGCCATACAGGGCGGGTCGCCCCGGTACGTCACGCTGACCGACCTGCCGGACCCATTCACGCCCAAGCAGGGTCTTGATGATCTCGCTGCTTACCGCCACACCGCGGATTTCCTCAATTTCAGCGCGTGTCACGGGCTGGCGATAGACAATAATCGCCAGCGTTTCCAGCAACGCCCGCGAATAACGAACCGGACGTTCTTCCGAGAGGCGTGCGATCCATTCGCCGTACTTTTGGCGTGTCTGCAGGCGATAGCCATTATCGATCTGACGCAGCTCCAGCGGACGGTCCGTATATTCGCGCTCCAGTTCCGCAAGCGCCGCACGCAGGTCTTCGCGTGTCGGCCGCGACCCTTCGGGAAACAGCGACATCATCCGGTCGATGGTCAGTGGCTGCCCGGCGACGAGCAGCGCAGCCTCCAGGATGTTCCTAAGTTCGGTGTTGACATCAGTCATCAGGCAACCGCCTTTACGTGGATCGGAGCATACGGTTCATTTTGGACCAGAATCAGCAGGGTTTCCTTGAGAAGCTCGAGAATCGCCATGAAGGTCACTACTACCCCCATCCTCCCCTCTTTGACGTCAAACAGGGCGGCGAAATCGACAAAGGTCTCTGAATTGACCCGGCCCAGGATGCGCGTCATGCGTTCCCGTACCGAGAGCGCTTCCATCATCACGCGATGATGGCGGTACATTTCCGCGCGCTGCAGGACGCCGCGAAAAGCGTCGAGCAGTTCGAACAATGTTACGTTCGGTTCCACGCGCTTGACTGGCCTGGTTTCGGTAGCGACGATGGCAAGATGGACTTCGCGTCCGATTCGCGGACGATTATCGATTTCTTCCGCCGCCTGCCGGTAACGCTCGTATTCCTGCAGGCGCCGGACCAGCTGGGCACGGGGATCCTCCTCCTCGTTCTCTCCCTCAACCGGACGCGGCAGAAGCATGCGCGACTTGATCTCCGCCAGCATTGCCGCCATGACAAGATACTCGCCGGCAAGCTCCAAACGCACCTGCGTCATGAGCTCGACATACACCATGTACTGACGTGTGATTTCCGCAATCGGTATATCGAGGATGTCGAGATTCTGCTTGCGTATCAGATACAGCAACAGATCGAGCGGACCCTCGAAAGTCTCAAGGATAACCTCGAGCGCATCCGGTGGAATGTACAGGTCTTGCGGCATCTGCATCAGCGCCTCGCCCTGTACAATAGCAAACGGCATTTCACTTTGAACCGGCATCTGGCCGTCTCGCGATGGGTCTGCCATCAACTATACCCCAGCCCCATGCTCCGGCGCACGTCCACCATCGTGTCCTCCGCAATATCGCGCGCCTTGCGACAGCCTTCGGCAACGACATTCTTTACCAGCGTCAAATCCCTGGCCAGCGCTTCGCCACGCTCGCGTATCGGCTTGAGTTCCACCAGCACGGTGTCGATCACCGGCTGCTTGCATTCGAGGCAGCCGATCGCCGCGCTGCGACAGCCCTGCTGGACCCATTTCTGGACCTCGTCACCGGAGTAAACGAGATGAAACTGCCAGACCGGGCACTTTTCCGGATCTCCTGGATCGGTGCGGCGCACACGCGCAGGGTCGGTCGGCATCGTCCGGATCTTGTGCGTAACCTCGTCCGGGGTATCACGCAGACTGATCACGTTGTTATACGATTTGGACATCTTCTGCCCGTCCAGGCCCGGCATCTTTGACGATGCAGTCAGCAGCGCCTGCGGCTCGGTCAGAATCATGCGTCCGCCGCCCTCAAGATACCCAAACAGACGCTCGCGGTCGCCGAACGTGATGTTCTTCTGCTTGTCGAGCAGTGCGCGCGCCGTCTCGAGCGCTCCCTGGTCGCCACGTTCGAGAAACGCCGTGCGCAATTCGCGGTAGAGCTTGCCTGCCTTTTTGCCCATTTTGCCAATCGCCGATTCCGCCATTTCTTCGTAGTCGGCTTCGCGCCCATACAGATAATTGAAGCGCCGCGCCACTTCGCGCGTTACCTCGACATGCGCGACCTGATCCTCGCCGACCGGCACAAGCCCGGCGCGATACATGAGGATATCCGCGCTTTGCAGCAGCGGGTATCCAAGAAAACCATAGGTTGACAGGTCCCGGTCATTGAGCTTGATCTGCTGGTCTTTGTACGTCGGCACGCGCTCAAGCCAGGACAAAGGTGTAATCATCGACAACAGCACATGCAGTTCCGCATGCTGGGGAATGTGCGACTGGATAAACAGGACGGCATTGGCAGGATCGACACCGACAGAAAGCCAGTCGATCACCATGTCCCAGACGTTTTCCTCAATGACGCGTGGATCCTCGTAATGGGTCGTCAGGGCATGCCAGTCGGCGACAAAGAAAAAACACTCGTACTCGGTCTGCAGCCGCAGCCAGTTCTTGAGCACGCCATGGTAATGGCCCAGATGCAGACGACCGGTCGGACGCATGCCCGAAAGCACGCGCTGCGGCTGGCCCGGAAGAACGCTGCTCATGCTAACCGAGCCCCACGACCAGAATTACCAGACGCGCCACGAAGTCGCCGACCGGACCGACAACAACCCACAGGAGCCCGGTCATCATCAGGCCGAGCACAATATAGAACCCGAACGGCTCCACGCGGCTCAGACGCCAGGCCCAGGGACCCGGCAATAATCCGACGGCCACCCGGCCGCCATCCAGCGGCGGCAGCGGCAGGAGATTGAAGACCATCAGGAGGACATTAACCGCAATGCCCCCGAGCCCCATGAACTGCATGGGCTTGCTGACCCACTGGGCGGATACCGGCAACAACATCCCGACCCTCACAACGAGGCCCCAGAACAGCGCCATCAGCAGATTAGCGGCAGGTCCGGCAGCAGCCACGATCGCCATGTCGCGCTTCGGATGGCGCAGGTTCTCCCATGTGATCGGCACCGGCTTGGCCCAGCCGAAGATGAATCCGGCGTGAAGCAACAGCAGCAGGGCCGGCACCAGAACCGTTCCGAACGGATCGATGTGTTTGATCGGATTCAGGGTCAGCCGTCCCAGGCGCTGCGCGGTCGGGTCGCCGAGGTATTTGGCTACCCAGCCGTGGGCGACCTCATGCACGATAATCGCGAACAGCACCGGGATAACGAGGATTGAGAAGAGTTGGGGTGGTGTCAGCGCTTCCAGTACCCCAAAGATTTGATCCAGCATGGGTGCAGTATATCAGGCTGCCCGCGTGCCGACCACGCGTGACTCAGGCCGTGGCACGCGGACCAAATGGGCCCGCATCGCCTTTGCCGATACGGGTTACGCTGGCAGCGCCGTCACTGAGTTCCACCACTGTCGTGGGTTCCCAACCGCAATTGCCGCCGTCAAGCACGAGGTCGAGCTCGTGCTCGAGGCGCGCGCGGATATCCTGGGGGTCGGCAAGCGGAAGATCCTCCCCGGGCAGGATCAGGGTAACGCTCATCAGCGGCTCGCCCAGATCTGACAGCAGCGCCTGGACGATGGTGTTCCCGGGTATGCGCAGGCCGATGGTTTTGCGCCGCGGATTCTGCAGACGGCGCGGCACCTCTCGAGTTGCCGGGAGGATAAAAGTATATGGACCCGGCGTGTTAGCCTTGAGAACACGGTAGTCAGCATTTCCTACGCGCGCGTAGAGCGCCACCTCAGACAGGTCGCGGCATACGAGCGTAAAATCATGCCGGTCGTCGAGTTTGCGGATACGGCGGATGCGCTCCATCGCACCCTTGTCACCGATATGGCAGCCGAGCGCATAGCTCGAATCGGTCGGATATGCGATAACACCGCCAGCGCGCACGATCTCGACTGCCCGGTGGATCAGGCGGATCTGCGGGTTTTCCGGATGCACCTCGAAATATTGCGTCAATTCGGCCTCCGTGCGCGGTCACTGCGGCGACTGTGGTGGTTATTTCTTCTTGCCGCGTTCCTGCATGAAGCGTTCAAGCGCGCCGGCCGCCCACTTCTGGCCCCCGAGTCCGAACGCAAGCGCGAGCCCGAAGCAGATCGCGCCAAACAGGATGTAGAACGCGTTATACAGGATCGACTGGCCGATGTTCATCTGGCCGAGCGCGATGATTATCACGAACGCCATGATTGCATAGCGCACGAGCCGACCAAGCACTTCCATGTCCGACATGCCGATATTCCTTCCATAGGCAATGATGGATTCCGATACGAAGCGGGCAAAATAAAGCCCGATGGCCAGGATCAGCACCGCCACGAGGACATTGGGGATAAAAAGGGCAATCGTCTTGAACATGTCCGAAAGGATGCTCAAGCCGAGAATATTGAATGCCGCCAAAAGCGTCACCAGAATCATCAGCCAGTAGATCAGCAGCCCGAGTATATCCACTGTCCCCTTTTTGACGCCTCCCTGCTTGAGAAATCCATCGATTCCGGCAAGCTCGGTGAGGGAATTGAAACGAATCAGCTTGAGACCGCGCACGACAACAAGACTCGAAAGTCTTGCAATCAGCCAGCCGGCGATCAGGATAATGATTGCGCCAAGCAACTGCGGCAGGAATTGCCCGAACTGGAAAAGAAAGCTTCGTACCGACTCCACAACCACATTAACCTGATCCATATAGCTCCTCCTGTTGCTACGGGCTGCCAATCAAGAGCAGGCGGCGGCTCAGTTCCTGGCAATCCAATGGATCCACCCTGCGCGGTCCGCGAAAAGCACCTCCCCTCATCAAACCCGGCCACCCGACCACACAGCTCGTCGTCGCGATGGCAATCCGAAACCGGCTCAGACGCCGGCAAATCTGGCGCTTACCACGCCATCCACACGGGACGACACGATTCGGGAAGGGGTGGAAGCCGTCCAAGCTCGACCCACGGCGCTTCCGGCCCGTGGTAATCGGATCCGGTGGACGCCAGGAGATCGTGCTGGATCGCGATCCTGGCAAAGCGCTGGTAGTCGTCGCGGCTATGGCTGCCGGATACGACCTCGATCGCCTCGCCACCCGCTTCCTTGAACTCCACCAACAATTGCTGCAGCCGCCCGGCGCTGAGCTTGTAGCGTGCCGGGTGTGCGATGACCGCCTGCCCGCCAGCCGCGCGAATCCAGGCGACCGCATCGGACAGCGCGGCCCACTGCCCTGGCACATGACCGGGTTTGCCGCTCACGAGAAAATTCCGGAACACCTGGCGCACATCCCGGGCGTGGCCCTCGGCCACGAGAAACTGCGCAAAATGGGTGCGGCTGATCAGACTGCCCTGCGCACGGGCGCGGGCACCGGCATAGGCATCGGGAATACCCCGGTGTGCGAGCCGCCGGCCCATTTCCTCCGCGCGCCACGCGCGGAACTTCCGTAACTCCGCAAGGCCGGCCTGCAACGGGACACACTCCGGATCGATCCCGAGCCCCACCACGTGCACGGTTATTGCTCCCCAGGTAACCGAGATCTCAACCCCTGGCACGAGCACAATCCCGACGATGTGCGCGGCCGATTGGGCCTCCGCGATACCATCGGTTACGTCATGGTCGGTTAGGGCCAGTACATCCACACCGTTGGTTCTGGCACGCATAACCAGATCCGCCGGAGACAGGGTTCCGTCAGAATGATAGGTATGGGCGTGCAGATCATAGTGGGACATGTGCCGAGCATCTCCTGCGGGAATGATTGTCCGCTTAATTGCCAATGGTCTTCTGCGACCCGGGCCCTTAGCCCGGGAATCAAATGAGAGTATCATGCGGCGTCAAGATTATTAACCTTGGAACCCGTTATTGCGCATGGAACCCCTTGCTCCGCTGCCGGAGGCGATTCGCCGCTTCAAATCCGCCGCCTCCGAGATCCAAACTGCCTACGGGCGCCGGGCGAGCGCGACAAGCGATCAGGTAAAACCATCGCAACTCATTGAAGCGTTGGAACAATTCCTGTCCGTATTAAGCGATCTCGATCGCGAGGAAGGCGAGACTGGCCCGATCCTGAATGACGACGTCAACCAGCTCGGTGACTACGGACTGAGCTTGCTGACGGATCTGGCCACTTGGGCGCGACAGCTCGAACTCATTGATGCCTATGTCGAAATGCAGAAGGTGAGCCTCGCTACTGCAGACTGGATCATCCGCCATGAGGGCCGTATCCGCACGCTCGAACCGGTAGTGAATGCCCTGGCGGACATGGCCAATCGTGTAACTGATCCGGCACTGCTGGAACAGATGACCCGCTTCATGGGCGAGCTCATACGCGCCTGCGATGACTTCATCCGGCAGGATATGGAAAAAGCGAATCCGGGGCGGCCCTGGCGCCTGCTCCAGCTCAATCGCGGCATCGTGGCCACCCGTTCCGGGAATCCGGCACTCATGGCCCAGGTTTTCGATGAACTGGCGCAGGCGCTGCCCGAGGAGGCACCCGGGTTCTTTGAACAGGGAATGCAGCAGATGGAAGCGCTCAATTACCCGGCACAGGTGCGCGAGATTATGGCCCGCTTTCATACGACCTGGTCCCGCCCGACTGTTCATTAACTGCCATCCGTTGCCCCTCTCGCCGGTAAATGCGAGAATAATCCTTCATCAGCCGGTCAGATCCAATGAAAATCCTCTTTGATTTCTTTCCGCTTTTCCTGTTTTTCCTGGCTTTCAAGCTGGCCGGGATCTACGTCGCGACGGCAGTTGCGATCGCCTCCTCATTCGGCCAGGTAGGCTGGCACTGGTACCGCAAGCGGCGCTTTGAGGCCATGCACGTGATTCAGCTCGTTGTCATCGGCGTGTTCGGCGGACTCACACTGGTGCTGCACAACGATACCTTCATCCGCTGGAAGCCGACGATCCTCTACTGGATTTTCGCCGGCGCGTTCCTGGGCAGCCAGCTCTTCGGCAGCAAGACAGCGGCGGAGCACCTGCTCGACAAGCAGATTGCCATGCCGGCACGGATCTGGAAGATATACAACCTGAGCTGGGCCGTCCTTTTCCTGACGCTCGGCTGCCTCAATATTTATTTCGCGTTCTACTACGGTCTCGGGCAAAACGAGGCAACGCGCCTTGCAACCTGGGTCAATTACAAGGTTTGGGGTTCGCTCGGCCTGACCTTCGTCTTCGCGGCTTTGCAGGCGCTGTTCCTGGCCAAGTACCTGGACCAGCCCGTGAAGCCGGAAACCGAGGGACACAAGGAAAAGCCGTAATGTTTTATGTCATTAATGGCCGCGACATCCCCGACAGCCTCGGTAAACGCCAGGCGGTACGGCCCGAGCATCTGAAGCGCCTTGAGGCGCTGCGTGACGAGGGGCGCCTGCTTCTCGCAGGACCCTATCCTGCGATCGACGCCCAGGATCCGGGCGCCGCCGGTTTCAGCGGCAGCCTGATTGTAGCCGAATTCGCCTCGCTGCCAGAGGCAATTGCGTGGGCCGACGCCGATCCCTATGTACACGCCGGCGTCTACACCGATGTAACGGTTAAGCCATTCCGCAAGGTGCTGCCGTGATTGCCGCGACTGTCATTGAACAGCAGCTGCGCACTGCCCTGGCGGCCGAAAACGTCGAGGTCACCGACGAGAGTGCCGAGCACGCAGGCCATGCGGGCGCTCGCCATGGTGGCGGTCACTATGCCGTTACTGTGGTTTCACCGCAGTTCGCCGGCAAGAACCCGGTCGAGCGTCACCGCATGGTGTACGCAGCCCTCGGCAATGCCATGCGCGAGCAGATTCATGCGCTCAGCATACGTGCATTCACCCCTGAAGAGATTTAACACCAAATACCCCATAGAAGAGGAAACTTCATGAGACACACCCGCCCATTGGTTCTGGTCGCCATCGCATGCCTGGCGCTGTTCGTCAGCGCGTGCCAGAAGAAGAACCCCGATACCAGCAAGGTCATCGCCACCGTGAACGGCGAGGCGATCACTCAGGCGGATTTCGACAATTACCTGCAGGCGCGTCAGGTACAGCAGCCGATTTCGGATCAGGACAAGAAGCAGGCCTTAAACGAGATGGTAAACCTTTCGCTGCTGGCGCAAGACGCACTGAATCACAAGCTCGATCAGAAACCGGATGTCTATTTCCTCATCAAGCGCCAGCGCGACAACATCCTGGCGCGGGCGATGATCCGCGAGTACCTGAAGGACCATCCGATCTCTGATGACGAAGTGAAGAAACGCTACGATGAGGAACTCGCGAAGACCGACAAGAACGAGTACCGCGCCCGCCACATTCTGGTAAAGACCGAAGCGGAAGCGCTCGATATCATCACCCAGCTGCAGCACGGGGCAAACTTCGCCACACTTGCCAAACAGAAATCCATCGACACGCAGTCAGGCAAAGCCGGTGGCGAGCTCGGTTGGTTCAACCAGAGCTCGATGATCCCGGACTTTTTCAACGCCGTAGCAAAGATGAAAAAAGGCGAAATTTCGAAGCAACCGGTCCAGACCGAGTATGGCTACCACGTGATTCAGCTTGAGGACAGACGCCCATTCAAGTTCCCGCCGTTTGATGACGTCAAGGCGCGCATCCGCCAGCTGGTGCAGCAGGAAAAGATCGATCAGATGGTGAAAGAACTGAAGGGCAAGGCGAAAATCAACATCAGCGACTAGACCGGCAGGCTGTCACGCAATTCCGTCCCCTCCGTACGGAGGGGACGGACGTCGCTCGGGCGCAACCGGTGCCACCCGCAAAAATCGTGCCTTCACATGCCGAGCATGCCAACAAAAGCCTGCTCGTCGAGCGTTGCCACTCCAATCTCCTTCGCCCGGTCGGCTTTCGAGCCCGGATCCTCGCCGACAACCACATAGTCGGTCTTGTTCGATACGCTGCCTGCAACCTTCGCGCCGAGCGCGACGAGTCTTTCTTTCGCCTCATCGCGCGTCAGTGACGCAAGCGTCCCCGTCAGAACAAAGGTCTTTCCGGCAAGCGGCAAGGATTTGCGTTCATGGGCAATCACGGGCCAGTGCACACCGGCTTCGACAAGCCTTTCAATCACCTCGCGGTTGTGTTTCTGGTGAAAGAAGCTGTGAATTTCCTGCGCCACATTCGGTCCGATGCCGGCAACCTCCTGCAGGCTGCTCTCCCCGGCATCCATGATCGGCGCAAGATCGCCAAAATGCCGGGCCAGCGCAAGCGCCGTTGCTTCACCAACCTGCGGGATACCGAGCGCATGGAGAAGGCGCGGCAGCGTCGCGACCCTGCTCTTGTCGATCTGGTCCACAAGGTTTTGCGCCGACTTGTCGCCCATGCGCGGAAGTTCGGCAAGCTTGTCCTTTTTGAGCCAATAGAGATCTGCCACCGTCTTTACCAAGTCCGCGTCCACAAGCTGCCCGACCAGTTTTTCGCCTAGACCTTCGATATCCATTGCGCGGCGCGAGGCGAAGTGCAACAGCGCGCCCATGCGCTGCGCCGGACAGTACAGGCCGCCCATGCAGCGGTGCGCGGCCTCGCCTTCCTCACGCACCACCGCGCTATCGCACTCCGGACATTTTTTCGGCATATGCCATGATTGCGTTCCCGGCGGGCGCTTATCGCCGATCACGCCGACTACTTCCGGTATCACATCCCCGGCGCGCCGGACGACCACGGTGTCGCCGACGCGCACATCCTTGCGCTCCACTTCGTCCTGATTGTGCAACGTAGCGTGGGTCACCGTGACGCCACTCAGGTGCACAGGCCTGAGTACGGCAACCGGCGTGATCACGCCGGTGCGGCCGACCGAGGCAAGAATGTCTTCGACCACCGTGGTCTCCTCATGCGCCGGAAACTTGTGGGCGAGTGCCCAGCGTGGCGCACGCGCGGTGAATCCCAGCTGCTCGCGCGCCGCCAGGTCATCCGCCTTGTAGACGACGCCGTCAATTTCAAACGGCAACTGATCGCGCCGCGCGCCGATCTCGGCATAGTATTCAAGACACTCCTCGATCCCGCTCGCCTTACGGAAGAGATCAGTGACCCGGAAACCCCAGTCGCGCAGGTTTCCGATCACATCAGAGTAAAGGCCTGGTACTGCGCCTCCGGAAACCTCGCCAAGACCCCAGGGGAAAAAGCTGAGCGGACGGCCTGCCGTGATTCGGGCATCGAGCTGACGCAGGCTGCCGGCGGCGGCGTTTCGCGGGTTAGCGAACACCTTGCCGCCGCCCCGGAGCTGTTCGGCATTAAGCTTCTCGAAATCCTTCTTCGGAATCACGATTTCGCCACGTACTTCGAGCACTTTTGGCCAGTGCCGGCCGTGCAGGCGCAGCGGCACGGTGCGTATCGTGCGCACATTCTGTGTCACATCTTCGCCGTTGGTGCCGTCACCGCGCGTTCCGGCCCACACCAGGATGCCCTCTTCGTAGCGCAAGCTGATCGAGGTGCCATCGAACTTGGGCTCCGCGGTGTATGCGACAGGCCCGCTCACGCCGAGCCCCCTGCGCACGCGCTCGTCCCAGTCACGCGCTTCGCCTGCATGGAAGGCGTTATCCATCGAAGTCATCGGTACCTGGTGGCGCACCTCACCGAACTCTCGCGCAGGTGCGGCTCCCACACGCTGGGTCGGCGAATCGGGCGTCACAAGCTCAGGGTATTGTTGCTCAAGCTCCTGCAACTCACGCAGCAGGCGATCGTATTCGGCATCGGAGACCAGCGGCGAATCAAACACATAATAGCGATGGTTGTGCTCGTTGATCTGCTGGCGCAATGACTCGATGCGCTTGCTGATTTTATTTGATTCATTCATAGCGCAGATTTTATCACGGACTGCCGGCACCTGAGGCGGATACCCATGCTTAAGCACTGCAGCCACCCTGTTGCAGCGCTGAAAGCGCCAGTGCCTGGCAATCGGCAATTCCGTCCGATTCCAGGCAGGCCAGCGAATACCGGCTACCAGGTATGAAACCGGGTTGCACACACACGCGGCTTCCGAAAAAAGGCCCGCCGCTGCCGGGATTCCCGCCGACGGACAGGCGTTGCACGACCGCGCCATGGCCTGTCGCGCATGCATTCGCGTTTTGCTGAGGACTTTCCGGGCTTGATGCCAGCGGCGCAGGCAATTTCCGAAAGCAAGCGCGCAGAACAGAAGCGCAGCCACGGGCTGCTTTAAGTCAGCTACCGCTGCGACCGGATTGCGGTCAATGCCGGGCGCAATCCCTGGAAAATCACAAGTCCCAATTGTCCGATGCGCGGCAGACTGCGGGGCGGCCCTTGCCTGCTTTTAGCGCGCAAAGGCTTTCGATCAGGGCGGCGAGAAGACCGCATCACCACGTGCACCTTCGGCATACACGGGATGCAGCGGGATCTGCGGTGGATTACTAGTGTAGTGTTGCATTCTGTTTGGAACTTAAGCGGCTGTTAGCGCGGATGACC
>VFSW01001011.1_pt1 | contig 41936 bp, 34 predicted proteins | sample 5358111 | NCBI WGS metagenome assembly VFSW01 (sample SAMN11554181, study PRJNA540505) | mine drainage metagenome | isolation source: sediment from site ElyBrook_90M | place: USA: Ely Copper Mine, Vershire, VT | collected 2017
ACTGGCTGAGCTTCTATCAGACGCAAGCGGTGATCGCCATCGGCGGCCTCAAGCCGAAAGTCACCTCCGTGCGCATTTTGAAGACCGGCGAGAAGGTTGAGTTCACACAGGACGAGTTCAGCCTGCGCCTGACAGGGCTTCCCCTGGTTGCGCCCGACCAGCCCGCCACTGTCCTTGAAGTCGTGTGCGATGGTGAGCCCGTCATCAACCACGAGGCAGACCGCCCGCTCTGGCCCCGCTATCAAGTAGGAGTAAGCTAGACCCGCCGGTGTCTCAAGCGGCCGGGTCTCAAGCGGCCGGGTCTCAAGCGGCTGATGGATCGAGGGGCAGGCTCATCGAGCCTCCGCCTGCAAGACGGCATCGGCAATTCGTGCTGCATCGACAGCCGCACGCACGCTATGGACACGGACGATCGAGGCTCCATGGAGAATGGCGGCGACAAGCGCAGCCAGGCTGGCGGTCTCTCGCGCATCCGGTGGCGCGTCCTTGCCGCCAAAGAGCGGCGCGAGGGTGCGGCCGAGGAAGGATTTGCGGCTGACGCCCGCAAGCAGCGGGCGGCCGAGGACGAGCAGCTCGTTTTGGCGCGCGAGCAGCGCATAGTTCTCGTCGAAGCGCTTGCCGAAGCCGTAGCCGGGGTCGAGCACGACGGCGTCCGCTTCGATGCCAGCGCGCGCGGCCGCATCCATGCGGGTGGCGAGTCCTGCGCGGACGGTGGAGAACACCGCATCGGGAGCAAGCGCGGGTTGGGTGGCCCACTCCTCAGGTCGGCCGCGGGTGTGGGTGAGCACGACGCCGCAGCGCACTGCGGCGCAGACTCCGGCGAGCTGCGCGTCCCAGGCGAGGCCGCTGACATCGTTGACAATCTCTGCGCCAGCGGCCAACGCGGCGCGCGCCGTGGCGGCTTTATAGGTGTCCACCGAGAGGACGGCGGAGGGCCGTGCGCGCAGAATGCCTTCAAGCACCGGGAGCAGCCGCGCCCGTTCTTCGTCCGCGTTGACTGCCGGGGCTTCCGCAGTGCCCGGTGCGCCGCCTGCACGAGAGCCGGGCCGCGTGCTCTCCGCGCCGAGATCGAGGATGTCGGCGCCGTCGTCGAGGAGGCGGAGCGCGTGGGCAACCGCAGCATCGTGCGTGAAGAAGCGTCCCCCGTCGCTGAAGGAGTCGGGTGTGACATTGACGATGCCCATGACCAGCGTGCGCTGGCCCAGCTCCAGTGTGCGGCTGCGCAGCCGCCATGAAGCACGAGCGCGGCAGGCGGGCGGGCGGTCCGGATTGGATGGGGGCACGTGCATCAGCGGGCAGACATTCTCTTTTGCATTCTACGAGTGCGGCCTCCTGCTACACTCCGGCCATGACGAGGATGCGCTGTGCTACCGCTCTCCTGCTGCTGCTGCCCGTCACCCAGCCGGGGCTCGGCGCGCAATCGGCTCACAGCCGCGGGAAGGCGCACGCCGTTCCAGCGGAAACGGCCGGGGCGCTGGCGGATCGGATTGCCGCGATTGTTGCCGAGCCGGCATTGACTCACTCAACCTTTGGCATCAGCGTGACCACGCTGGACGGGCGCCTGCTCTATGGATTGAACGACGGCAAGCTGTTCACCCCGGCGTCCAATGCGAAGCTGGCGACGACGGCGGCAGCCTTTGCGCTGCTGCCGGTTGAGACGCTGACGTGGACCACGAATGTGGTTGCCAGCGGCGAGGTGGACGCTGCCGGAACCCTGCACGGCAACCTGATCGTGCTTGGAGCGGGCGATCCTACGATCAGTGCGCGGCATTATCCCTATCGCGAACCGGCGGAAGCCGCAGGCCAGCCCGCACAGGCGAACGAATCCGCGAGCAAGCCGGCAGCGCCCGAACCGCAGCCAATGACGCCGCTGGAGCGGCTGGCGCAGCAGCTGGTGGAGGCGGGCGTGCGCACGGTGGACGGAAACGTCGTGGGCGACGACAGCTATTTTCTCGACGAGCCGTATGGGAGCGGCTGGAGCTGGGACGACCTGCAGTGGAGCTATGGCGCGCCGGTGTCGGCATTGAGCTTCAACGAAAACACCCTCGAACTGCGCATGAGGGCCGACGCGTCCGCTCCGGACGGGCTGGCGTCGGAGTGGTCGCCCGTCAATGACTACTACACGCTGGACAGCACGACGACAGTGGCTCCACAGGGTGCGACGGCGCACCCGGGATTGCAGCGCATGCCCGGCAGTCTGCTGGTGCGCACCTGGGGCACCGTGCCGGCGCAGGGCTATCGCGCGCAGCTTGCCGTGGAGGACCCGGCAGACTTTACCGCGGCCGCACTGAAACAGGCGCTGATGACGCGCGGTATTCAGGTGACCGGCTCCGCAACCGCGGCGCACCGGCTGCCCAACGGCACGGGCGACTTTGCCGCCGAGCGCGCTCAGCCGCTCGAGCTGAGGCCGCGCGAGATTGCGACCGTGGCGGCGCCCCTCCAGGACCGGCGGGTGCTGGCTGCGCATGTGTCCGTGCCGATGATCGAAGACATTACCGTGATCAACAAGGTGAGCCAGAATCTGCATGCGGAACTGCTGCTGAGGACGCTGGGCGGGGTGCTGGCCAATGACGGCAGCCTGGAACAAGGCACACGCGTGGTGCGCCAGTTCCTGGTGCAGGCAGGGGTGAAGGACGACGAATTCTTTTTCTACGACGGCTCCGGCATCAGCGAAGACGATCGCATCACGCCGCGCGCCTTCACGCAGTTGCTGAGCTACGCCTCGCGGCAGGCCTGGGGTGCGGATTGGCGTGCGACGCTGCCCATCGCCGGTGTGGACGGGACGCTGGCGGGCTGGTTCAAAAGCTCGCCGCTGAAGGGAAGACTGTGGGCCAAGACGGGAACGCTGAATGAGACAAATGCCCTGAGCGGCTACCTCACGACGGCGAGCGGCAAGATGCTGGCGTTCTCGATTCTGGTGAACGGACACAGGCCGGGCAGCGATGCGGAGTCCCACGCCATCCAGCGCATCTGCGAGGCGATTGCCGCGGCAGAGTGACGGCTCGCGCGGCCGGGCAGGTATCATCGAAGGCGTGATGCGCACTCTTTCTTTTGCCGCCCTGGCAGCGGCGCTGCTGGCTCTTGCGGGCTGCCGTCCATTGCCTCCATCCAAGCCCTCCTCGCAGTGGACCGCGCAGGAAGCGCGCGGCGCAGTCGTCTTTCAGCAGAACTGCGCGCGCTGCCACTACGCGACGACCACCGGTTCGCTGCACGGACCGGGACTGCAGGCGCTGACCAAACAGCCCACCATGCCTTCCGGGATGCCGCCCACCGACGAGCGGCTCAGCGTGGTCATCCTGCACGGACGCACCATGATGCCGGGCACGCCGCTGACCGACAGCCAGCTGCAGGACCTGCTGGCCTATCTGCACACGCTATGAACGAGCAAAATGATCAACTGGAATCCCCGAACCCGGCGACGCCTCCGGGAGAGACGCGCAGGACTCCGCCGCTGCCGGGCGTGACGGCCATCGCTCTCTATCTTCTGCTGCTGGCCGGAGTCATCATTCTGGGCGTGGCGGGAGGCCACTACCCCGCACTCTTTCTGCTGCTGGCTACGGCGTTTCTTACTTCGAGTGCGGGTCTGATCCTGCTGATGCGCTGGGCATGGGCCGCGGCCCTGGCTGCTGTCTTTCTGCTGGCCTGCTACAACCTGTGGATCTTCGCCGGGCAACACGCCATGCCGTGGCTGGTGCAGGGGCTGCTGAATCTCTTCTTCTTCTTCTATCTCATCCGGCCCGAGGTGCGCGAAAGACTGCGCTAAAGTGCAATCATCGGATGCGGCAGCCGCGTCCGGGCGCGCGCCAGAAAACTGCGCATGCGGACGGCCTCGGCGCGCTGCGCCGCCACCAGACGCAACTGGCGGCGGATGTGATCGTCATGGCTGAGGCACGCGATGAGGACTTCGTCGGCAGCGGCATCGCGTTCCAGCCTTTCGATGCGTTCCTCTAAGCTGCGGCGAAAGCGCGGGCTGATTTCGAAGGTTTCGAGAGTCACATGCTGGGACAACATGGCGCGCACCTCGCGAGGGGTTGGGACGACCGGGCTGAAGATTTTTTGTATTCGCCCTCAAGTTCTCATCCACTGCGCCGATAGTATCGATACGTGCATTTGCGCGCCAGATTACCTCGGCGCACGACTTTGGTCACTCAGTGTCTGGTCTTAGGACACTGAGTGACGCAAAGCTGGACACCCTGTTCAGCGATGGAGCAACTGAGGGTCCTGCGGAGCTTCGTTTTGCACAGCGCCGGATGGGCCGACCATCACGTTCACGACCACGGGCGTTTGCAGATTGAAGTTGACAATCGATTCGGCGGGAATCTGCGCCTGCTGGCCGCGGGTGACGGCATTGACGCCAGCGCCTGCGCCGCCTCCGGCGATTGCGCCGATGGCTGCGCCTTTGCCGCCTCCGGCCAGAGCCCCGATGATGGCGCCGAGCGCTGCGCCGCCTCCGGCCTTCTCCGCAGTATTCTTGCCGCGACCTGCTCCCTGCGTGCTGTACTGGTCGGTCGCAAGGTCAATCTTCTGTCCATGAGCGGTGAGCTGCGTGAGCTCGATGGCGAGAGCGGCATTGCCCTTGAAGTGGGCGGCCTCTTTGGCGTCTGCCACGCGCCCCAGCACCGGCGCACCGTGCGGAAGGGCGACGAGGCCATCGACGACCACATCCTGCGCGAGGGTGGCGTGGAACGCGTCGTTGGTCTGCGTCGTTTTGCTGTCCAACGTTTCGGCCATGCGCACGGAGATGGGCGTTCCGGAAGGAATCACGATCTGGCGGGCGACAGGTTGCGCAGGGGCCGGCGGGGCGCTGGGTTGCGCGGGCATGGAGGGCTGCCGAACAGGCGCGACAACCGGCGGAGGCGGCGCAGCCTCGCGCGCCTGCGTCACGTTGCGCTGCCGGCGCATGGGTTGAGAGGGCGGCTCCTGACGCTGCGGCATGGCGGCGGCTGGGGCAGCGGGCGGCTGCACGGTGAGGTTATTGACCACGGTCTTTACGCCGGCCACGGAACCGCTGTCGTTGCCGGCAAGGGCTCGCGATGCATCGTCGCTGGCCGTGCCGCTGAGAGTGGCGACACCGTTGGAGACGCTGACCTGAATGGGCTGATTGGCCAGTGCCTGCTCGCCCTGGATTCTGGCCTGAATGTCGTTGGCGATCTGCTGGTCGGTCCGTTCAGGCGCCTGCGTGCTCTGGGTTTTGCAGCCTGCGATGCAGGCGGCTGCGAGGGTCAGCATGGCTATCCCGGCCAGCCAGTCGCGCTTGAAAAGGATGGCATTTGCTTTCATGGGTCTTCCTCCATTGCTGTCTTCATGGCGAGAGCGCTCAGGGCTCGCCTGCAAAGAAGATTCAAACGAATGCGGGACGCTGCATCTTTGCAGTCAAGGACGGATGCAGCCTCGCCGGTTGTGGCTCAGTTGCTGTCTGGCGTGGGTGCAAAGTAACCCCGTCGGACCTGCACCTTCATGCCTTCTCCGCAGGTAAGGGCGACATGGCGGAAGGTGCCGTCCAGCTTTGTGTTGGTGGGAGTGTAGGTCGCCACGTACTGGGTGCGCAACTCGTCTTCGATCTGCTCGAAGGCTTCCTCCAGCTTTTTACCGTTGTTGCCGACGTTGATGACGCGGCCGCCCGTCTCCTGGGAGATCTTGTTGGCGGCCGAGTAGCCGCCGTAGCCCATGCCGAAGTTGCCGTAGAAGCCGGTGTCGGCGATCAGGATCACGTAGATGATGACGTTGGAGCGCTGGGCGGCGGCGATAGCGTCGTTGATCTTCGTCTTGCTGCCTTCGTCTTCGCCGTCCGTGAGGATAATCATGGCCTTGCGGCCGGCCTCCTGGTTCAGCTTGTCGTTGGATGCGAGGTAGATCGCGTCATAGAGCAGCGTTCCCTTGGGCGTGCCGGAGACGGGGATGGTGCCCCCGCCCAGGCCCGGAATGCCCGCCGCGCCGTTGCCCCCGGCGGTGTTGATCTCGGCCTTGTTCATGGCCTTCGAGAGCAGGCGCGCGCTGTTGGTGAAGTCCTGCAGCAGGTCCACGTTGACATCGAAGGAGAGCAGGAACGCCTGGTCCTTGGGCTTGAGCACGCGGGAGAGGAACTCGCTGCCCGCCTGCTGCTCCAGCGGCAGGACACGGTACTGGCTCCCGGAGGTGTCGAGGAGGATGCCGAGGGTAAGGGGCAGATTGTTCTCCGCCACGAAGCTCTTGAATGTCTGCGGCGTCTTGTCTTCCTGCACCGAGCAGTCGGTCTTGTTCAGGTGGGGAACGAGGTTGCCGTTCTTGTCCTTGACCGTAAAGAAGAGGTCAACAAGGTTGACCTGCACCTTGAAGGTTGCCACCGACTGATCTTCAGGCGCGGCGGCCGGAGCGGTGCTGACCGGGGGCTCGTCGGGTGAGGGAGCCAACTGCGCGTGGGCCGCCTGCAAGCCGGCGGCAAGGCAAAGGAGGGTGAGGGCGGGGATGAGACGGGTGCGCATGCTCATGCTTATAGACGAGGGCTTTGGCACGAAGAGAGCATACCGTATCCAAAGATGGAAGAATAGGCAACCCAACTCGATTGTGCGCGTCTGATACTCTGACGTGTGCAGCCTCTTTCGAGGCTGAGGGCGGAAGAGCCGGGTATGAATCCAGCAACTTGCCGGGTTCCCAGCCTGACCGCAGGAGGACGGGAAAGACGTGAGGTTCGTTTCAGCGGCAACGGCGTTTGCAGCGGTTCTGGGTGCATTGGGCAGCATGGCGGTCGCAGTCCATGCCCAGCAGACATCGGGTGTGCCGGATGCGCCGGCGCCGCAAGGCGCTGCGCCACTTACAGATGTAAGCGGCCCCATTACGCCCGGCATTGGCGCGAACGCCAACGCGGGGGCCACGGGCCAGAATCAGGCGCCCAGCTCATCCAGTCAGACACCCGCGCAGGCCGCACCGGCTCCTGCTCCCGCAAAGGATCAGATTCAGACCACGCCTCCCGAGAGCCCGTCTCCGCAGGAGCTGGGTACCATTCTGCGCATGAACGTGACCTATGTGGAAGTCCCGGTCACCGTCAAGGATTCCAAGGGAAAGCTGGTTTCCGGGCTAACCTGGCGCGATTTCAGGGTCTTTGAAAATGGCGTGTATGAGCCTCTCAAGGAGTTTTTCGTCGATCCTTTCCCGCTTTCGATCGCGTTTGTGATTGACCAGAGCCTGAGCTCGGACGTGATGGCACGGGTGAACGACTCGCTCGGCGCAATTCAGGGTGCGCTGACGCCGTATGACGAGATTGCCATCTTCTCTTACGCCAACGGCTCGCAGGAGCGCACGGGCTTTACCGGAGCCCAGAGCAGCCGCGTACCGGCCGTGCTGGCGCTGACCAAGGAGACGGGGCGGGAAGAGTTGATCCCGTACAACTCGGGGCCGATGGCGGGGTGCAACGTCCATGTCAACGGCAACTGCGCGGATCCCAACCTGCAGCCGGGCCGCTCAACCGGGTCGGGACCGTTCATTACGATCCCGAAGGAGATTCACACGCTGAACGACGCCATTCTGGCCGCGGCCAAGGAGCTCTCGACACGCCCGCAGGGCCGACGCCGCGTGATTTATGTCATCTCCGACGGCAAGGAGTACGGCAGCAAGGCGGGCTTCCGCGACGTGCTGCGCTACCTGCAGACCAACAACATCGCAGTCTGGGCGACGCTGGTCGGCGACTCGGCGCGCTGGGGCGAGGGTTACATCAGCCGTTTCCATCTGCCTTTCCAGATGTATGACAACGTTCTGGTGAAGTACACGACGTTGACCGGCGGCGGGCTGGATGCGGAACGCGGGATGAACGGCATTGAGAAGAGCTATGCGCTGATCGCCGAGCAGGCGCGCAGCCAGTACACGCTGGTCTACGCGAGCCACGAGTCGATTTACGACTCAAAGTTCCGCAACATCGACGTCAGGGTGGAGCGGCCGGGGCTGGAAGTCTACGCGAAGCGCGGTTACTATCCGTCTGCAGAGGAAGTGCAGTAGACGGATTCGAGAAACAAAAGGAAACACGAAGGGCCTGTGACGATGCACAGGCCCTTCATCTTTGTCGTATTGCGCTCTTCGGCGATGCGCACGCGGCGCAGAGTCGCCGGATGGTTCAGGACTGCTTCGGCTCTGTCTGCCCGGCAGCGGGCTGCTGAGGCGCGGCCGCATTCTGTTGCACATTCGGCGCGGGCGCCGCAGGTTCATTGATGCCCTTCAAGCCTTCTTTGAACCCCTTCAGTCCTTCGCCCAATCCCTTGCCCAGCTCAGGCAGCCGCTTGGCGCCGAACAGCAGAAATGCAACGATCGCCAGAACGATCAGATGCCAAGGTTGCAGTAAATCGCCCATTGTTCATTCCTCCGTACGCCGGACGTGCACGACGCACCTTACCCGCTCTTATTGTCGCATACAGCGGACTGACCTGGCGGCTGGCCTGCCCCTCAGTTGACCTGTGCCGGCTTTCCCAGGCGCTCCGTAATCAAGGAGTAAAAGCTCTGCAGGTCCTCTTCCTCCCCAGCGGTGAGGCGCCGGTAGACTTTGAGCAGGGGGAAGAGGCGCGAGCCCCGCACTTCGACGGCAGGCACCGCCGCGACGCCGCCCGGGTACTGTGTCAGCTCCCAGACACCTGCATACCGGCGGCGCAAGACCTCACCGAGGTAGCTGCCCCAGAGGCGCACTTCAAAGTCGAGGTCCAGGTCGGGGGATTCGCCCACCTGCACCAGAATCTCGTCGAGCGCCTCGATCGAATCGGGGGAGTAGTCCAGCCGGCGACGGAAGCCGGCGTCCGCAAGTTCAACGGCCGCGGCGGCATAGCTCTCCATCATGGCTTCCAGGTCGGCGTAGGCGCGAGATTCCAGCCTGCTGCGGAGATCGCTCATCGCCCACCAGAGTACATCTTTTTGCAGGCTGTGGCCCATCCCACAAAAGGCACCAGCTTTTGTGGCAGACTAGAGGCAAGGCCTGGAGGATCCCCATCCATGCGGTCCATTCGATTTTTCGCCCTGGTGGCCGTGCTGACGGCGAGCAGCCTGCTGGGCAAGGCGGCCCCCCAGGAGCTGTATCCAGCGCCGGAGCGCGCGAAAGCCGATGTTGCAGCTGCGCTGCGCACGGCCGCAGCCACGCACAAGCGCGTACTTCTTGACTTCGGCGGCAACTGGTGCGGCGATTGCCGCGTGCTGGACCTCTATATGGAGAACGCCACGAATGCGCCCATTGTGCGGGCGAACTATGTCGTCGTCCACATCAATGTCGGCTACATGGATCAAAATCTCGATCTGGCCCGCCGATACGAAGTTCCCCTGCAGAAGGGTGTGCCGGCACTGGCGGTGCTGAACGACAAGGGTAGACTGCTCTACAGCCAGAAACAAGGCGAGTTTGAGTCGATGCGCCGGATGGAGTCCAGCACGGTGACGCAGTTTCTGATCCAGTGGAAGCCGGTGAAACCGGGCTGCTCCGCAGTCGCCATCACCTGCTGAAATCGCAGCGGAGCTGCAGTGCGTTCGACGGGTTCACATTCGAGGTCAGGGCGTAATCTCAGCGGTGCGCGGAAGATCGGCCGCGCGGCCGGCTTCGTCCAGCTTGCCGAAGATCATCTTGCCGCTGGCGGTCTGTAGAACGCTGGTGACTGAAATATCGACTGAGCGGCCAATCATCTTGCGGGCATGATCGACGACCACCATCGTGCCGTCATCGAGGTAGCCGACGCCCTGGTTGAATTCCTTGCCCTCTTTGAGGATGAGAACCGTCATGCGCTCGCCGGGCAGAACAACGGGCTTGAGCGCGTTGGCCAGGTCGTTGATGTTGAGCACCTCGACGTGGTGCAGGTGGGCCACCTTATTGAGGTTGAAATCGTTGGTGACGACCTTGGCTTCCCACTTCTTTGCCAGCTCGAGCAGCTTGAGATCGACCTCGCGGATGGACGGGAAATCGTCGGGAACGATCTGCACCTGAATTTTGTCGTTGGACTGCATGCGCTGAAGCATGTCGAGCCCGCGGCGGCCGCGCTGGCGCTTGGAGCCGTCGGTGGAGTCGGCGACCACCTGCAACTCGCGCAGCACAAACTCCGGCACAACCATGGTGCCGTCAATAAAGCCGGCCTCGGCGATGTCGGCAATCCTGCCATCAATAATGACGCTGGTATCGAGAACTTTGATGGCGCGGCGGGGAGACCGCTCGCCGCTGAAGATGATGCCGAGCGCGGTGGGGTTGAGCAGATCGCCCTTGCTGGCGCCGACGAGAAGTCCCACATAGGTCATCAGCAGCAGGACAAAGATCTGGACAACAGCGGAGGTGCTGGTCTCAAGCGGCGCGGAGCGCAGGACAAGACAAAACAGGGCCGCGCCGAAGATGCCCAGCACGCTGCCTGCGACCGCGCCGATGAGGCGGCGCAGGGTAAGCGCACGCACGCGCAACTCGAAGACGATGACGAGGCCGGCCGCGGCCGCGCCAGAGATTGCTGCGATGGGTCCGGTGAATCCGAACGGGTGGAGAAAATAGCAAACGGCCGAAAGAAGAAGTACGAAAAGAACACGTATCAGAATGATGTCCATAAGAACCGCCGTCCTCTTGCGAAGCCGCCCTGGCTGCATCGGATGGCTACAGTTGGCGAGTATGCCTACACCGTCGCAGAGTCGTCAAGAGGACGCAGGAACGGAGTCTGCGCCCCTCTGGAGACTGTCCGGCTGCCGCGATTCACGCAGCGCCTGCTGCGGAACCCTCCTGGTCGAGAAGGACCCCCCGTGCGATGCCGAACTGCGGCGAGGTTACGATGCGACGGCGAGTTCTGCCGCGGCCACGCGGTGCATGCCCTTGCGGGGGCCGCGCTTGCGGGCGCTCATGATTTTGACCCGCTCCAGAAGATCCTGCGGCGAGCAGTTCTTCTTTGCTACAAACGCATCTGCGGCGAGGAGCTGTCCGTTCAGCTTCTGGGGATCGCCGAGCAGCACCATGGGCACGTGGGCGGCGCGCTTCTTGAGCTGGCCGATGAGCTGATCGCCGCTGCACTGCGCGACAGATGTCTCGGACAGGACGAGATCGACAAGATGGCTTTCAAAGAGTCCGATGGCTTCATTGGAGTTGCACGCGGAGAGAACGCGGTAGCCGTGGGTCGTCAGCAGGAAGCTCATGACCGATAGTTCCTGTTCGTTGTCGTTAACGCAGAGAATGATTTTTTTGGGCCTCATCGAAAGTACTGCTCCTGACTTGCTGCGGGCTTGCACTGAAGACACACTCCTCCCGCGCTGCCCGCTCGCAGCTTTGGAACGACGGGGAGAATGTGATGAATCCTTGGGCACGGCGGAATTGCGGCTGCGGGACCTCTCCGCGACCTCCCGTTGCGCGCACCGCGAACGCGGTGCCACGCAGCGAACTCGTCCCTGGAAATGCAGGCCAGGCAGCGCAATACGCCGGTTGGGACGGCCCTGTAGTGCGGGTCGTCATTGCAATCACTCCGGCAAAATTGCCGGCGAAAGTTTTTCGGTTCTTGCAAAGAGTAGGAGCGACGCAGCGGCTTGGAAAGAGGGAAAGAGAAGCGAAGAATCCTTTGCCGCGCTTTGCGGCTGCGGTGGAAAAACGCCAGGTTGCAGACAGCGCTTGGCTTGCCCTGATGAAAGTCTGTTGAAAAGCGTGTGTATCGCGGCTGGAAAAACAGGCCGTTTGCAACAGAAACAGTGCCGGCCAAGAAGACGGATTCGGCTACCGACGCAGCCTCCGGTTTTCGCAGTGCGCGCGGTCCTCCCAGCCGCCGGATGGGAAGGTGTCCGGGCTCGATTGTACTGCTGCCTCCTGGCGCCGCGCAGAGCGGTCGGAACCGGCAGTGGCGGGGTTCAGCGCCGGCCTGGGATGGACAGTCTACAGCGTGCAAAGAAAGGCTTGCGAGAGGGATTCGATGAGGAAGATTCGATGACGGCTCCCATCGCTCCCCGATCCCAAAAAGAACGCCTGGCCAACGGGAGATGGCCAGGCGGTGTTGCAAAGAGATTCCCGGAGGAACGTGGGAAAGCAGAGGTAAGTCCGCTTTCCCTCGCTGGCCTTCGGGCCGCGATTACGGTGTGAAGGACACCTGCGACTGCGACGAGTTTCCGTTGGCGTCCTGCACGTTCATCTGCCAGCTGTAGTTCGCTCCCGTGGTGAGGCTCGGCACGGTCGGAGTGTTGGTGGAGTCACCCGTCGGGTCAGTGCCCCAGGTGATGGAGGTAATCGTACTTGGGAAACCGATGGAGCTCGAGTTGTTGCTCGGGATTGCCCAAATCAGATTGCCGTTGTTGTCGTTCAGGTAGAACTGATAGACGTAGCTGCTGGCGCTCGCCGGATCCGTCCAGGTGAAGGTGGGTGTGGTCTGCCCAGGCACGCTGCCCGTGGGCGCGAGGCCGGTGGCAAAGCTGGTTACAAGGGCCGTGACCGAAGCGGTAACCGTCTCGGAGGTGCCGTCGCTGTAGGTGACCAGGAAGCTGTAGGTATCGCCCGCGGTCGGCTGCGCGTTGCTGATGTTGATGTAATAGTCGAACTGAGGGTGACCGCAGCTCGTGCAGGCCGCGAAGTCAAGCGGATTCATGACATTGGGTCCGGCGGTGAGCTCGACGGAGACCGGGAGCTTGACGCCTTCGCGCACGTGGAAGTTCAGTGAGTAATAGTTTGTGTTTCCTCCGGACGAGGTGAACAGGTAGCTCTGAGTGTTCACGATCGGCGTGCTGTTGCCACCGGACAAGGTCAGGTTTTCGCCCGTCATATTGCCGGTGATCGATGTCAGTGCGGCGCTGCTTCCGCCGCCGGTGTTGGTGATGTCGCCGACGTCAATCTGTCCGTTCTTGTTCTGATCGACGATTCCAAAGAAGAAGTAGCTTGAGCCGCTCGGCACCTGCACCGTGTAGGCGTTCGGCGAACTGTTCGAAGGACTGGCGATGATCGTCGCATAAGGAGTGCTGGTCGACTGGTCAAAGAATCCGACGTAGAGCGGCCCCGTGGGGGTGATGTTGGATGGAAGCGTGACCGTGCCGGTGACGGTGAAGTATCCCGAACCGGAGGGCGTACCGACTGTGACGGAAGCCGGAGAGCTGCCGCCCCATGTGGTCCACGCGCTGCAGGTGCCGGCTGCAGTGCCGCAGGCACGGAAGTAGTAGGGTGTGCCGTTGGTAAAGCTGCCGGAGCCCGCCGTGATGTTGTTCAGAATCCAGACAGTGGCTCCGTCGCCGTTGGCAACGAATGTCTTGGACGATGGGTTGGAGAAGGAGGAACTCGTGCTCCACTGAACCGTGTAGGAGGTGGCGATCTCCAGTCCGTTGGTGTTGGTGATGGGCTTGTACGAGATGGCGACACCCTGGTCTGTGGGCTGGATTGCCTTGAGCTTGGGGCCCACGGTGGGTGCGGTCACCGGTGGATCGCTCAATGTCACGTTCGCGCCCGTCACGTTGGCGTTTGTGACCACTGCAGAGCCGGTCCCGCTGGGATCGGACGCATTGGGGTAGCCCTGACCCAGTATGTCCATGCCTGCCGCAACCGTGTAGCTGCCCGGCGGAACTCCATGGATTGTGTAGGCGCCGCCGGAGGTGAGGGTGGAATCCGTAATGCTTGTGCCTGCCATGTTGCTGCCGCTGCAAGTCGTGGACTTCAGCGTGACGTAGACCTGGCCTTTGCTGGTTCCGCTGTAGCTCACATTGCCGGAGACCGTGTAGCCAAGGGAGACGCTGAAGTTGGCGGTGACGGCTCCGTTGTTGACCGTTACGCTTTGCGTGGCTGGATAGAAGGTGGAACTGACGCCCGAGATGGACGGCGTGATGGTGTAGGTTCCGTTGGGGATGCTTGTAAAGCCATAGCTGCCGTTGCTGCTGGTCGTGGTCTGGACCGGCGTGGTATTGATGCTCACCGTGATGGGCGGGACCGTAGCGGAGGTGCCACAGCTCTGCGTGAGCGAGAACTGACCGCTGACCTGCGAACCGGCGGCATTGACCGCGATGCTGTAGCTGGTGGGGCCGGCTGTTGTGCCGGTATTGTCCTTGACGGCCACGCTGGTCAGCGGAACGGAGGAGGTGGTGGTGGGTGTGCCGTTGACCTGCAACAGATTGTTGCCTGTGTTGGATGCGGTCAACCCATTGGAAAGGGCAATGCCCGCCCCGGTCACCGCGACGCCGTTGACGGTCCAGGAGTAGGGGCCGGCACCGCCGGAGGCCTGGATCACTCCGCTATACGACTGGTTGACGGTTGCCGAAGGCAGTGTCGCCGGGTTGGGCGCCGGCAGCGTGAGCGGCGATGGGTTGCTGACCACGATGCTGTAGGTGTCCGGTCCCACAGTTTGATTGGTTACGGTGTCTGTTACCGAAGCTGTGAAGGTGACGGCGGTCGCCGTGGTGGGCGTTCCGCTGAGGGCCACTAATCCGCCCGAAACCGAGGAGCTAAGGCTATCCGCGGGCAGGCCGGTGAGGGTCCATTTATAGGTTCCGCTGCCGCCCGTAGCGGCGATGGAAGAGTTGTAGACGCCGCCTACGGTGGCCGGTCCGGGCACGCCGGAACTGGGTGCGGAGAGCGTGAGAGCCGCAAAGACCTGGATGGAGAGATTGGCCGTCGCGGTATTGCCGGCCGAGTCCTTGACCTGCACGGTGAAGGTCGCAGTCCCCGTGGCAGACGGTGTGCCAGTGATGGCGCCGGTTGAAGAGATGGAGAGATTTTCCGCCGTGAGGCTGGCTGCTCCGGCAGTGACCGACCAGGTATAGCCGGTGCCGCTGCCGCCGCCTGCAGCCAATGTTTGCGAGTAGGCAATGCCCGCGTCGGTCGAGGGCAGCGTTGTGGTGGTGACTGTGAGCACCGAGTAGACCGCGATGGTCAGCGGTGCTGTAGCGGTATGACCGGCGGAATCCGTCACCGTTGCATTGAATGTGGCCGTGCCGGTCGTGGTGGGTGTTCCTGAGATTGCGCCGGTACTGGCCAACGTCAGATTGACGGTGGCGAGGCTGGTTGTCCCCGCGGCGTCCGTTGTCCATGTGTAGCCGGTGCCGCTACCGCCCGTGGCTGCGAGGGCCTGGGCGTATGCGACGTTGACCGTCCCGGGGGCCAGCGTGGTGGTGGAGATACTGAGCGTGGCCTGCACCGTGAGTGCAACCGTGGTGGATGCGGTGTTGCCCACCGAGTCCGTGGCAGTGACCACAAGGTTGAAGGTGCCGGCCGCGGTTGGCGTGCCCGAGACAACGCCTGCGGTTGAGAGGCTGATTCCGGCCGGCAGCGTGGAGCCGCTGGCAGGCGCCCAACTCCAGGTGTAGCCGGTGCCGGAGCCGCCGGTCGCCGTGAAGGTTGCGCCCGGATATGCGGTGCCCTGATACCCCGCTGGAAGCGTGATGGGGTTGATGGTCACGCCGGGGGAAATGGTCAGGCTGAAGGTGGAAGTGGCTGTGTTCGATGCCGAGTCAGTGACCGTGATGCCAAAGCTGGCAGGTCCGGCAGCGGTCGGTTTGCCGGAGAGAACACCGGCAGAGGACAGCGCAAGGCCGGCCGGCAGCGAAGAGCCGCTGGCAACGGCGAAGGTGTAGCCCGTACCGGAGCCGCCGGTGGCCGCGAGGGTCTGCGTGTAATTGGAGCCGACGTAGGCGGTGGGCAGAGTGGTGGATGTGGTGAAGCTGACGGCGGGATTGATGGTGAGCGAATAGGTCGCCGTGAAGGTGTTCGAGGCAGAGTCAGTGGCGGTGATGCCGAAGCTGGCCGCGCCGGATGTGGTGGGCTTGCCCGAGAGCACTCCGCCAGGCGACAGCGTGAGCCCGGCGGGCAGCGAGGTGCCGGCTGCCACGGCAAAGGAGAAGCCCGTGCCGTTGCCGCCAGTCGCTGTGAACGTCTGCGAGTAGTTGGAATTGACGTAGGCGGTGGGGAGCGAGGTGGGTGCAATCGCGATGGGCGGATAGACCACCTTGAGCGAGAGACTCTGTGTCTGCGAGTCACCGAATGCATCGCTGGCCGAGACGACGATGGGGAAGGTTCCGGCGGCCGTGGGCGTGCCCGAGATGGTTCCCGCGGAAGACAGCGAGAGTCCCGCCGGCAAAGGCCCGGTCGCAAGGGAATACGTCAACGCGCCGGCGCCGCCAGTGGCGCTGACAGAGGCCGAATAGGCAACCTTATAGGTTGCGTTGGCCAGCGAGGTGGTGGTGAAGGCGATCGGAGGCGCGGGATTGATGGTCAGCGTCAGGGCCTTGGTGGCGGTAAGCGCCGTGGGCGTGCCCGCGTCCGTGAGCTTGAAGGTCAGGTTGTACGTGCCCGCGTCGGCGGCCTGCGGGGTTCCGCTGAGGACGCCCGCGGAGGTGAAGGTGAGGCTGGCGGGCAGCGTGCCGCTCGAGAGGGTCCATGTATAGGGCGTAATGCCGCCGGAGCCTGCGAGCGTGGCCGAGTAGGCGGAGCCAACGGTGGCTGCCGCCAGGCTGGCTGTCGCGACGGAGGGAGTAGCGGGGATGGTGATGGAGGCCGCCTGGTACTTGGTTGTATCCGCCACCGACGTCGCCGTCACAGTGATCGTCTGAGCCGAGGAGGTGGCCGCGGGCGCAGTAAAGACCGCCGAAGTCGTGGTCTCACTCGAGAGGGTTCCGCCGGAGGATGTCCAGGTGACGCCGGCTGACTTGGAGTCATTGGCGACTGCGGCGGACAGCTTGACGGAGTCCGCGCCGTCGACCGTCGCCGTAGTCGGCGAGATTGTGACGCCGATCGGAGAAGAGCCTCCGCAGCCGGTCAGACCCCAAAGCATCCCCAGCAGCACAAAGGTCGCCAACCACGCAACCGCAGTCCAAGTGTTCCGCCCCATCGTAGCCCTTTGCATCGATCACTCCTCCACACGAATCTGAAAACCCGCCCTTTGACCGTGCTTCTTTCGCACTTGTCTCGCGCAATCTCTTCTGGTTATCGCGAAAACGCTGCAGGAAATCCGCCAGTGGGAAACCCGGTAGTGGCGTAGAGGGAAGCACAAAAGTAACCCCCTCCTGGGCGATCGCGCGAAGTGGCCGGCAACACCGGAGCGGAGGGACGTCCTTGACAAAGCCTTTGCGATGCGGAGAACCTACATGCATCGCCACAGTACAGCTCGTTGGTACGCCGCAATGGATCCAGGAAGTTCGGATTGGGCCCGGGTCAAGACGCTGTTCCAGTCCATGCTCGACATGGATGCCGAGCAGCGACGGCGCTATCTTGCCGAGCAAAATCTCTCTCCGGAGCTGGCCGCGTTCGTGGACGAGCTGATGCAGGCTCACACTGAGGCGGGGTCCTTCCTCGATCCGCAGGCGCTCTACGCCGCGAGTGTTGCAAGCTCATCGACGGCGGGCAGGATGGAGCCGGGAACCGTCCTTGCCGAACGTTTCCGCGTGGTGCAATTTCGCGCCCGCGGCGGCATGGGCGAGGTCTACGAGGCCGAAGATCTCGAGCTCCATATGCCGGTGGCGATTAAGGTCATCCGGCCGGAGATCGCGGAGCTGCCGGGAATGCTGAAGCGCTTCCGGCGCGAGGTCCATCTGGCCAAACAGGTGACGCATCCCAACGCCTGTCGCATCTTTGACATCTTTCATCACCGCGACAGCAGCAATCGCGATGTGCTCTTCCTGACCATGGAGCTATTGAAGGGAGAGACCCTGTCGGAGCGCCTGCAGCGGACGGGCCGGCTGAGCGAAGCAGTAGCTCTGCAAATTCTGCATCAGCTCGCATCGGCGCTGCAGGCCGCGCATGCGGCGGGCATTTTGCACCGCGACCTGAAGCCGGGCAACATCATTCTGGAGTCTGGCCGCAACCACGAAACGCGCGCGGTCATCACCGACTTCGGCATGGCTCTGAATGGAATGCAGGGTGAACATGCGCCGCAGACCGCAAGCGGACAGTTTGCATTTGGGACCCCGGAGTACATGTCTCCCGAGCAGATTGAAGGCAAGGATCTCTCGCCGGGATCGGATATCTATGCACTGGGCCTGGTGGCGTATCAGATGCTCACCGGCACCCGAGCATTTGACGCCAATACGCCGCTCTACTCTGCGCTCCGCAGGCTCACCGAGTCGCCTCCGATGCCGCGCATGGTGCAGCCGGATCTGAATCCCGAGTGGGACAGGCTGATTGTCCGCAGCCTTGAGAAAGATCCCGCGCGGCGCATCGGTTCGGCGGCGGAGTTCGACGCGGCTCTGACGACGATTGAAAATGCGATGCCTCGCCGGCGCAGAGGAGGGCGCGCAATCCATCGAGTGAAAGTGCTCATCTCGAGCCAGAAGCGAATGGTGCGCTTCACGGTTGCGGCGGTGCTGCTCCTTTCTCTGGGCGGAGCCTTTGCCGTGACACGCCTGCGCCGCAAGGCCGTTCCCCAGGCCGACATTACGGTGGTTCTGGCCGATTTTGTGAATACCACCGGAGAAGCCGCGTTTGACAACCCGCTGAATGTGGCCCTCGCCGCCAAGCTGCAGCAGACGCCGTATCTGACGCTCATGCCGGAGCAGAAGATTCGCACCGCCCTGCAATACATGGGCCAGCCTGCGCGCAGTCATCTCACAGAACAGGTGGCGCTGCAGGTCTGCGAGCGCGGAGCAGGGCAGGTGGTGCTGCAGGGCTTTATCGCCAACAGCAACAGTGGCTACACCGTGGGACTGCGCGCCTTTCAGTGTGCCTCCGGCAGGGAAATTGCTTCTCGCCAGTTTCCCGTGGGCTTCCGGGACTCTGTGCTCGGCGCTCTGGATCGCGCAGCCGAGGCCATTCGACCGGAGCTGGGCGAATCGACCGAGTCCATCCGCAAGTATGATGTGCCGCTGGTCGAGGCAACGACGCCCTCCTTCGAGGCGGTAACGGCCTTTGCCCAGGGCACCGAGGCGTGGAATGAACGGGGCGAGGCCGCGGCACTGCCCTACTTCCAGAAAGCAACGGAGATTGATCCCAACTTTGCGATGGCCTATGCCCGGCTGGGCACGGTGTACGGCAATATGGGCGAGACGCGGCGGGCCGACGAGGCGATGCGCCAGGCGTTCGACCGGCGGGATCGTGTGACGGAGTGGGAGCGCTACTACATCGTGTCGCACTATTACGGCTTCGTGACCGGCGAGGTCGACAAGGAGATGCAGACCTACGAGCAGTGGGCCACGGCCTATCCGCATGACATGGCATGGACGATCAACCTGAGCGTGGACTATGCCTTCACGGGCCAGTACGACAAGGCGATTGAGCTGCAGCGCCGCGCCATTCGCGAGACTCCCGGCCTGTCGCCGAGCTACGGCAATCTCGCCCAGCTCTTTCTTGCGGTCGAGAAGCCGGACGAGGCCCGCGCGGTGCTGGACCAGGCGACGCAGCTCAATCTGCACGATGTGAATATCCAGCTGGATGAGTATGAGCTGGCGTTCTACCGCGACGACCAGACCACGATGAGCCGGCTGGTTGCGGGGGCAGCGCAGTTTCCGGGTGTGGAAGACACGCTGCTCGCCCAGCAGGCGGCGACCGAGGACCGGGCGGGACGGCTCGATGCAGGGCTTGCGCTGGCGACGAAGGCCGCAGCGGTTGCGCGCAAAGCAGGCGCAGCCGAAACCAGCGCCACGTGGCTCGCCGGCGAAGCCGTGCGGCAGGCGGAGATGGGCCGGCCCGCAGTGGCGCGGCGTCTGGCTGCGGAAGCAACGGCAGACCCGAAGGCGGCTGCCGGCGAAGACGTTGAGGTGCTGGCGGCGCTTGCCTCTGCGCTTTCCGGCGACCTGCGCCGCGCGCAGGTACTTCTGACGCAGGTGGGCAGCGCGCATCCTCTGGACACGATTGTGCAGTCCTACTGGATTCCGATTCTTCATGCGCGGCTTGATTACGCCGAAGGAAACAGCACGCAGGCTGTGCAGGCGCTGAACGGAACGGACCCCTACGACCTTGGAATCTTCACGCCAGGCGAGTGCATGGATGCCGCCTATGCGCGGGGCCAGGCGTTGCTCGCCGGGCGCCAGCCGCAGCTCGCCGCCGATGCGTTCCGCCATATCCTCGATCATCGCGGCCTGGTGCTGAACTGCCCGACCTCGGCGCTGGCGCAACTGGGGCTGGCGCGGGCGCTTGCGCAGGCCGGCGACGTTGCCGCCAGCCGGACGCAGTATCAGGATCTTCTGGCGCTGTGGAAGGATGCCGATTCCAGCTTTGCTCCGGCGCGGCAGGCGCGCAGGGAATATCTCTCGCTGCACTGAGCGGCTTTTCAGCCGATGCGGTCCGCGGGCTTCTTTCGAGATAAAATGGAGAGGCAACTCCCACTGCTTTTTCCCGTGAAGGCCCGTCCCCGATGGAGGCTACGCCCAACGAAGTCACGGCCCTGCTGACCCGCCTCTCAAGCGGAGACAGGACTGTGATTCTGCGCCTGATGCCTCTGGTCTATGACGAGCTGCACCGCCGCGCGAATCAGTCCATGCGCCAGGAGCGGGCCAACCACACGCTGCAGCCCACGGCGCTGGTGCACGAGGTCTACCTGAAGCTGGTGCAGCAGCGCGAGCCGAATTTCAGGAACCGCGCCCACTTCTACGCGATTGCAGCGCAACTGATGCGCAGGATTCTCACCGACCACGCGCGAGCGCGCTTGAGCGCCAAGCGGGGAGGCGGCATGGATGTTGATCCTCTGATGGATATTCTGCCAATGCGCACGGACCAGCCGGCCGGCGTGCTGGCCGTCAATGACGCGCTGAACGAACTCTCCGCTCTCGATGAGCGGCAGGAGAAGATTGTGGAGATGCGCTTCTTCGGCGGGCTCACGGTGGAGGAGACGGCCGAAGTTCTGGGCGTTTCCGTCCGTACGGTGGAGCGCGAATGGTCCATGGCGCGGGCCTGGCTCTACACGCGGCTCAGGCCAAAGGCCAACCCGGCCTGAGCTGCCATCTGCGAAGCGAGCCGATAGGCGCCAGGCCGCTTGGAGGGCTCCGGCGCGGGGTTGTATTCTGAGGGGTTGCCTGCCATGCGAGTACTTTCTGCGCGCGGCCTTCGCGGGGCGGCTCTTTCTGCCTGCACCGGGCACTGCACGCGAGGGACGATGCGTTCCGCACCTGCCCCGCACATCGGTTGACTTCCAATTTGGGGTTACTTCGTCATGTCAAATATTCTGGAAAATCTTCCTGTCGGCGAGAAGGTTGGAATCGCGTTCTCAGGCGGTCTGGACACCAGCGCCGCCCTGCACTGGATGAAGCAGAAGGGCGCACTGCCCTATGCCTACACCGCCAACCTGGGCCAGCCGGATGAAGCCGACTACGACGAGATTCCGCGCAAGGCGCTCGAGTATGGCGCTGTGAAAGCGCGCCTGATTGACTGCCGCGCGCAACTGGTGCGGGAAGGCCTGGCGGCGCTGCAGAGCGGCGCGTTTCACATCACCACTGCCGGCGTGGCCTACTTCAACACGACCCCTATTGGGAGAGCCGTCACCGGAACCATGCTCGTCAGCGCCATGAAGGAAGACGATGTAAGCATCTGGGGCGACGGCAGCACCTTCAAGGGCAACGACATCGAGCGATTCTACCGCTACGGTCTGCTGGTGAATCCGGAGCTGCGGGTCTACAAGCCGTGGCTGGACGCGGCCTTTATCGATGAGCTGGGCGGGCGCGCCGAGATGTCTGCGTTCATGCAGAAGTCGGGCTTCGCCTACAAGATGTCCGCGGAGAAAGCGTACTCGACGGACTCCAACATTCTGGGTGCGACCCATGAAGCCAAGGACCTGGAGCAACTGAGCACGAGCATGAAGATCGTGGCGCCGATCATGGGCAAGGCCTTCTGGCGCGGCGATGTCGGGATCGAGCCGGAGGAAGTGACGGTCCGCTTTGAGGAAGGCTGGCCGGTGGCTTTGAACGGCACGGAGATTGCCGACCCGGTGGAGCTGATGCTCGAGGCCAATCGCATCGGCGGGCGTCACGGCCTGGGCATGAGCGATCAGATTGAAAACCGGATTATCGAGGCCAAGAGCCGCGGCATCTATGAGGCGCCGGGCCTTGCACTCCTTTACATCGCCTATGAGCGGCTCATCACCGGCATTCACAATGAAGACACCATCGAGCAATACCGCGAGAACGGCCGGAAGCTGGGGCGGCTGCTCTATCAGGGACGCTGGTTCGACCCTCAGGCGATCATGCATCGCGAGACCGCGCAGCGCTGGGTGGCCAGGCCCATCACGGGTGAGGTGGTGCTGGAACTGCGGCGCGGCAACGATTACACGATCCTGAACACCACCTCGCCGAACCTGACCTTCAAGCCGGAGCGCCTGACGATGGAAAAGGGCGAATCCACCTTTTCCCCGCGCGACCGCATCGGCCAGCTCACCATGCGCAACCTTGACATCACGGATACGCGCGAGAAGCTGATGACGTACGCCAAGAGCGGATTGCTGACCATCTCGACCGAGACAACCGTGCCGCAACTGAAGACCGGCGGCGACAGAGGCCACGACTGAGGCTGCGGGGGTTCGGCAACCGCTCATCCTGCCCTAAAGGCGCGCTCGCTGCGCGTGCGGTAATGAACCAGCCTGACGAGCGATGCAATGCATCGCGCCAGACGCAAAAACAGAAAGCGAGACGGCAAGTGAGCAGAGCGCAAGCAGGATGCGGATTGAACGACCGGAAGGATGAAGGGCTGAAAATGGCGTTCCAGAAGATCCGCCAACTCGCGGTTGGCTGGTTCCTGCTGGGGTTGCTCTTTGCCGTTCCGCTTCGTGCGCAGCAGACCGGCGAGGTGGTGTGGCACGGCAAGCTGCGGGATGCCGGCGGTGCGCCGATTGCTGGCGCGAAGGTCGAGCTGAAGAGCGACAAGGCCAGCGCGCACGAGACGACGAAGCCGGATGGCAGCTTCCAGCTGCACGCCCTGCCGCCAGGCCAGTACCGGCTGCTGGTGGAGTCGAACGGCAAGAGTGCGGAGAGCGCGCAGGCCGTGGATCTGGCGGCGGCGACGCAGGCGGCGATCATTACGCTGTCGAGCCGCGGCGAGATCAGCGTGTCGGCGCTGCAGGGCGAGTCAGAGGCCTCGACCGGCGGGGAGCAGTTGACGGGACAGGCGGTGAGTTCGCTGCCGCTGAATGGTCGCGACTTCAGCACGCTGCTGCTGCTGGCTGCGGGCACGATGACAGACACGAACGGGGCGACGAACTTCACTCAGCAGTTCGCCATCGACGGGCAGCGCGGCGTGGAAGCGACTTTCGCCATGGATGGCGCGGACATCAGCGATCCGGAGATGGGCGGCAGTACGTTTACCAACTTCAACGTGGATGCGATTCAGGACCTGCAGTCGAGCTCGGGCTGGATGCCGGCCGAAATTGGCCGCGGCGCGTCGGGCTATACGAACATCGTCACGCGATCGGGCGCGAGCGGCTTTCACGGATCGATCTTCGAGTTTGTGCGCAACTCTGCGTTCGACGCGCGCAACTACTTCGACCACCCCACGCCGGCGTATCCGGGGCGTATTCCGCCCTTCCGGCGCAACGAGTTCGGCTTTACCAACGGCGGGCCAGTCTATCTGCCGCATCTCTATGACGGACGCAAGCGGACGTTCTACTTCGGGCAGTTTCAGGGGTTCCGCCAGGTGCTGGGCACCACACAGGTGATGCCTGTGCCGACCGCTCAGGAACGCGCCGGCGTAGATGTCGTGACCTATCCCGACGGCTCGACGGATACGCTGAACGTGCCCGTGAATCCGAGCATCGCGGCGATCCTGGCGCGGTATCCGCAGCCGAACCTGGCGACAGGGGCCTATGGCGCGCGCACCTATGCGACGGCATCGAAGGTGACCACGAATGCGGACCAGTTTTCAGTCCGCATCGATCACACCTTCTCGTCGAAGGACCAGTTTTTTGCGCGCTTCAACTACGACAACCTCACCGGGCCGACGACGAATCCGGACCAGACAGCCGTGGACCCGGCGTTTGGCGTCGAGTACATCGACCATCAGCGCAACTTCATGGCGAGCTACACGCGCACCGTCTCGCCGCAGCTTGTGGCCCAGTCGCTGTTCAGCGTCACGCGCTCTACGCCGGGCTTTCCCACGACGGACTACACGGACCCGGCCGTGAAGTTCGGCGATGGACTGTTTGAGGCTTTCAATGGCGCGGGCGGCACGGTGATGCAGGCCTACGGCAACCTCTTCGAGGGCCACCAGGACTTTACCTACACGCGCGCGGGACACGTGCTGAAGGCAGGCTTCGAGGCGCGCCTCAATCGCGATACCACCTACTTCGGTACCAGCCCGGACGGCGAATACGATTTTGGCGGTGGCACGGCGTATGCGACCGAGGCGATCTCGTCGGCGAGTGGACAGCACGACGTTGCGATTGGTCAGGCATTGCCCGACACGCTCTCGGCATTTCTGTCAGGCAGCGCCTTCGTCTACACGGTTGCGCTGGCGCCGCCCTACGCCTCAGGCGGACAGCATATCGGACCGGCAGCCATCAATCGCGAGAACTACAACGCCTGGGTGCAGGATACGTGGAAGGTGACGCCGGTGCTGACGCTCGACTACGGCTTGCGCTGGGAGTACTACACGCCCATCAAAGAGCGCGCACACCGCACGGCGGCCTTCCGCGACATCAACGGCACGCAGCAGTATGTGGTGAATCCGCAGCCCGGCTACAGCACCACGCTGAACGGATGGGGACCGCGCGTACAGGCGACGTGGCAGGCGCGACCGAACCTGACGATGCACGCGGGCGGAGCCATCACGGTGATTCCGCCGAACATCTGGCAGGACAACTTCCTGACCGGATCGACGCCCTATGTCTTTTATCCGCGCCAGGTGGCGTCGGCGACGGTGCCCATTCCCTACGGCTTCCAGATCAACCCGCAGCAACTGCCGCATGTGTACACGCCTGCTGGCGTGGACATCTTCGCGGCCGGCAGCACGACCAGCGTACCGGCCAACACCATTATGGATGTGGACCGGTTTGAGAAGGACCTGGCGACGCTGACCCACGCCAGCACGGTGAGCGCGCTGAACCTCTCGGGCATCGACGCCAAGTTCGGCAATGCGACGCTCTACACCTGGACCGCGGGCGCGGAGCGCAAGTTTGGCAACCTCACCGGCGACGTCAACTACGTGGGAACCGCTGCGGAGAAGCTGCCGCGCTACAGCTTTCCGAACGCCTATCCCGGAGCCAGCCCCGGCTTTGCGCCGTACACGCAGTTTGACAGCAGCGGCAATGTGACCGGCGGCTTTGGCGTGGAGAACGTGATCACCGACGACTCGCACTCGAGCTATCACGCGCTGCAGACATCGCTCTCCGGCACGGTGCCGCATGGCGGCCCCGGCCTGCAGGCCAGCTACACGTGGAGCAAGTCGCTCGATAACAGCAGCATGGTGCTGGGCGGAACGGGATCAACCGGCGCGACGACTTCGGGCTTCTCGCAGAATCCCTTCAATACGCATCCGGAAAAGGGACCGTCGAACTTTGACGTGGCGCACTTCTTCAGCCTGAGCCTGGCGCAGGATATGCACCTGGAGCAGGCGCCGTTTCTGCACAGCGTGAGCCGGACGCTCACCGACGGCTGGGAGATGCTGAGTATCTCGAGCATCAGTTCGGGGCAGCCCTTCACCGTGTACTCGGGTATTCAGCAGACGGGCTACGGTGCAAACGGCGTGGACCGGCCCAACCAGATTGCGAAGCCGCAGCTCTCGACCGCGCGCAAGGTGCGCGAGGACTACTTTGGACAGGGCGCCAGCAACGCCGCCGATTACTTCTCGATTCCGATTCATCTGGCCGGAGGCTCGGGGCCGAATCAGGGAATCTTCGGCACGCTCGGCCGGAACACCTTTCGCGGACCTGCCTACTACGATTTCGACTTCGCGTTCATCAAAGACACGGCCTTCGGACATCGCAAGAGCGGGACCGAGGTGACCGATCTGCAGTTCCGCGCGGAACTCTTCAACCTCTTCAACATCGTCAACATGGGGCTGCCCGCCAACATTCTCACGGGCTCGGGCTTCGGCTTCATCAGCAGAACGGCAGGAACTTCAAGGCAGGTTCAATTCTCGCTGAAGCTGATCTACTGAGCCGGGTTGGAGGCGGCAACACCAGGGCGTTGCGCGCTGACCGCAGCGCGTAGTATCGCGCAGGTGGAATTCATCATTGCTAAGACGCAACTGCTCGAGCAGTTGCTCGGCCAGATCAACGAGAGGCAGCAGAAGGCTCTCCTGCGCATGTTCCGCGAAAGCCCCGAAGGCTTCAAGGGCGGAATGAGCGCTGGCAATTACAGCACAATCACCGGCGCTTCCGGGCCATAACGACCGGCGATTTGGCTGCTCTCGTGGAAAAGGGAGCCCGGAGCAGCGCCATCAGGCTCAAAATCTCCTATTTGCGATGGTGCGGGCAAATGGGGGCTCAGAGCACGTTAGCGAACGTGACCGATTACCGGCACGACGAAGCCGCGCGGAAGAACAACCCGCCAGCGAAGAGCGCCGCCGAGGGCACCCTCCCCATCATGCCAAAGATTCGGTACGAGTACAGCCCGCGGCTGGCTCCGATGCTGCGCTGCCACGCCGCCGCGCAGGCAGACCAGCTGCCGGAACTCTTGCAAAAGGCGCAGCGCCAATCGCTGACGACTGCCAACGCCACTCAGCTTGCCGATGCTCTTCGCATCCAGGAACCGTGGCTGGAGTGGGCCAACAAACGCGAAAAGCGGTGGTTCGAAGTGGACCCGGTTGCACTGCATATCCATGAGCGTGTCAGCCCCAGGCGATTCTCCGCGTCGCGGCCTGACAGGACACAATCAATGTGCCGTGATGTCTCGGCCATCTCGTGATTCCGCCGATACCAGCCAATTTGGACGTTGTCCTTCCAGTGTAGAATCCAGACAGGGATACGCTCTATATTTCAACAGGAACCGATGGCGACCGAGACTCCGCTTCCCGCTTTGAAAGTGCAAACCGATTCCGCTTCCAACGGGTTCAGCGCTCCGCGCGCTGCACAAGCGGATGATGAAATCTCCCTGCTCGATCTTCTCATCGTTTCGCTGCTTTTGCCGGTGCGTTACACAGCCACCGTTCTCTTGCTTCCGCCCCAGCAAGGTTCGTCTATCGGCTCCGCGCTTGCCTCGCAACTGGGCAACCTGGGCGGCATGGCCGCGCTGGCAGGCGGCAGCCTGGGGCTTAAAAATCCCAACGACCAATTCGTAGCCATGCTGAAGAGCCGCACGGTCGAGGATGCCATGGTCGAACGCTACGGCCTGATGCAGGAGTACCGCAAGCGCTATCTCTCTGACGCGCGCAAGAAGTTCGAGGATTACGCCACCGTGGACGGCGGGAGCAAAGACGGTCTGATCCACATCTCGGTTGAAGAACATGACCCGCGCCGTGCCGCTGATCTTGCCAACGGCTATGTCGACCAGTTCCGCGACCTCTCGCAGCACCTTGCGATTACCGAAGCCTCTCAACGCCGCCTCTGCTTTGAGCAGCAGCTGAAGCAGGCCAATCTGAACCTTGCTGCCGCTGAAGAGGCTCTGAAGCAGACAGAAGAAAAGACCGGACTCAGCCAACTCGATAGCCAGGCACGCGCGCTCATTGAATCCGCCGCTGCACTGCGCGCGCAAATCACCGCCAAGGAAGTACAGATCCAGGGCATGCAGACGTATGCCGCCAGCGAAAACGCCCAATTGATTCAGGCGCAGCAGGAACTGGACGGCTTGCATGCACAGTTGGCGAAACTCGGTGGCAGCGAAGCGACTCCGGGCAGCGGCATCATCCCCCCAAAAGGCCAAATGACTCAGGCCGGTATTGAATACGTCCGCAAACTGTGTGACGTTAAGTACTACGAGACCATCTTTGAAATCCTTGCCCGTCAATTCGAGATCGCTAAACTCGACGAGGCTAAGGAAGGCGCATTGATCCAGGTTGTCGACCCCGCCATTCCGCCGGATAAAAGGTCCTCGCCCAAGCGCGCTCTCATTGTGATCCTCTCGACCGTTCTGGGATTCTTTATAGGCGGTTTTACCGTCTTTCTTCAGGCAGGCTTCCACAACGTGAAACCCGATCCAGAAGCAAGGAATAAGTTAGCCAACTTGAAGAGCGCGTTGGCCTTTCGGAGTACAGCCCACAGATCCGCTCGCCGGTCGCGAGACGCAACTGGGGCACCATAGCCGCAGCGCCAATGGGCGATCGTACTGCATTGCATGAGTTGTCGCAATGGAGTGGATGAGTATGCGCGCACTGTCCGAAGCCTCTTTCTGTCGTTAGAGTGTGACTCTCATGAATTTACGGAAGATATTGGCTAGAAATGCATCGGGCAACCTGTTGCGAGGTCTTTCCGGGGCAGTTCTTGCGCTCGGGCTTCCTCCATTTTTGACACGAGCGATGACCATTGCAGAATTTTCCGCGTGGGCACTCATTCTGCAATTGGCTGCGTATGTCAATTACCTAGAAGTGGGAATCCAGACGGCAATCGCACGGTTGACTGCGCATACCCATGAGCGCAACGAATTCAATCTGTGCAATGAGATCGTCACGAGTGGAGTCGCTATCCTGGCGATCTCTGCCTCCGTCGCTTTATTGATTACCACCATCCTAACCTGGCAGCTGCCGCACCTCTATCCCTCAATCCCTAGGTTACTGTTGCCGCAGATGCGGATGGGGCTGCTTTTCGTAGCCGGCGCTCTTGCACTCTCCCTGCCCAGTTCCACATATACCGGCGTACTTATAGGACTCAATCGGAGCGACAGTTCCGGCATCATGGCTGCGGGCACGCGACTCGGGGGTGGTATCGCGATCGTCATTCTGGCGCGGATGGGCGCGCCGCTTTCCGCCCTGGCCGCTGCTCTCGGCGGGTTTTACTTGCTCAATGCCGGCCTACAGATGTGGGCCGCCCATCGGCATTGTCCCGGACTCAAGGTATCTCCAAGCCTTATTTCCAAACTCCGAATCAAGACGCTGGCCGCTGATTGCGGCTATATCTCCGCATGGAATGTGGGCATGTTTCTCGTCACGGGTTTAGATATAGCACTGGTAGGCAGATTCAGCTTTAAGGATCTCGGAGCCTATTCCGTGGCTTCGACCTTGGTCCTCTTCGTGGGCGGAGTCAGCGGCGCACTCTTTTCCGCCATGCTCGCTCCCATTGCCACGCTGCACGCGCAAGGCGAGCTCGGCAAGATTGGCAGACTTGTGCTCAAAAGCACGCGCATTGGCATTTATCTCAACACCCTTATCAGCTTGCCCCTGTTGTTCGGCGGAAAGATTATCCTGGCGCACTGGGTCACGCCCGCTTACGCGGCCACCGCCTGGCCAATCCTCGTGGTTCTGGTAATTGCAAACTTCATCCGTCTCGTTGCGAATCCCTATTCTGTCGCGATTTTAGGCACGGGCCAACAGAAGATCGTGGCTGTCGGGCCCATTATCGAAGGGACCGTAAACCTCACTTGCAGTATCGTCCTGGGGCTTCGAATAGGTGCGATTGGAGTCGCGCTCGGCACTCTTGTCGGAGCCATCGTCGGAATCGCCTCGGTTATGGTGGCCTTCGTCCCACGCACCAGAGAGATTCGAATCACCAGAACGGACTATGCATGGCATGGAATCGCCGTTCCCCTCGCAGCAATCGCGCCTGGAATCTTATGCCTGTGGTTTTTGGAGTCGCGCTCCCTCGGAACCGTCAGTCTTGGATTAGCGGCTTGCGGTGTAGGACTGTCTACGATACTTTGCGTAAAAAGCATACGATCCGCCTGAAAGCAAAAGGAAGCGCTACCGATCTGGCGAGGAGTCAGCTGTGACCCCGACCCATTGCCGCAACTCGCTATCAAATCGCTTGACGAGCCTGGCCGGCGCGCCAGCAACCATTGAATAGGCGGGGAATGATCGTGTTACTACGCTGTTAATGCCTACGATGCAGTGTTCACCTAGGGTAACTCCGCCCATGATTGCGCTTCTAAGACCGAGAAAGCAATGGTTGCCTATATAGATGTCGCCGCAGTGGACCAGTGCCTGGCGCATAATAAGGCCTGCATCAGGGTTATAACCATGACTATTGTCGTTGATGAACACAGACTCGCTGAGAACGCAGCCGTCACCAATTGATACGCGGCTCAACGATACTAGATAGAGGTTTGGACCGATATAAACATCTTTGCCGATGGTGATTTGCGGTGCGTATCGAATTCCGGCATATTCAACAATGGGATCAATCAACGCGCCGCTCCCGATGGTTGTACGGCAGCCCACGCTAATGTGGCATGGTGCATTAATTCGATTTGGCCGTTGAATCTTCACGCCGCTTCCGGCATCCATGCCGCGGGGTGGTCTACTCAGAGCGTAATTCGCAACGGTCTTCATAAGTAAAAGGGGATTCATCGAAAGTCCTTCGACTCTTATGACTTTGATTTTACAGCTAGCCAAGTTTGCGTATTTTGATCGTAATTCATGACAATGACAGCGGGGTTTCCGTCCGCAACCGAATAATCTGGGATGCTCCTCTTGACTACGGAATTCGCCCCGATCACAACGTGCTTACCTATCCGAACATTCATCATGACTACCGTGCCAATGCCAAGAAAGGAGCCCTCCCCAATCTCAATGATCGATTTGGAACCGGCAAGCCGATCTCCAATCTTGACGGGATCATTCACGTCGAAGAACGGATGGCTTCCTCCCAGAAGTGAGCAGCGAGCCGTAATGCTCACATTGTCGGCAATCCTGACTTTGCCCATGAAGACGATATGCACGTTCTGCTCGATGTTCACATTATTTCCAATTCGCAGTTCTGGAGGGTTGCCTGGATCAATCATGACGGCCTCGAGCCGCACCCCCTCCCGGATAGAAACGTTCTTGCCTATATGCATGAATTGGGTATTGCATAGTAGCATGGGTTTGAACAATGTGGATCCGGCCCCGAAGCTCCCAAAGATGCGCCGGTAGTAGACAATCCCTTTCACTCTGCATCCCAAACGGATAGCCAAGTTCAATTTATCGGGCCAAGGCTGTATTAGATGTTTTTGGAGCTTGGAAGCAAGCTGCTGCCATTGCATAGGCAGAATTATAATCCAAATTGTGAGGTGAACCGAATGAATGAAACGGCATCACCGAGTGATTTTCCGCACTACCCGTAACACAAGGAATGCGCATGCCGGAAAGAATTGTCCTAGCTACTCGGAAGTTTATGAGCCAGGGTCAAGAGTCATTTGCCCTACTGTCTGGCGATTGGAACCCTCTGCATATGGATACGGTGGCAGCTCGCCGGACTGCCGCCGGAGCTCCGGTTGTTCATGGTGTGCATTTGATCTTATGGATGGCCAATGTGCTGGAACAGTCTCTGAACCCTGGCAATTCCATCACTGCGATCAAGGCAAAATTTACTAAATGGGTATACGTCGGAGACACTGCAGACCTAATCCTACTGCGGAGGGACGAATCGAATGTGCGCCTTCAGGTCGAGGTGAAAGGTTTGCCGGTGACCTCCGCAGCGTTTACTTTGGGACAGAGATCGGCTCAAGGAGTTACAAGCATCTCGGATACAGTGGCCGAATTGGATGCCAGACCAATCGCCGCAGACAGGGATTTGACAGAACTAGCGCACATGGCTGGTTTTCTGCCGTTTGCTGGACCACAACAAGCCTTGGGGCAAATGTTTCCCCGTGCGGCGGTCGTGTTGGGATTGCTTGAGATGGCGGGTTTAGCCTGCACAACCCGATTGGTTGGAATGGAATGCCCAGGGTTAAATTCCATTTTTGCGGGTCTGGATGTGCATTTCTCTGATGACGCGGATCGCAAACCAGGGTTGGACTTTGGTGTAACCTCCGTTGACGAGAGGTTTCGATTTATCAAGATCAAGATTTCAGGTGCGGGTTTGCGTGGGACGATCGATGCATTTGCGCGGGTTCCACCGGTTGCTCAGGCGACCATGACAGATGTAATGAAAGCGGTGGAAGTGGGAGAGTTCGCGAATAGCCACGCTTTGATCGTCGGCGGCTCGCGCGGCTTAGGGGAATTCTGCGCGAAAGCTATCGCAGGAGGTGGGGGGAAGGTGACAATCACTTATGCAACAGGCAAAACTGAGGCTGAAAGAGTGGCGCAAGAAATCAATGACTGCGGTGGAGAGTGTGAGGTTCTACACTATGACGTGCGCAATCCAGCTGCCGCGCAGCTCCGTGATGTGTCAACCCCTCCAGATCATTTATATTTTTTCGCGACAGGCACAATTTTCAAACCCCGTGCAAAGGGACTGGACTACGAGATTCTGGATTCATTTCTCGATTTCTACGTGAAGGGTTTTTATAGCCTCTGTCTTGCATTGGGCGGTTTCCTTGATCGGCGGCTAGTCGCGTTCTATCCTTCCTCTGTGTTTGTTGAAGAGCGTCCAGATGGCATGTTGGAATACGCAATGGCGAAATCTGCCGGAGAAGTGCTGTGCTCGGAACTGCCACGATTGGTTCCGGGCCTGCGTGTGGTCACGCGACGCCTGCCACGGCTCCCCACTGACCAGACGGCGAGTGTGTTGCCTGTGAAAGGAGCTTCCGTGGCAGAAGTGATGCTACCAATTCTCAGGGAAGTATACGCGTGCGGCAGAGTGGCTACATATTAGGGCAGTCTGTGAAGCGGATATAGCGAAGAGTGCCTTTCCTTGGTAAGTTATACGGAACGCAATGGGAGCCGTAAGGGTTTTGCGATGACAATTGATCTTGCGTGGCTTCCCAGAAGCGCAGACTGGGACAAATCGTTAGAGGCCGTCCGGAGTGCGAGAGATGCGGCGAGCCGATGGGCTGCATTGATTGCGTGTGCCAGTGCGAACATCGACTTTGTACAGACCGCAAAGCTAGATCGTTTGGCCCAGCGCCTTCAAGGCGCGGGAGATCTAAAGTCTGCAGTGCCAGGACCGATTCGCTTGGCCCTGCTTGGTTCCTCGACGCTCAAGCATCTGGTACCGGGAATCCGGGTCGCCGGATTGCGGCGAGGCCTGTGGATTGAAGTTTACGAAGCGGAGTATGGCCAATACCTTCAGGAGCTGATGGACAGCGGTTCCGCGCTGCATGCATTCCACCCCGAATTCATCTGCTTTGCCATGGATGCGCATCATCTGGCAAACGCATCAGGTACCGCGGCCCAGGTCGCGCTGGACCTGCTCCGTAAATGCTGGCATTTGGCAACGAGTACGTTCAAATGCACCGTTATCCAACAAACCCTATTGCCCATCTTTCCCGACCTACTGGGCAGCAACGAACATCGCATGTCGGATTCGCCCCAAGCCTTTGTTCAGGTGTTGAACAGCATGCTTGGGGCAGCTTCGGATGACGCTGGCGTTCACCTGTTGGCAATAGACAAATATGCAGCCAGGGATGGCCTTCGCCAATGGCACAATCCGGCACTGTGGTACAGGTCGAAACAGGAGGTGCATCCTGCGGTGTCGCATCTCTACGGCGAATATGCTGTGCGACTCATCGCCGCCCAGCGTGGACGTTCGTCCAAATGCCTGGTGCTCGATTTAGATAATACGCTTTGGGGTGGCGTGATTGGCGACGATGGGCTGCAGGGCATCGTACTCGGCCCGGGCAGCGCCGAGGGAGAGGCCTATGTAGCCTTTCAGCGGTACGCATTGCGATTGAAGGCGCGCGGCGTCATCCTCGCCGTATGCTCGAAAAACGATATAGCAAATGCCCTGGCACCCTTTGCGCAGCATCCAGAGATGGCATTGCAGCAACAAGATATTGCTTGTTTCGTCGCCAACTGGCAGGACAAGGCGGCTAACCTGCAGCAGATTGCGGCGACACTGAACATAGGCATTGATTCATTGGTCTTTGCTGATGACAATCCCTTCGAGCGCAACCTTGTGCGTCAGGAACTGCCCGAAGTCGCTGTGCCCGAGTTGCCCGAGGATCCGGCTCTCTACGCCGCATGCATCGCCGATGCGGGCTATTTTGAGAGCGTTGGATTGAGCCCTGAAGACCGCGAACGCGCGAACCAATATCGAGCCAATGCGGAACGCGAACTGCTGCGCGAATCGTCCACGGACATGCAAGGCTATCTGAAGAGTCTAGCCATGGAGATACACTGGAAGCCTTTTGATGAGATCGGACTCCAGCGGATTGTTCAACTCATCAATAAGACGAACCAGTTCAACCTAACCACGCGTAGGTATAGTGAGGGCGAGGTACGAGCGCTGATGAATGATCCGCGCGTGCTGACTTGGCAAGTACGATTGAAAGATCGTATGGGAGACAACGGCATCATTGCCGTGATGATTGCGAAAATGAATGCAAAGAACGAATTGGAGATGGACACCTGGCTGATGAGTTGTCGGGTACTGGGACGGCAGGTGGAGAACGCATGTCTTAATCTCGTGTGCGAAAGAGGAAAGCGCATGACTGCAACCCATGTTGTCGGCGAATATAGGCCAACAGCGAAAAATGGAATGGTGAGAGATTTCTACTCGCGCATGGGCTTTCAATCAGCCAGGCAGGATGAGGTAAGCTCGGATGTGAGTGAACCAGAAGGGAAATTTTGGGTGCTGGATCTAAAACTGTTCACTCCGCAGCCCTGTGTGATAACAGTTTTTGAGGAGATGCATGACGGAAGATGAAATCTACGCGCGATTGACGGTAATATTCCGCGATGTACTCGATGATGAGTCCATCGTTCTCCGACCAGAAACTTCGGCTGCCGACGTGGATGGATGGGACTCGTTCAACCATATTAATCTGGTTGTAGCGGCAGAAGCGGCGTTTGGAGTGAAATTCAAGAGTTCAGAACTCGAACAGATGGGCAACGTTGCCGACATGGTCACTTTGATACTTCAGAAGCAAAGTCCTTCATGAAAGCGATGCGTATTCTCATCACAGGCGGGGCCGGCTTCATCGGTCTTGCTGTCACCCGCAGGTTGCTCTCTGCCGGCCACACGGTCACGGTCCTCGACAGCTTTCATCCGCAGATCCACGGCGGCCGCGAATCGCTCCCGTCCGACATCGCAGACAGTGTATCCCTGATTCATGGCAATGTGGCGGACAGAGCGGCCTGGCTCCGCGCGCTCGACGGCCAAAGCGCTGTGATTCATCTAGCCGCCGAAACGGGTACCGGCCAATCGATGTACGAAGTGGAGCGCTACCACCACGCCAACTTGACCGGCACCGCCCTGCTGCTCGACCTGCTCGCCAACGGCCATGCGCCCAAGATCGAGCGCCTTGTTGCCGCCTCTTCCCGCGCCATCTACGGGGAAGGCGCATACACCTGCGCGCAGCATGGCTTGGTCTACCCTGGCCCCCGGCTCCCGCAACGCATGCAGGCTGGCCAGTATGACCCCACCTGCCCCTTCTGCGACGCCTTTGTCACGACCGCACCCACCCCCGAGTCCGCCCCGTTCGCGCCGTCCTCCTTTTACGGTCTCACCAAACAAGTACAGGAGCAGATGATGCTCCTCATTAGCGCTACCCTTGACATCCCGGCCGTCGCCCTGCGCTACCAGAATGTCTTCGGACCCGGACAAGCGCTTTCCAATCCCTATACAGGCATTCTCGCCATCTTCTCCAATCTTGCGCGGCTCAACCGGCCGATCCGCATTTTTGAGGACGGAATGGAAAGCCGGGATTTCGTTTATATTGAAGATGTTGCTGAAGCCACCTGCCGCGCAGTTCTGAGCGACCTGAAAGGCTCGCACAGTATCAATGTTGGCTCCAGCCATTCCACCAGCGTGATGGAAGTAGCTCGGCAGATCGTGAAGTACTTCGGCAGCGATTCGCAGTTGCAGGTCACCGGCGAATTCCGCCTCGGCGACATTCGTCATGGATCGGCGGACCTGACCAAATTGCAGCAGGCTCTGAATTTCACTCCGCAGTGGAGATTCGCAGACGGCCTTAAGAGCTTTCTAGGCTGGGCTACAGGCAGCTCTCCGGATGCCGCCGGGTATGATCGGTCATTGGAAGAGCTGCGCTCCAGGGGGTTGATGGGTGGATAGCATTCAGCGCATCGGCGTCGTCACGGTCACGTACAACAGCGCGGAAGTGCTGCCGGAATTCCTGGCGAGCGTGGCCAGCCAGAGCTTTCGGGAGTTTATCCTTTACGTTGTTGATAATGCCTCCAAAGACAAATCCATCGAGATTGCCTCCGCCTTTGGCGATCCCCGTATCCGTATCCTAGCCAATGCTGAGAACCTGGGTGTGGCGGAAGGTAACAATCAGGGCATCCGCGCAGCCCTAGCCGACGGCTGCGATGCCGTTCTCCTGCTGAATAATGACACGGTGTTCCCGGCCGAACTCTTCGCCCAGCTCAGCGATGGTCTTGTGCAATACGACTGTGTCATGACCACACCCAAGATTTACTATCATGACGAGCCGAAGAAGATCTGGGCCGCGGGCGGCTACTTCCAGCCCTGGCTGGGCTACCACACACAACACTACGGGTTCGGCCAACTGGATACCGGCCAGTTTGATACTGCGCGCTCCGTAACATATGCGCCGACCTGCTGCGTTCTGATTCGCAGGAATGTCTTTGACCGCATCGGCCTGATGGACCCGCTCTATTTTGTCTATGTCGACGATGTGGACTTCATGTATCGTGCCCTCAAGGCGGGCCTTGTCATGAAATACCTGCCCCACTCAAAGCTCTGGCACAAGGTCAGCTCATTGACAGAAGGGGAGTCTCATACATTCGCCATTCGCTACAGTCACCGGAACCGGATATACTTTCTGCGCAAACACATGCCGCAGTGGTTCGCGTTACTTTGCTACTGGCAAATCCAGACGCGTTCCGTGCTGGCCTATCTGTTGCGACACAACAGCAGAGAGAAGTGGGATGTGAGGCGGACTGCTGCACGTAACGGCAGGTATTTAGCCATCGGGAAAACCGAGCGATGGAAATAACACCTATCGGATGGATACTGATTCCTCTCGGTGTAGCTGTTGCCTTTGCGCGAAAGAAATGGCTATTTTATCTAACGATCTTCTTTTCACCTTTTTCGGCGACGTCAATTCTTAATCACGGGGCGGGAGACGGTGCCTCCGGAATAATGCCGTATTTGTTTCTGGGAGCATTGCTTCTCCTTCGAGAGCTCATCGTCGTATTGGTGCGGTTGCGAGTTCGGGTGGCACGATCAATCCGCGGATATCTGGCGCTGTTGTTCCTGTTTGCGGCTGTCTGTAGCACGTCTCTCATCATGCCGCTGATCATCAAGGGGAGATTGGAAGTGATGTCAGGCCCCACACTCGACTATACCCTTGTACCTCTTCGCCTAACATGGACACACTTCGCCAGCCTTGCGGGCCTTATATTCGGCATACTCCTAGCCGCTGTCATTGCTCAATATAATATTGTCTCTGAGCAGTTTTATGAAACACTACGCATTTACCTCGTTTCTGGACTTTTTATCTCGTCTTGGGGCCTAATGCAGTTTATCCTGCACTCAGCGGCCATCCCATACCCCTACGCGGTGTTCAATAATTCCGCTTCTTCTGGGGTGTGGGGATATTATGCGCAGTCACTGGCGCAGGACAATCAACGAATCACTTCAGTCGCCATGGAGCCAAGTTATCTCGCAATCGTGCTTGTGGGAATGATTCCGATGATCTTGATTGCAGTCTTCTACGGAAAACCGATTCTTGGGAGAACTTACGACCGCGTGGCCCTATTTGTAATCGGCTTAGCTCTGCTTTTGACCGTATCTTCGACAGGCTACGTCGGTGTCATCATCCTGATCATTCTGGTACCATTTTGCCTCTCTCAGTATCGACAGCTTCGGTGGAAACTATTTATGGGAACTTTTGTGTTACTCGCCGGGTTGGCCGGCACTTATATCGCAAGTCCCATCGTAAGAGATACCCTTAATGCCGCGCTTTTTGACAAAGCAGCGTCCGGCTCGGCATTGGAGAGGACGGTAATCGTCATCAACGATCTGAATTACTTCAGAAGATATCCGATCTTGGGGATTGGATGGGCGAGCGCTCCGACGCACGACGTCATCATCGGAATGCTGGCTAACTGCGGAGTTATTGGCCTTGCTAGTTTTTCGATTGCGATTGTCACGATAAGCCTTCGGCTCAGACGAACTGTTTCAAGAGAGCCGCAAGTGAATCAATACACGATTCCTTCGCTCATGATGTTTCTCTCTCTCGTCATTACTTGCCTCTGCTACGTTGTGAGCGGTCCAATCGGAAGAGGGGAGTTTTGGGTCATACTCGGCCTTGCGATCTCTGCCATTGGGCTTGCCAGGCGTCGGCAGGAAGTAACGGTGGCGGCATGATCATAGCTGCAGATCTATACGCCACGGATCTGATGCACGTTGAGATTAATACCTTCTTCGCAGAGGTTTTCCAGAAGAAGCTGGGCCAGGAGATTCATCTATTTGCGGAACGCAACCATCTTGAAGCGATTAGCCGGTCGGTGCCCATCGCAAGAGGGTACGCTTATAACTCCTTTGGGCGAATCGCCAGGTTTAGGCTGTTGCGCGTACCGTTTCGTGAACTCTTGACTGTTCTTCGCTCGATCCGCATAGTTCATCATGCGCGAAAGCATTGCCCAGTACTACTCCATATTTTTTGTGCATCCCACCTGTCTCACCTAACTCTTAGACTCGTATTTCGCATGTTTCCGCCCAATTGCCCGATTCTTCTCACTTTTCATGGCGAGCTAGAATCTCTTGCGCAAACGCGACGAAGGCCTTGGTCTCCGTTTTTCTGGCTGCCACTCTCACTCAAGATCCGGGTAAATGGGCTGTTTCCCATTGTTCTGGGCGAGGGCATCCGCAGGGAAGTTGCACGGCGCAACTACGATACATCGAATTGGATCACGATTGAGCACCCGTATGCGTTTTCGGCTCAGGAAGTTGTCTACAGAAATGAAGGGCATGCCTTTCTCGCAGGTTGCATTGGTGTCGCCAACCGCCAGAAAGGCACAGATCTGTTATTTAGTGTGGCAGAGGGATTCAGAGAAGATGTCGCTTCTGGCCGTATCCGATTCAGAATCATTGGCAAGATGGACTCGACGTTGCGGGGTGAGGCTAATGAATACGTTGAGATTCCAAGGCATGGTGAGTTCTTCGATCGCGGACAGTACGACCGGGACATCTCGGAATTGGATGTGATCCTCTTTTTCTTTCGTGAGGGCACATACCAGTTGACGCCCAGCGGATCGCTGTTCGATGCCATACGACACAATAAGCCGATCATTGCAATGGGAAATCCGTACTTCAGACATATCCAACGCTTAGTCCCTGGCGAGGTCATGACTCTGGTGGAATCACTTGATGAAATGAAGCAGGTTCTACGGAAGTGGCAGGAGGACGGACCACCCGAGCACATTTACACTGCGTACGAGTCAATTAGGCGCATACATGGTTGCAATCAGGTTGCCAAGGAATTCTTACGGCAACTTGGCGAGAAGATACAAATCAGAGGGCATCTCGAAGCGTCTCTGCCTAGTGCGAATGGAAGTCCAAGATGATGGATTTATCCCCCAGTATTCTCTTTGTATTGCCTTCACTCCGAATCAGTGGCGGTGTGATCGAGACCATGCGGTTAGCTGGTGAGCTAAGGTCGCTTGGCGCTGACGCCAGAATCCTATCCCTATGGAAGCATCCGAATTCCTTGCAAAAACTTGAAATTTCAAGCATACATGATGTTCCTATCATTTATCTTTCGCAACTTCAACCCAGTAAGTTGCGTGCTCCTCTTGACTTAGTGTTTTTTACGTTCAGATATCGAAAGTACTTGAAAACTCTTATAAGCGAATCGGGGGATAGGATGCCAGCCGCCATGCTAACGCATTACTCAACACTCCCATTTGCATGGTTTACGCCACCAGCTAGGCGCTATTGTTTTCTACAAGGGGAGGAATGGCTATTCGCAGCGCCGGGATTTCTGCGGCGTCCCTTCACTAGGTTTGTCTTGTTCTCATATGCTCATTGCCAAGTCATTACAGCCAATAGATATCTCACGGAGAAGTTGCAGTCGGTCGGCCTCATGCCCGTTGCGGAAGCTCCCATTTGGGCGGATTCCAGTTTCTACAGCCCCCCGTTGGTTTGTAGTCGTTCGGTTGACCTAGTAATGGTGCTGCGGCGGGGCCATATCAAGCGTCTTGATCTTTACCTTCAATTGCTTAATGCTGCAAAGAAATCGAACGACCTCTCCTGCGCGGTGATAACTTCGGAGGATGACATTGCAGCAGCCGTCTTTGAGTTTGCTGATATCTGCTTACTGAGGCCAAGCATCGCGGAAATGAGAGCACTCTACCAGCGCAGTAAGGTATTCGTGTTGTTGAGCGAGCGGGAAGGGTTTGGGTTACCCCCATTGGAAGCTATGGGATCTGGTTGCGTGCCATTGTGCCGCGATTCTGGAGGTGTACGCTGTTATATGACTGGCGGTTTGGCGCTGAACCTAATTCCACTCGACGCTTCCATAGGCGTAGTTCTACAGCGCCTCCGTGCGCTCTTAGCAGACGATGAAAAGCTTCGACTATTGTCAGAGGAAGCCCAGCGGGTCTTCCTGGATGGAGCAGTAGATTCGAAAGAAAGGAGGGAGCGGGCTTTGGTGTTACTTTCCTCCACATAGCTTCTCAACATTATGACCGATTCATCATTCAAGTATCCAGTTACAGCATCGATTGTTTTGTACAGGAACGATGCGGCGCAGGTGAGGGCGGCGATCCAGAGCTTTTTTTCCACGCCGCTGGGTGTGGCGATCACTGTCGTGGATAATTCGCCGGAGAATGCGCTGCGGTCTGTCGTCGAGGGAGAAGGGGCCGAGTATTTCTTCACCGGGAAAAACATCGGATTTGGTCCTGCTCACAACATCGCCATCCGCAAATATATAGGCCTAGCAGAGTATCACCTGATCCTGAATCCCGATGTGACCTTTGGGCCGGAGACCCTCCCGGCTCTGTACGATTATATGCGGCAACATCCGACGGTGGGACTGACGATGCCGAAAGTCCTCTACCCGGACATGCGGGAGCAACGGCTTTGCAAACTTTTACCCACACCTTTCGACCTGTTTTTACGACGCTTTGCGGGCAATTTTGTACAGAAGTACGCTCGGCACATGATGTCCCGCTATTTGTTGGAGGATGTGGATCTGAACCAGCCGCGCGTTGTTCCGTGTCTTTCCGGCTGCTTTATGTTCGTCCGCATGGATGCTCTCTGTTCCGCCGGACTATTTGATGAACGCTTTTTCATGTATCTAGAAGACACAGACTTGTGTAGGCGTATCGCGGAGCAGTGGGAGACGGTTTTTTATCCTCATGTCAGTATTGTTCACGAATATGGAAAGGGTTCATACAAGGATTCTCGCCACTTGAGGATGCACCTAGTCTCCGCGTGGAAGTACTTCAACAAATGGGGATGGCTCCATGATTCCACACGTCGCGCCTTGAACGCCCGCGTCCTGGAATGAAATCTTAGGATTGCGGAGACGCGGCCTGAAAGCGCGCGCGTAGCCCTGCATCCTCACGCATGGCTAGCCTTAATACTGTTGACGTAATGATCCTGATGGCTTTACGAATGTCGATCTTGGGCAGGGGCTTGACGTGTGCGCTGCTGACAAAGCACGACTTCCGGGTCGAGATTGCGAAACAGCCGGCTGAAGGTGTCGTGACTGGGCAGGCCGTTGGCCAGGCTTAGAAAGCTGCGCAGAAACGGCTCTTTGGCCTCGGCAAACAGGGCCATATCCACCGCACCCTGACCGCCGCACAGCACGCAGCACAGAGCGATCATCAGAAGCTCCTGAAAGTCATGCAACGCCGCATTGCCACTGCGCGGATCCTCAAGCCCTTCCCAACAGGCGCCAAACTGATCCAGTGTCTCTTTGCTCGACATGAAATCCCCCTGCTGGAAACTTCATGCATGAAAACTCTCTACGGAAGTAGCAACCACGATCCGTGGCGACTCTCGTTCAGACCAATTTCAAATGCGATTGCCCTGCAGCATAAGGACTGTGAAAGTATTTCGGACGGCTGCACTGCTATACTTCCTGTCATCCAAAAGTTGCTTTTGGGGCAAGTGTTATAGAAGCTCCCATTGAGAGGGGATATCTATGTCAGAATCACGGCTGCGCAGGTCTGGTCTCAAATGGTGTCATCAATCATCTGAAAACGTTGTTTTTTGAGCGATTGCCGGTATAGAGAA
>VFSW01001012.1_pt1 | contig 41918 bp, 39 predicted proteins | sample 5358111 | NCBI WGS metagenome assembly VFSW01 (sample SAMN11554181, study PRJNA540505) | mine drainage metagenome | isolation source: sediment from site ElyBrook_90M | place: USA: Ely Copper Mine, Vershire, VT | collected 2017
CCGGTGCCACCCTGGTTCGTTGGTAAGGGTGTCGTGAGCGTCACGGCTCCCGCGGCAATGGTGCCGAAGCGTGCGTTCTGTGCAAAGAGGTTGGTTGAGGAGGCGGTGGTTGCGAAGAAGTTCGTCGAGGTGGCGTTGGCAAGAGTGAGCGAGCCGCTGATCGTGCCGCCGCTCACTGACAGATAACTCGACGAGAGGTCGGGGATGTCTGAAGCCTTGAGGCCTGTCACACCAGAGACGGTGGCGTTCGAGATGGTGACGCCGGAGAGGTTGTTGATTGCCTGGCTGGGGGCGAAGGATTGAACGGTGAGGAAGTTGGAAGAGTTGAGTGCGCTCTGGAGGACTGCGAGCTGTGACTGGAACTGTGTGGTGAGGGCCGCTGTGGAGGAGGCGAGGTCGGCTTTGGTGGCGTATGGGAGAAGTGAGATGGTGGGTTGGGGGGTGGAAACAGTCACGTACGTGTACTTCACGGGTGGGATGTTGGGGGTCTCGGTTGATGTGGAGATGGGTGTCGTGATTGGCGTGACTACGGGAGGTGTAGAAGGGAGGGATGCGATGACGGCTGCGGGTTGAGCTCGTGGAGTGGCTGGTACGTGGGTACCGAAGAGTGCGAAGACGGCAATGAGGACTCCTGCGACAAGCGCGAAGGGGTTGGTAAAGCCTCGGGTGGAGTGCCGGTCATCTCCGCAGGGATGCATGGGTGTATTGTCGCATTCAATCTCTTAAAAAAGAATGTTGTCCACACAGTTGATAAGATCTGTACACTCCATGCATCAGTGCTTTTTCCTCAACATGCGCTTGAGATAATACCCGGTATACGAACCTTCGGTTTTTGAGACTTCCTCCGGTGTGCCCTTCGCGACTATCTGTCCACCGCCCTGTCCGCCTTCTGGTCCCATGTCGATAATGTAATCGGCGGATTTTAAGATATCGAGATTGTGTTCGATCACGACCACCGTGTTACCGCGATCGACCAATTTTTGCAGAATATCGATCAGCTTTTGGACATCGTCGTAGTGCAACCCCACCGTCGGCTCGTCCAGTAGATAGATCGTTTTCGACATGAGCGGGCGGTAGAGCTCGGAAGCGATTTTCACGCGCTGCGCTTCCCCACCGGAGAGTGTTGTCGCGCTCTGGCCGAGTTCGAGATAGCCTAAACCGACATCCATCAAGCTCCGCAAACGATCCGAAATCGCTGAAATGTCTTCAAAAAATATCATCGCCTGTTCGACCGTCATCGAGAGTACATCGTGGATCGATTTCTTTTTGTATTTCACCTCAAGCGTTTCCTTCATAAAACGTTTTCCGCTACATACGTCACAAGTCACGTATACAGTGGGTAAAAAGTGCATCTCGACGGCAATCAATCCGTTGCCTTGACAGGCCTCGCAACGGCCCCCTTTGACGTTGAAACTAAATCTTCCTGGCCCCCAACCGCGCACTTTCGCTTCTTCACTCATTGCAAAGAGGTCGCGAATATGCGTCCAAGCACCCGTGTAGGTAGCAGGATTCGAGCGCGGGGTGCGGCCGATCGGTGACTGGTCGATCAGAATCGCGCGATCAAGGTATTCGGTTCCTGAAAACTCTTTTGCATTGTAAATTTTAGCGGTACGGAAGCGTTTATCGAAACGTGCCTGCAGATTGCGATGCAAAATTTCGTAGAGAAAGGTGGATTTGCCGCTCCCTGAAACACCCGTGATCGTGACCAATTTTCCAAGCGGAATGTCGGCGTTGACATTGTGTAAATTGAACTTGGAGGCACCACGAACCTTTAGTTTGCCGCGATCAGCGATGCGGCGCTTTTCGGGAATTTCTACACGCACTTCGTCACGCAAATATGCGAGGGTGCGCGAACTCGACTTGTTCGTTTTTGCCGTCAAGAGATCGTCAAGCCAGCCGGCAACTACGATCTCACCGCCGTGCACACCCGCGCCCGGTCCGAGATCCACGATGTAATCGGCGGCAAATATAGTGTCTTCATCGTGCTCGACAATTAAAACGGTATTGCCGAGCTCACGCAAATGCTTCAAGGTTGCAATCAGTTTGTCGTTGTCACGCTGGTGGAGTCCGATCGTCGGCTCGTCAAGCACATACAGTGCACCCACGAGTCCGCTGCCAAGTTGTGATGCAAGACGGATGCGCTGCGACTCGCCGCCGGAGAGTGTGTTTGCCTTTCGATCGAGCGTGAGATATTCGATGCCGACATTGAGCATGAACTGCAATCGGCTCGTGATCTCCTTGATCACCGTCCGCGAGATGTCCTGCTCCTTTTTTGTCAGCTTGAGCGTATTAAAAAAATTCATCGCCGCTTCGATCGATAGCGCAGAGAGATTCACGATATTCATGCCGCTGGCCGATCCCGTATGATGTTCGGGCTCGTTGATCGCTCCTAAAAAGACGTTGAGTGCCTCAGGGCGCAAGCGTGCACCGTGACAGACGTCGCACGGCTCATCGCCGAAAAAGTACTTGCTGCCGATACCTTTGCATTCAGGGCATGCGCCATACGGCGAGTTAAAGCTAAACAATCGCGGTTCGATTTCCGGAAACGAGAAGCCATCGTACGGGCACATAAATTTCGCCGACACAATACGAGAGGCACCTGATGAATCACTGATGCGCACTAATCCTTCGCTTTCGTGAAGCGCACGTTCAATCGCCTCGCTTGCGCGCTCTCGAGCACCCTTCGGATCCTCGGTAAATTCGGAGAGGAAAATTTCGTCCACCACGATATCGATATCGTGGCGGTCATTCTTGGCAAGGACGATACGCTCACGCAATGATTGCTCATTTCCGTCGATCACTGCTTTCTCGAACCCCTTATTGAGCATGTCGTAGAGCAATTGGTAGTATTCGCCTTTACGGCCGACCAGGACTGGCGCGAGAATTCGTACTTTTGCGTCGGAAACGCCTTTCGTCAACACGTGGCCCTTTTGCAGCGATTTTTTTTGTTTGCTCGCGGTATCGACGATATGCAAGACCGATTCAAGGATCTCTTCGTTCGAGAGCCTGCGCACTTCCCTACCGCACTCTGGGCAATGCGGGTGGCCGATCCGAGCGTAGAGCACGCGGAGGTAGTCATAGATTTCAGTAATGGTCGCAACCGTCGAGCGCGGATTGTTGGAGCGACTTTTCTGATCGATTGAGATCGCTGGTGAGAGGCCGGTGATCTCGTCGACATCGGGCTTCTGCATCTGTCGCAAAAATTGTCGGGCGTATGCGGAGAGAGATTCGATATACTTACGCTGCCCTTCCGCAAAAATAGTATCGAAGGCGAGCGATGACTTGCCGCTGCCAGAGAGGCCGGTGAATACCACCATTTTATTGCGTGGAATTTCCACACTCACGTTTTTGAGGTTGTGCGTTCGCGCTCCCTTAATGACGATTGTATCTTGCATACATACAGTTTCGACCCCCGCTGTGCGCTAGGGGTTGGCACAAGTCACTATATCATATCGCTTAGAAAATCGCGGCTTCTTCGTGCAGTTCGATACCGAATTGCGCCTTTACTGCAGCCTTAATTTTTGCCGCGAGCGCGAGCACATCTCCGGCACGTGCGCCGCCCGTATTCACGATGTAATTCGGGTGCTGCTCACTAGCAACCGCGCCGCCTACCTGCGCACCTTTCATGCCGACTTTTTCGATTAGCCAACCTGCGGGAACGCGATGTTCGCGCGACTTCACTTTCTTCTCTTGTTCAAACAGCGCAATGATCGGCGCAGATGCGACAGGATTCATAAAAAACGATCCAGCGGCACGAACGTTTTGCAGGTGCCGCTTTTCGCGTTCGGCAATTGTCTCTTCGATCAATTTCTCACTCTGCTCGCGCTTGATCAACATGAGCTCAACGCGCACACTTGTGATGATCCATTCCGGATTTTGTTTAAACGTACTGTCGCGGTACGCAAACGTCATATAGGGATGGACAAAGGATTTCAACTCGAGCGTTTTACTGTTGATCGCATGCACAACGGTAACAAAATCTTTCATCTCGGAGCCAAAGGCTCCCGCATTGCCGCGCACAGCGCCTCCAATCGAGCCCGGAATACCTGAAAGCTTTTCCCAGCCCCCGAAGCGCTCCTTGCTCGCTACTCTGATCAGATCGAGTAGATTGCATCCTGCATCAGCTGACAAAATATTCTCGCTCATGATGTGCGTACCTTCCGTAATGTGAATGACGAGCGCTTCAAGTCCTTCATCGGGTACGAGCACATTGCTGCCGCCCGAGAGGATTACAAAGCGCAGCGCGTGGTCGTGCGCGTACGTGACAGTCTCTTTGATGTCTTCCGGTTTGCTCACCTGAACAAAATACCTAGCGGGACCACCAATTTGAAACGTCGTAAGCGGCGCAAGCGGAACGTTCTCTTGAAGATTCATAATTACGTGCTGGAAGATTCCAGGGTTCGTATCTCATCCCGCAACAGGGCCGCTGTTTCGAAATCAAGCCGCTCCGCCGCCGTGTGCATCTGGCGACGCTTTTCTTTGATCAATCTTTTCGTGTCGCCGCCGTAGGCATTGGTGTCGAGTTCGACGAGTTCTTTGATCGCGCGGTTGCGCGAGCGCTGAATATCGCCGATGATGTCCTTGATGCGAGTTTTGATGGTAGTCGCCGTAATGTGGTGTTTCTTATTGTAGGCCATCTGGATCGCACGGCGGCGATTCGTCTCCCCGATTGCCCTCTCCATCGAACCCGTCGAAGCGTCGGCATACAAAATGACACGTCCGGCAGAATTGCGCGCGGCGCGACCAATCGTTTGAATGAGCGACGTCTCGCTTCGTAGAAAACCTTCTTTGTCCGCATCTAAAATGCCGACTAGCTCGACTTCGGGCAAATCGAGCCCTTCGCGCAAGAGGTTGACGCCGACTAACACATCGAATGTGCCTTTACGAAAATCAGTAAGGATTTCGATACGCTCGATTGTCTTGATATCGCTGTGGATATAGCGTGCCTTTATGCCGCGCTCAACCAAAAACTGTGCGAGATCCTCGGCCATCTTTTTAGTGAGCACCGTCACAAGCGAGCGAGCGTCCCGTTTTGTCACTCTCTCAGCCTCCGTAATAAAATCTTTCACCTGTCCCGCATACGTGTCGCACGCCACAATAGGGCGAACGATGATTTCGGGATCGACGAGTCCCGTCGGACGAATGACCTGCTGAATCGGCTCGCCACTTCTCTCGAGCTCATACTTGCCGGGAGTTGCTGAGGTGTACAGTGTCTGTCCGACGCGTATTTCAAATTCATTGAACGTGAGCGGGCGGTTGTCGACCGCACTCGGTAATCGAAAACCGTGTTCGACCAACATATCCTTGCGCGCGCGATCTCCCGCGTACATGCCACCGATCTGTGGAATAGTGACATGCGACTCATCGACAACCGTCAGAAAATCCGGCTCCCCACTCGCCGTCTTTGGAAAATAGGAAAGCAGCGTATGCGGCGGCTCTCCGCTCTTGCGGCGGTCGAAATGACGAGAGTAATTCTCGATACCGTTGCAGTAGCCAAATTCACGAATCATGGCGATGTCCTGGCGCGTTCGGCGCTTCAAACGCTCCGCTTCAAGGATTTTTCCCGTGGCGTTGAATCGCTTCAATTGTTCGGCAAGCTCGGTCTCGATGTCGGCCAATGCCGTCTCGACCACATCGCCCGGAGTCACATAGTGCCGAGCTGGGAATACAAAGATCGAAATGGGCTGTCCTTCAATCGCGCGCGTTATCGGATTTATTTCTTCAATTTTTGAAACGTTCCCACCCGTCAGATCGAGGCGATAGATTGCACGCTCGTTGGCAGGCATGATTTCAACGCCCGGACCGAGGGGACGAAAGGTACCAGGAGAAAGATCGCCTGCGACACGCTTAAAGTGCATTGAAATGAGGCGGCGTGTGAGGGCAGCGCGTGTCAAAACCTGATCTTTCGTTACTTTTAGATTCACCTTTTCATATTCGATCGGCGAACCCAAGCCATAGATGCACGAGACTGACGCCACCACAATGACGTCTTTGCGCGTGAGGAGTGCCTGCGTCGCTGCGTGACGTAAGCGCTCGATGTCTTCATTGATCTGCGCCTCCTTTTCGATGTAGGTATCACTTGCAGCGACGTAAGCCTCAGGTTGATAGAAGTCATAGTACGAAACGAAGTAGTGCACCGCAGCGTCGGGAAAGAAATCGCGATACTCGGCGGCAAGTTGCGCGGCGAGCGTTTTGTTATGCGCGATCACGAGCGTCGGTTTCTGCCATTCTCCGATCACGTTGGCAACTGTGAATGTCTTGCCTGAACCAGTTACGCCGAGAAGCGTCTGGTGGCACTTGCCTGCCTTGAGGCCGTTCGATAGCGCCGCAATGGCCTGCGGCTGATCGCCCGCCGGCTGGTATTCTGATTTGATCTGAAACAGCGCCATTCCCCTACTCTACTTCGATTCTATTTTAAAACCAATACGCGAACATTCCGCTTGCCTCGCTTGAGCATGGCAACGCCGGAAAAAAAGTCGTCCTTCTTTAGTACGTACTCCACATCGTCGACAATCGTCTCATTGACGCTGACCGCCCGTTCATTGATGAATCGGCGCGCCTCTGTTTTCGACGAAGCAAGTTTGGAAACGACGAGCGCCTCAACGACCGTGATTCCCGTCGCCACTTGGGTGGAGGGTGCCGCTTCGCTCAATTGCGCAAGATCCTGGGCGGAAAGATCGGCCATCGAAGCTCCCGCGAAAAGCACGTTAGAAATGGACTCAGCTTTCGCTGCTTCGGCTTCCCCGTGCACAAGCGTGGTGACTGCGCGGGCAAGCAGTTTTTGCGGGTGGCGCTCGGCCTTGTCGCGTCGATGCATTTCCATCACGGCAGCAATCTCTTGTGTCGAAAGCATGGTCATTTTGAGCAGACATTCTTCAGCCATGTCGTCTTCTCCATGAAGCCAGAATTGGTAGAACTGAAACGGAGTGGTTTTTTGGGCGTCAAGCCATACGGCGCCCTGTTCGCTCTTACCAAATTTCTTACCAGTCGCCTTGTTGACCAGGAGCGGCCAGGTAAGCGCGTAGACTGTTTGGTCCTTTTTGCGGCGGATAAATTCTACGCCAGCAAGGATGTTGCTCCATTGATCGGAACCTCCCACTTGCACATCGCAGCCGTACGTTTCGTGGAGATGCAAATAATCATAGCCCTGCAGCAATGAGTAACTGAACTCAGTGAAGGAGAGCGGTGACTCCGTATCGAGACGGTTTTTCACGATATCTCTTTTGATCATCGCGTTGACAGTGAAAAGCTTGCCAACATCGCGCAAGAATTCGAGCAGCTTGAGATCGGTGAGCCAGTTCGCATTGTTCTCTTCGATGAAATCGCCCGAGCCAAACACCCGGCGAATCTGTGCCGTAACAGCTTCCACGTTGTCCGCGAGCGTTTTTTCGTCTAGGAGGTTACGCTCTTCACCTTTGCCCCCCGGATCGCCGATCATGCCGGTGCCGCCACCTGTGAGAATAATAATCTTGTGTCCGTCTTCGAGGAATCGACGCAGCACGAGAAGTCCGACCAAATTGCCGACGTGCAACGAGTCGGCTGACGGATCAATGCCGAGATACACTACTCGTTTTGGACCGTCGGTAATCTCTTCGAGTTTCGGAGACGAAAACTGGTGCACGTAGCCGCGTTCCTTGAGGGTAGTCGACAATTTCGCCATGGCAAAAACTATATCACACGCCTCTCTCGCCTTCCCGCTTTCGTACTTCGGCCTCGTCGATCCCGAAGTGATGTGCGAATTCGTGCCAGATAGTTTCCGCGACGACTTTCCGTACGTCTGTACCGTCTTCTGCCGCAGCCGCCTCGATTGGCCACTGGTAGAGCGTGATGGTGTCGGGCAACGTCATGCCGACACCATAATTCTCTCCACGCGCTGAAAGCGGAATACCGCGATAGAGCCCGAGCAGTGTCTCGTCGTGGGCAAGTCCTTCCGCTTCACGGTCCTCCTTCGATGGTTCGTCTTCGACTAATAGCGCAACATTTTTTATTTTTTCTCGCACCTACTGCGGCAGTTGCTCGAATCCATCGCTGACAAGCTGTTCAAATTCCTCCCTACGCATCGTGTTTAACCAATTCCGCGAATCGTTTACGTACTTTTTCGACTTTTGGTTCGATAATGAGCTGGCAATACGGTGCACTGGCGTTGGTTTGGTAATAATTCTTGTGGTAGTTTTCCGCTGGATAAAAACCCAGCAGTGGCACGATCTGCGTAACGACGCGGGAGCCGTCTCGGAGCGATTCCTGGATTTCTCTTGCAAGACGTCCGGCCGTGGTTTGTTCTTCATCAGTGTCGTACAAAATGATCGAACGGTACTGCTCGCCCACGTCAGCGCCCTGTCGATTGAGTGTGGTCGGATCATGCTATCCGAAAAAGACCGTAAGTAAATCTTCGTACGAAAAAACGCTTGGGTCATAAGTGACGCGAATCACCTCGGCGTGACCGGTCGTTCCGCTTGACACTTTTTCATACGATGGATTTTCCATCGCGCCACCCGCGTAACCCGATTCGACTTTTGAGACACCTTTCAGCATCTGGAAGATCGCCTCCGTGCACCAAAAGCACCCGCCGCCAAACACCGCTGTACTGTTCATATATAATAAGACTGTAGCACGCGTGGATTGTAATAAACACAGCACTACTGCTGTATTACGCTGAAACGAGGCTACGTCTCGACATATGACCGTAACAAAGAATGCAACTACTGCAGGTACGTTTCCCCATCGGGTATGGGGGTATGTCGCTGCGCACAAATTCTGGAGCACTGTCGCGATTGTCATCCTTGTAGGAGGCGCCTGGTGGGGCTATCAAAAAACGCAGGCGACGACCGCACAGACGCGCTACGTGCTCGGCACTGTGCAATCAGGCACCATTGTCGCATCTGTATCGGAATCGGGGCAAGTTTCCACAACGAACTCCATTGATATCCAACCACAAGTTTCCGGTCAAATTACATGGATCGGCATCAAGGCAGGCCAAACCGTCCGCGCAGGTCAGACGCTTATGACCATAGACAACACCAGCGCGGTGCAAGCAATTGTTGATGCAAAAAGGACACTCGCCGCTGATCAGCTCACCTATCAACAGAGCCAGGCCCAGGCGCCGATCAGCTATCAGAATGACCAAAACGCGCTGGCAACCGCGACCGCAAACCTCCAAGACGATTACAGTAGCGTCTATAACGACCTCACGACCGTCTACCTTGACCTCCCGACTGCCGCCGCAGGGGCTAAAAATACTCTGTATGGGTACGATTTCGACACCAGTAGGACAGTCACGAACGGCGATTATCTGCTCAATTTTGTTACTAGCATGTCGGAATCCAATCCATCTCTGGGTTCTTCAAACTTGCAATCCTTGAACACAAGCGCAAAGAATGACTATAACAGCGCCAACAGTGCCTATGTTGCCGCGGTCGCTGCGTATAACGACACATCGCGTTCGTCGGATCCCGCAACCATTGACGCTGTCCTATCGCAATCCATTACGATGACGACGGCTATGGCTCAAGCGCTGCAGAGTGAATTGAATTACTTCGGTGCCGTCTCTGATTTTTCCCAATCAATCAACAACGCTCACCTCCCATCATCGTTCTCCACTGTACAATCCAACGCGCGTACGTACCTCACCACGGTCAGCAATGATCTCTCAACGCTTCTGGCAGACAAAAACACCATTGACACGGCGAAGCAAACAATTGTCAACGACCAAAACACTGTCACGCTTGATCAAGTAGGCAATCCCAACGGCAACAATCCGATCAGCCTGCAAATTTCGAGTAACAGCATTCAGAAAGAAGAGGAGGATTTGGCGGCGCAAGAAGCTGATCTTACGGAATACACGATCACGGCGCCTTTTGACGGCACCGTTTCGGTGGTCAACGTACAGACGGGCAACAGCGCGAGCGGGTCATTGGCAACCGTTGTTTCAAATTCACAAATCGCGGATCTCTCCGTCAATGAAGTCGACGCGGCAAAGATCGCGCTCGGAAATAAGGCAACTGTCACCTTTGACGCGATCGACGGACTGACCCTGACCGGCACCGTTGCACAAATCAACAATGTCGGTACGGTGTCCCAAGGTGTCGTTTCCTACGACGTAAAAATTTCCTTCGACACGCAAGATCCGCGCGTAAAACCGGGTATGACCGTCAATGCGAATATCCAAACTGCGGTAGATCAAAATGTGCTGATGGTTCCCTCAACTGCCGTGAAAACGACCGCGGGTTCGAGTTATGTGCTTGCGTTTGATCCGCCGATAGCATCGTCAACGGTTGCGAGCGCGGGCACCCAAGGAATTCTGTCTCCTACAACCCCAGTGCAAATTCCTGTCCAAACCGGGATTTCCGACAATACAAATGTGGAAATCACATCAGGCTTGACCGAGGGTGAACAGATCGTGACTCGAACAACCTCTTCGGGAACAGCAGTAACAGCCGCAGCAAGTGCGACAAGTCGGACAGGTGGCGGAGGGGGCATGCTCCGTGGACTCTAAGATGATGAAAAATGATCGAGATCAAGAACATAACGAAAACGTATGGATCGGGTGATACCGCATTCCAGGCCTTGAAAGATGTCACATTTTCGATCCAGGACGGCGAGTTCGTCGCGATTATGGGACCTTCTGGCTCGGGTAAATCCACGATGATGCACATCTTGGGCTGCCTTGATACGCCTACTGCGGGCACCTACGTCCTCGACGGGAAAGACGTGTCCGAAATGAGCGACGAAGAGCTCGCCGAGATTCGTAAAGACAAAATCGGCTTTGTGTTCCAGGCATTCAACCTCCTGCCGCGTACCACCGTACTGCGGAATGTTATGCTACCGCTTGTGTACGCCGACGTGAATGAGGATGAGCGCGAGGAGCGCGCATCAGCTGCACTCCTTGCCGCAGGACTTGCCGAAACACATTTTGCCCACAAGTCCAATGAGCTCTCAGGCGGTCAAATCCAGCGCGTCGCGATTGCGCGCGCACTCGTCAACGATCCTTCGCTCATTCTCGCCGATGAGCCCACCGGGAATCTCGACACAAAAACCGGTGAGATTGTGCTCGGCACGTTTCAAAAATTGAATCGCGAACGTGGCCGAACCGTGGTGCTAATCACGCACGAGTCGGATGTGGCGGAGCACGCTGAGCGCATCATCCATCTGCGCGACGGTGCTATTGTTTCGGATTCCAAGGCACATTCACGTCGTCACGCACGCCATGAAACTTAGCGACACACTCCAGGAAACATACACGGCGCTCTCAGCTAATAAGGCGCGCTCCGGACTCACCGTATTGGGCATTGTCATCGGCATCGCATCGGTCATTGCAATGGTTTCGGTAGGACAGGGCGCAGCATCCGGCATCCAATCGTCGATCCAGTCGCTCGGCAGTAACCTCATCATCGTGACGCCTGGCGCCGCGCGTACGGCGGGCGGATTCGGTGTATCCGCAGGACGCGGATCTGCATCGACACTATTGCAATCTGATGCTGATGCGATTACATCCCAGGTATCAAGCATCACTGCGGTGGCGAGTGAAGTTTCGAGCCGCCAGCAAATTACGGCAAAAGGCACCAACACCAACACAACCGTTGATGGCGTCACCAGCGCGTATGCGCAGATCAGAAACGTGCAGATCGATCAAGGTTCATTCATCACTGATGCGCAGAATCAATCGCTTGCGAAAGTCGCGGTCTTGGGACCGACGGCTGCGGGTGATCTGTTTGGCACCGACACGACGCAACCCGACGGATTGCCGCAAGGAGTCGTCGGACAAAGCATCCGGATCAAAGGGATGGAATTTACTGTGATCGGTATCACAGTTGCCAAAGGTGGTAGTGGCTTTAACAATCAAGACACTATGATCTACATACCTGCCGAGAGTGCGCAACGTTTCCTCACGGGCAGTAATTCGGTCACCACCATCGATATCGAAGCGGACAGCGCAAATGATATGACGCAGGTGCAAAACGACGTGACGAATCTTCTGCTCCAGCGCCATAACATAAGCGACCCCACGCACGCAGATTTCAGCGTCTTGAATCAGAACGATCTGCTCTCGACTGCTTCCTCGATTACGCAAACGTTGACTATTCTCCTCGCATCAATCGCAGGCATCTCGCTCGTGGTCGGCGGGATCGGAATCATGAATATGATGCTCACCTCGGTGACTGAGCGCACACGCGAGATCGGATTGCGCAAAGCAATCGGTGCGACAAAAGCAGACATCTCGCGGCAATTTCTAGCGGAAGCAATCGCACTTACTGTTATAGGCGGTCTCATCGGAATCGTGCTCGGATCGGGTATAGCGCTCGGTATAGGCGCGCTTGGACTCATTTCGACGAGCGTTTCATGGGCCGCAGTTGTACTCGCATTCGGCGTCTCAGCGGCGATTGGTATCGTCTTTGGTTACTATCCGGCCCGGCGCGCGGCAAACTTGAACCCAATAGAGGCGCTCCGGTACGAGTAGCCGTTGGGAAATTTATTAACTAGTACAGTAGCTATGAATAAAATAATTTTGACAGCGGTCATTGTTGCAATCTTAGTCGGCACCGGCGGATTCTACAGCGGTATGCAGTACGCCGCGAGTCAGCCGCCAGCGGCACGCGTTGCCGGCACGTTTGCCGGTCGCGGTGGTGCAGGTCACGCAGGAGGAGGCGCTACGTTCGGCACCATTATCTCTGCAGGTAATGGATCGATCACCGTGCAACTACCCGCAGCAACAAGTTCGAGCGCCTCAACAGGCACGAAAATAGTGCTCTTCAACGCTTCGACGCAAATCGGCAAAATGGTTGTCGGTACGCAAAACGACCTCTCGGTCGGCACCAACGTCGTAGTCAGCGGTACGGCTAACTCTGACGGTTCTATTACCGCTTCCTCAATTCAAATTCGTCCGACAGGAGCGGGCGGGCGGGCGGTGCAAACCTCGACACCATAATAGTCACTGTTTGGGACGCAAGAGCGGAAATAACTGCGCTTCGTGCACCGGCTTGTTTTCGAGGAATGCGAATAGGCGCTCAGAAACGCCGAAGCCAAAAGCCGGCGGCATGCCGAACTCCATATCGCGGATGTAATCTTCGTCGAGCCGCTGCGCTTCATCGTCGCCTGCTGCGCGCAGCTTCTGCTGCTCCTCGAACCGCGCGCGCTGATCGGTCGGATCGTTCAGTTCACTGTATCCCTTCCCTATTTCTGAGCCAGCGAGGATGACCTGCAGTCGTTCCACAGCCTCCGGATTTTCCGCTGAACGCTTGGCGAGCGGTTCAAGAAATACCGGCACACCAGTCAAGAACGCCGGACCAGAAATCGTCTTGCGCAGTTGTTTCCAGAGGTGATCGATGGCGCGTGTCTTGTTGAGTGCTTCTCCGTATTGAATCCGCGCATCGCGCACCGCTTGAATCGCCTCTTCTTCGCTACAGGTGACAGGATCAATGTCGAATTCCTTTTTGAGAGCCTCACAAAAATCAATTTCTCTCCACTTGTCTGCGAGATCAACGGTATATTCACCGATTTCGAATGTGTACTTGGCATACACATCCTTTGCGATGTGGCGATATAAATCTTGGACGAACGTCATGCCCGCACGCATGTCGCTGAAGGCTTCATACGTTTCAAGCTGCGTATAATCTTGTAAATGCTCGCGCGACTGACCTTCGTTGCGAAAGATGCGACCGATCTCAAATACTTTCGGGAATCCGGCGATGAGTAAGCGTTTTTGCCATAATTCTCCGGCCGAAATGCGTAGGTACACCTCGATATCAAGCGCATTATGGTGCGTGATAAAGGGGCGCGCATCTGCGCCGCCGGGAGTAGTTTCCAATACCGGCGTGTCCACCTCAAGAAATCCCCGCTCGATCAGAAAAGTGCGCATGGCCTGCCAAAATTTTGCCTTGCGCAGAAACATCTCTCGCAACTCTTGGTTGAGCAGTAAATCGACGGAGCGCAGGCGAGCTTTTAATTCAGGGTCCTTGAGGCCGAACCATTCGTCGGGAATCGGCACGAGCGATTTGGCCACCATTCGCCAGTTGGTTACCTGTAACGACTTTTCTCCACGTTTGGTTGTAAATGCCGTACCGGTGATCTGTAAGAAATCGCCGACATCGACTGTGTTTGAAAAAAGCAAGAACGATTGCGTGTCCATTGCTTCTTTCTGTATCACGGCCTGCGTACGGCCGCTGCCGTCAAATATATCGAGAAATTGTATCCCGCCCTGCCCGCGCAATGCCATGACGCGTCCCGCAAGGATAATGGGTTGATGACCACCTTGCTTGAGAGTATCGAAAGCCGTGAGAAAGACGGCGATAGTGTGCGTGCGTTCGGTCCGTGCCGGATACGGCTCCATTCCAGCTTCACGCAGTACTGGCAATTTTTTAAGACGCTCGGCACGGATATCGTCTTCGCTCATAGCAGTAAGAACATAATAGCAGAGAAATCATGTATGTCAGTCGCGATGCGCGTCGCTCACGCGACGGAGAATGCGGATGAGTTCTGCAAGATCGCCTACGGGAAGTTCTGAAAAGACGCGTTGCATCGTTGCTTTGGAGCGGCTGCGATAACCCGCGAGCACGCGCTTGCCCGCTGCGGTCAGTACGATGCGCACAATGCGCTTGTCGGAAGCCATCTTCTGCCTCGTAATCCAGCGCTCACTTGAGAGGTGCGCGACCAGCGAAGTAGCCGATGGCGCGGTAATGCGTAGATGTTTGGCGATATCGCGCATAGTCGGCTCTCTCGCCTCGGCGATGAAGCGCAGAGTCTCGAAGCGCAGCCACACATTGGGGTCGGGTTTATCGACCCGTAAATTCTGCCTGATGATCTGCCGGGTTTCGAAAAAGAGCGGGCCGAATTGCGTGAATACGTTGTTGGTACTTTGTTTCTTCATAGATCAATCGAGTACATGTACAGTGGTGCTCGGTGCGTGTGTGCGCATCAGGAGTATCGGAAACGCCGCGAGAAACATGCAGATCGAACCGAGTAAAAACACTTCTCCGTAGGCCGCGACTTCCGCCTTCAGTTCGATGAGCGCAATGCCCTGCTGCACTACCCTTGGATCGACGCTGCGAATGACGCTGTGCGCTGCGATCGAAAGTACGTTCCAGTTTTCGGCGTTCGTGAGTACGGTACCGAAAATCGCGATACCGAACGCGCCACCGATATTGCGGAAGAGCGCAAGAATACCGGAGGCGATGCCGATCTCTTCCTGCGGTACGATGGAAGCGATGATGTTGGTACGCTGTGCCATGCCGAGCCCCATAAAAAACGCCATCACCGTTAAGGGCCACATAATGTCGAGTGCGCTTGAACGAGGATCAAGGTACGAGAGGAAAAAGAATCCGATGGAAGCGCCGATCGTTGAAACAAAAATGACCCACCGCGGCGCAATATGGTAGGCGAAGCGCGCGCCAATCGCCGCCGCGATTGGGATCGTTAATCCCATCGGTATAAAGAGATAACCACTTTCGGTGGCGGAGTAACCCAAAAAGGTTTGCGCAAAAACTGGCAATAGGAAAATACTACCCATCATGCACATAAAAATGAGAAAGTTGTTGGAGAGCGCATTGAAAAAGATTGGATCTTTGAAAAATTTGAAATCGATGACGGGCTCTTTGTGATTGCGTTCAACGTAATAGAAGATGATGGAAAATACAAAGACCGCGGCGTAGCAGACGATCGAATCAAGCGAGAGCCAGCCCCACAAAGATCCCTGATCGAGCACCAGGACTAAGGCGGCGAGGGCAACGCCCAAGGTTCCGGCGCCAAACCAGTCAAATTGCGTTGATTTGCGCTCGGAAACCGATTCTCGGATAAATGCCAACGCCATCAGAAGACCGATGATACCGACGGGGACGTTTACAAAAAAGATGGAGCGCCAGCCGAATGCATCGATGAGGGGGCCGCCGATCAAGGGGCCGAATACCGCGGAAGCGGCGAAGGCACCCGACCAAATACCTAATGCTTGGGCACGCTCGCGACCAGCCGGAAAGGTAATGGTGAGGATAGCCATTGCGGTCGGGTAATCCGCCGAACTAGCGATTGCCTGAATAACACGGAACACGATCATCGAAGTCAGATCCCACGCAAATCCAGCCAAGATGGATCCGACGATGAAGATCGAAAATCCAAGCACATAAATTTTCTTGCGCCCCATGGTATCCCCGAGCTTGCCCCACACTGGTACAAAGACGGCGTTTGCAATGATATAGGCGGTTGCAATCCAGGCTGCGGAGGTAACAGTAATCGAGAAATCACCGATTATTTTCGGCAGCGCGAGATTAACGATGGTCTGATCGAGACGCCCCAAAAATGTTCCGACGATGACGGTCGCCAAGACGAGCCACTTGTTTACTCCGTTCATTGCACGTACACCCACATCCGCGCAGACATCCCATTTTTGAGTTGCGGATAGGCAGTCGTGTCAAAGCGCGCTTTCACGTCGAACTGTTTTATTTGCCGTTGGTCTGAAATGTTGAACACGATTTGGGTTTGCTGCGAAGTGGGAGCAATCTCGTCGACAACGCCCGAAAATTGCTGGCCCCCGAACGCATCGACTGTAAACGTCACGGAATCACCCACTTGGATACGATTGAGTCCTTTGTCTTCGTCAATTGCACCAACCACGCGCAGCTGCGTCGGATCAATCATGGTCACAACCGTATCTCCCGCATTCACTTGTGCTCCAACCGTATCCGGTACCGCAAGGATAAGACCAGCAACTTTGCTCTGTATAAGTTGATCGCCTACCCGCGCGACCGTCTGGTTTGCATTCACCTGATCGCCCTCATTGACGTACACGTCTTCAAGAACTCCCGCTTGCGAAGGAGCGAGATCAATTTCCGGCGCTTGGATCGAAGCCGCGTCAATGTAGACGCGTTTCGAGAGAATTTGCCAGTAAATAACGCCACCCGCTGTGGCCGCAATGATAAGAACGATAACGCCCGTGCGAATCCAGACGCGACGCGCGTTGGATGTGGTGTGTTTTTTTTCAGTTTCAGCTGCCATAGAGTATTTATTGCGCGGCGCCAAAGGTCCGTACATTATCCGAAGGAGAAATGCCCGATATGACTTCCGTCATTCCCGAAACGCTTTCGATGCCAGTCGTTACCTGCACCTCCCTATCACCCGAAGGAGACTGCACAATGACGAACGCGTCTGTACCGTGTCGAATGAGTGCACTCGTGGGGACGCTCAGTACGTTCGTATGCGTGTTCGTAGTGATTTTTGCGCTACCGGTCATGCCCGACTGGATGCGCGGATCGTTCTGATCGAACTGTAGCGTGACCTTATATGAAGAAACGCCGTTTTGTAGGGTTGCGGCTGGATCTACCTCGATTACATGCGCAGGAAATGTGGAACCATTTTGGTAGGCATCGAGCGTGACTAACGCCGCATCGCCTGTTTTCACCTTCGCGATATCCACATCGGAAACGTAGACTACCATCTGGAATGCCGAATCGGAAATCATCGAAATGAGAGTCACGCCGGGTGACGCTGTTTCACCCACGTGTGCGTCGTTCACTGTAATCGTGCCGGAAATGGGGGCACTAATCAGCGTCTGCCCGATCTGTGCCAGCACCAGATCAACACTCGCCTGTGCCGATGCGACTGCTGCCTGCTGTGCCTGCACGTTACTTGCAGTAGGGGGCGCAACCGTAACGGCCAAGCTGGATTGCGCGGAAGCGAGAACAGCCTGTACGGAAGTTTGCGCTGTTTGTGCGGCATTCATTTCGCTTACTGCTGTTGACATGTTGGCCCGTGCAGTCGCAACGCTTGACTGATAGCCCTGAATGGTCGTCTGCGGATAGCTCGTGGTCGGGATCGCATTCGTCAGTCCCGCTGCTACCAGATCAAGGTACGCGCTTACTTGCGCAGAATACTGCAATGAGGTCGCGGCAATTTCGATGGGGTCGGTTGTGGTGCTGCCCGAGGAGACCAATTGCTCATAGGACTGCCACTGTGCAAGGAGCGTCTCCATTGCGATACGGCCGGAGGTAATCGAACTCGTGAGTTGTGAACTGTCGAGTGGGAACGCTAGGGCTGGCGAACTACTACGCGGATTATCAAAAAACGTGTCGACCCTGTTATGGATGGCGTCATCCGCTTTCACGTATGCATCTTGTGACGCGGAAATTACACCCTGATTCGCTTGCGCCAACGTATTCTGCGCATTCGTGACAGTAGTTTGTGAAGCATTGAGCGATTCCGGCGTTGCACCGGCCATCAGGCCGGAGAGTTTTGCCTGCTGCATCGCGAGCTCCGCTTTCGCCTGCTCAAGCTGCGCAGAAAGATCGGCGCCTGAAAGGCGCGCAAGTGTTGCACCCGCGCCTACGTGAGTGCCGACTGGCGCGTTGACGTACGAGATTTCGCCTGGACCTTGGAACGAAAGGTCGAGACTCGTCGCAGCCTGCACCGTACCAGTGGTATTCACTTCCTCGAAAATATCGCCGATAGTTGGATGTACGTAATTTTCTGCGGGTTTTTGACTTGTATACACGTACGCGATGGCAACCGATGCGACTGCAATGATCCCGGCAAGTGAGATTATCACCGCAGGCTGCAGCAGTTTCATGAGCGCTGTTCTATGCATACAAAACGGCGAAGAAATTAATTACTTAGAAGTTCTAAGTATCTGCATCGTATCGCACGCTTAATGAAGACGCAAGGAATGGCTGCCTGTGGATTATCTTTTTGCGAACCACCTGAACGCTCGTTCTCGCAGTGGAACTACCCATGCAGATGATGCGCCACTTGCGTAGATATGTATCGGTATCAAATTTGGATTTTAGAAAAGAAATAGCTTCCGAGTCCGAGGAATATCAGCGTAATAATCGCAAGAACAAGAATATCAATCGAGAGGCCGAAATGCGTGACGTTGATGAGAACGGTGCGCATTGCGTCAACACCGTAAGAGAGCGGGTCAATGGTGGCGAGTACTTTCAAAAGCGGCGGAATATTGGTGAGCGGAAACAACGATCCGGAGAGGAAAAACATCGGCATTACCAGGAAGTTCATGATGAGTTGGAATCCTTGCATGTCGGAAATGAGCGAAGCGATCATGATACCAAGCGCGGAAAAGAGAGTCGCGATCAGAAGCATCAACAGGATTGCGGGAATGACGAGAAACCAGTTGTAAGGATGGAAACCGAAAAAGAGTGTGAGGATGAGCACGATGGTACCCTGCGCTGTCGCAGTCGTTGCGCCACCGAGCGTGCGGCCGAACATGATTGCAATACGCGGCACTGGCGCGACCAGCGTTTCTTTCAGGAATCCGAATTGTCGATCCCAAATGATTGACATGCCATTGAAGATGGAAGAGAAAATAATGGTCATACCGATAATACCCGGTACCAAAAAATCTATGTAATTCCCCTGGCCCGCCGCCTGAAAGACTGAACCGAGACCATAGCCGAGCGCGAGAAGATAAAAGATAGGTTGGCCCAAGGCACCGATGATACGCGAGCGGGAACGGGTGAACTTTTTCACCTCGCGTAGCCACATGATGTAAATGGTTCGTGCCATAAAGATTATTATCGTCTGCCACTGCGCCACATTTGACCCATCGCGCGCAAACGATCAACGGAAGATGCATCCTCCGCGCGAATGCCGGTGCCGGTCAGTTTAAGAAACGCGTCTTCGAGGGATGAGGCGTCAGTCTGCTGCTTCAGCTCCTCGCCCGTGCCAGCAGCGATTATCTTGCCCTGGTCGATGATCGCGATGCGATCGGCGTTGCGATCGGCCTCCTCCATGTAGTGCGTGGTGAAAAATACCGTGACACCCTCGTCCTTGTTGAGCTTATGGAGATACTCCCACATGTGATTGCGCGTTTGCGGGTCGAGCCCGAGGGTGGGCTCGTCTAGGAAAATAACCTTCGGGTGATGGAGGAGTCCACGAGCGATCTCAAGCCGTCGCTTCATGCCACCAGAAAATTCTTTGACATAGTTATCCGCTCGATCCGCCAAGTCGACGAATTTGAGAAGCTCATCGGTTCGCTCGCGCCGCATCTTTTTTGGGACGTCGTACAAAACACCATGGAATTCCATATTTTCCCGCGCGGTCAGATCCTCGTCGAGGGACGGATCTTGGAACACAATGCCACAGGAGAGCCGAACCGCGTCGGGTTCAGTTACAGGGTCGTGACCATTGATGTTGAGAGAGCCCGCTGTGGGTCTAAGAAGCGTCGTGAGCATTTTAATGGTGGTCGATTTACCTGCACCGTTAGGGCCAAGAAATCCGAATATTTCTCCTTTTTCTACGCTGAATGATACGTCGTCAACCGCCGTAAAATCACCGAATTTCTTCGTGAGATTTTGTACTTCGAGCATCGCTCCCATGCTGTCATGATATCATAAGCTGTATATGAACGCCTCGTAAAAAAGCTCACTATCTCATGATTTCCTTTGTTCAATCCCTCGACATGCGCGTGTTACTCGATCTTGCCGCCTCTCGCACCGATACCTTGACCCGCGCAATGATAGTCGTGAGCACGCTGGGCGAATGGACAGTTATCTTGCTGCTATCGTTCGCGATCGCTATGAGTTTGTATTTCAAGCGTCTGCGCACAGAGGCTAGCGGATTACTGGTAGCAACGGCCGGAGGCGCATTGGCCGTGCTCATTCTCAAATATCTCGTTCTGCGACCGCGGCCGGATGTCGCGTTACGCGCAATAGTAGAGACGAGTCCTTCATTTCCGAGCGCGCACGCCGCACTCGCGGTTGCTTTTTTTGGCTTCCTTGCGTACCTCATCGTTCGGGACAATAAGCGATTGCGAATCGTGCCGATAGCCGCAGTCGTTGTTCTATGCGCAATCATTGGCTTCAGCAGGCTGTATTTGGGCGTTCACTATTTGAGCGACGTAATCGGCGGATACGCAGTCGGCGCACTCTTCTTGTGGATCGGCATAGAGATTCAGGATTGGTTTACACCGCGAGCAACATCTTGAGAAGTGCCATCCGCACTATTACACCGTAGCCGACCTGGCGGAAATAGACGGCGTGCGGCGAGTCGTCGACTTCGGGAGTGATTTCCCCTACGCGCGGCAAGGGGTGAATGATGATACCGCCTTTTTTCATCGAATCTGCCATCGCTCGATCGATCACATAATGTCCCTGTGCACGTTTGTACGCTTCTTCGCTCAAACGCTCTTTTTGAATTCGCGTTTGGTAAATAACGTCGGCCTCGCGCATCACATCTTTAAGCGAATCAGTCTCCCGATATGTCACACTGTGCTCCTTGAGATATGTCTTTAGTTCATCGCTCATTGAGAGTTCTGGTAATGAGACGCCGGTGATTGTGATATTTGTGTATTTTCCGAGTAGATATGAAAGCGAGCGGGCAGAGCGGTAATGTCGCATGTCGCCCACCATCGCCACGTGGATCCCGTCAAGACGGCCGAGTTCTCTTTCAATCGTGTACAGATCAAGAAGTGCCTGTGTGGGGTGCTGTCCTGCACCGTCGCCGCCATTGATGATGGGAACACTGGAAACGCCAGCGGCGCGCGCCGTGATGCCGATCTCGGGATGCCGAATTACGATCGCGTCGGCGTAGTGGTTGACCACTTTAGTCGTGTCTTCGATCGTCTCCCCTTTAGTCGCGGATGACATCTCGTTCGCATTCTCCGCAGTAATAACCTGTCCACCCAGGCGCATCATCGCGGATTCAAATGAAAGACGCGTGCGGGTCGAAGGTTCGAAGAAAAGCGTCGCGAGAATCCTGCCGTGCAGAGAATCGTCGCGATGATTCTCCATCTTCGAAGCTGACGCGAATAAATCTTTTAGCGATTCTCGGTCAAACTGCTGGGTCTCGAGTAGGTGCTGCATCGGGTATGAGTATACCGCGTCTGCCACTCGAGTGCATCATTTTCCACAACACATCGATACACGAGCGGACATAACGAGACTAAATGCGCACAATTTTTCCAAGTCAGTACGCTCCACGATCCTCCCAACGTTCATCGCCATATATCAGCACGCTAGTATCAATGTTTTGCAGTCGCACGAGCATATCGTCTTCATTGCATTTCATCCTATCACGAGTCAGTTTGCACAATCCCCTGTCATCGCTACAATGAACACGCATGAAGATACGCAAAAACAGAGTTCGACTGACCACCAATGTTGTTCCCTCGCGCTACGAAATCAACCTACAACCGGATCTCAAAAAGTTCGTTTTCGAAGGTACAGAGACGATACATCTCAAGCTGAAGAAGTCGACTAAGTCGATCACGCTCCATGCCGTCGACCTTGTAATAGAATCGGCGGAGATTCTTGGTAACGAAAACAAACCTGCGCAGAAAATCTCGTACGACAAGGCGAATGAAACAGCGACGCTTTTATTCATGAAAGCCGTGCCTGCGGGTGCGGGGCGTCTGAAGCTGGTTTTCCAAGGCGAATTAAACGACAAGATGCATGGGTTTTATCGAAGCAGCTACGAAGTCCACGGACAGAGACGCTACATGGCGACCACGCAGTTCGAATCCACGGATGCCAGACGCGCATTCCCCTCTTTCGACGAACCGGCAATGAAAGCGGTGTTCGAGATATCACTTACCGTGCCGTCCGAAAGCACCGCTATTTCAAACACTGTTCCCGTCGAGGTCCGCAAAAAATCTGAGAAATTGAAAGCAATCCGCTTTGCACCCACCCCACTCATGTCGACTTATCTTCTCGCGTTTATCGTTGGAGATTTCGAACATATTGAAAAAAGAAGCAAGGACGGTATTTTGGTACGCGTGTTCACCACACCGGGCAAAAAGCATCAGGCACAATTTGCCCTTGATGCGGCAGCAAAAATCATATCGTTCTTCAACACCTATTTCGACATTCCTTATCCGATGCCGTCCCTCGACATGATCGCCATACCTGATTTTGCTGCGGGTGCTATGGAAAACTGGGGCGCGATTACCTATCGTGAATCCGCGCTCTTGGTCGACCCCAAAAATTCCTCGACCATCAACAGGCAATGGGTGGCTCTTGTCATTGCACACGAAATTGCGCATCAATGGTTCGGCAATTTAGTGACAATGGAATGGTGGACGGACCTATGGCTCAACGAAGGTTTCGCGTCCTTCATCGAATATCTGGCGGTCGATCGTGTGTTTCCGGAATGGGACATCTGGACCCAATTTCTCTATGCAGATTTCGGCGCAGCCTTGCAATATGACGGTCTGAAGCATACGCACCCGATTGAGGTCGAAGTACATCACCCGTCCGAAATTACTGCGGCCTTCGATACCGTTTCTTATTCTAAGGGAGCAACGATTCTGCGAATGCTTGCGGACTATCTTGGCAAAAAAGACTTCCGCGACGGTCTTCGTCACTATTTGAAAAAACACTGCTATGACAACACTTCAACTGTCGATCTCTGGAATGCACTTTCAAAAGTGTCGGGCAAATCTGTCACCGCTATGATGAAAAATTGGACTGGTAAGCGTGGCTATCCGCTCATCACCGTCTCCGAGAACACAACTTATTTCAACCTCACGCAATCTCGATTCTTCACGAGCCCAATCTCCGAAAAAGAAACGAGAGATCCTACCGTGTGGCAAGTACCAGTCGGTATCACTACGCAGGATGGCAAAACGCAGAAGCCATTTTTGATGAGCACGCGCACGGAACGACTCCCGAAACAGAGTGACTCCTGGATCAAATTGAATGCAAATGAATCTGGTTTCTACCGCACCAACTACCCGAAACGCCTGCAGATAGAACTTGCGGAAGCCGTGTTGCACAATAAACTCAAAACAAGAGATCGTTTGGGACTTGTGCGCGATATCATGGCACTCGCCGAAAACGGCAGGCGAAGCACCACCGAGGGTCTTGAGTTTGCAAAACACTACGCAAAAGAAACAGAATATGTAGTCTGGGCAGAAATCTCATCGAGTCTCGCGAAAATTCATTCACTAATCTCGCAAGAACGATTTGTGAAAGAGTACGAAACGTTTGTTCTCGACATATTTACAAAAATCGCAAAACAGGCTCGCTGGAATATGAGGCCGAAAAGCCATTCCGGAGCGCTTCTCAAAATACTAATTCTTGAGAATCTCAGTAGGTACGGCGATAAAGCAACGATTGTAAAGGCGCAAAAAATGTTCGGCGGTATTCGCAACGGCAGAAATATGATTGCAGCCGATCTTCGCGGCGTGGTTTATGCTACGGTGGCGCGCTATGGTGACGCGAAAGTATACGCAAAACTGATGAAGATGTATAAAGCCGAAACGCTCCATGAGGAAAAGAACCGCATCGGGCGAGCGCTTGGAATGTTTCGGCAAAAAAACCTGTTGGAAAAAACACTTGTCTTCACTCTCTCAGAGAGAGTGCGGAGACAAGATAGTGTGCGCATGATCGCGTCGGTGTCAATTAATCCGTATGGCCGCGACGTCGCATGGAGTTTCATCGAGCGCAATTGGAAAACGTTTCTGGAGCGATACGCAGGTTATCGCGAACTATCTTTTCTCCTTGAGCCGATAGGTCTCTCCACCTCGGTAAAAAGAGCAAAAGATATGAAGCAATTTATAAAAAAGAATCCCGCGCCCGGGACTGAGCGCACACTTCAGCAAGTAGTGGAGCGCATTCATTCCAATGCGGTGTGGCTTGAACGCGACCGAAGAGAATTGCGCGAATTTCTATCGAAATAATTGGACGTTTACCAATGAACAACGCGGGGGGCAAGCCCCCGCGTTTCTAGTCCAGCAGCTTGAGTTGCTTGAGCACGCGCAGGTAGCGCTCTTCTTCCTTCAGCTGGTTCCGAATGTATGCGGATATGGCTTGTTCGTTCTTTGTGCCCACCGTCTCTGCATAGTATGAGGGTGACCAGAGTTTGCCGCCCCAAAAGTACTTCTTCTTGGTGTCGGGGTAGCGCTGGAAGAATTCTCGGGCTGAGACGCTCTTCAGTATCCGCATACATTCGGATACGGACATGGTTGGCTCGAGCGCCACGAGCGCGCGCACATGGTCCGGTGGTATCTCTATCTCCTGCATCTCGATAATGCCGCTCTGCGATACTTCGGAGTCCACACGAGGTGGTACTGCAGTTTGTATATGTGATGTTCAGCACGCCGCAGCTCCATGATGGATAGCGTACCCCGTGTGGGACACGCTATCCATCGTGGGGGCAAGCCCCCGCGGTTTTCGCTGCGCGGCTAAAACGGAAAGAAAGACCGACGCGGCTTCCCCATCCATTCCATGAGTGGCGGCCGTCGAAATCATCAAGAGCTGTACGGTATCAAAACTGCAACAAGTTTGCGATCTCCTGAATCAAACCAGTTCTGGAAGTCTTCCCAATCATGGGCGTACCTTGCGCTGCCCGGTGAATCCTTGAGCGCCGAACGCAAGTTTCTCTCCGCGGCGCGATACATCGCCGCCGTTTCCATCCAACCTTGCCGACAGTTCTCGAGATGGCATCTGCGCCGCACCTGTTCCGAAAATCTGATGAACTCAGGAATACCTTTACTGTCAAGAATCCTGCTTACATCATTTCCTCCTTAAACGGCGTATAGCACACTGGCTTTGTGTTTATCTCTGAGCGACGTTCTTTGATATCGATTGGATATTCGCCGGTGAAAAATGAGGTTGAAAATTGGTCTTCAGACAATCCTGTCGCCTTGATCATGCCTTTGTACGAAAGAAAATGAAGTGACGTAGCGCCAAGGTATTCACGCATCTGCGTGATGGTATGCGTTGCAGCGATCAAATCCTGCTGGCGCGGCGTGTCAATGCCGTAAAAGTCTGGGAATACAACTGGGGGCGACGAAACTAACATGTGCACTTCAGTTGCACCCGCGTCGTACAGCATCGCGACGATCTGGCGCGATGTCGTACCGCGTACGATCGAGTCATCGACCACCGCGACTCGCCTACCTGCGATGACTTCTTTTTGTGGTGTCAGTTTCGCTCGTACACCCTGCTCGCGCACATGCTGCTCAGGTGCGATGAAGGTGCGGTGGATGTAGCGATTTTTCGTGAGTCCCATTTCAAACTGGATACCGCGCGCCTGCGAGTAGCCGATTGCGGCAGGAACTGACGTTTCAGGAACTGGAATGACCACGTCGGCGCTGATCGGACACTCAATCGCGAGTTCGCGGCCGAAATTTTTACGTACCTGGTACACCGATTTACCGAGAAGTTCGCTGTCAGGACGTGAAAAGTACACAAATTCAAAAATATCAAGTTTCGGATTGGGTTCGGCCACTTGTACGCTGCGAAGCCCTCGTTCGTCGGCGATCACCATCTCGCCTGGATTTACATCCCGCAGATGTGTTGCTCCTACCGGATGGAATGCGCAGGTTTCAGAGGAAAAAATGTAGCCACCGTTTAACTGTCCAATCGAGAGTGGCCGGATGCCGCACGGATCGCGCAGTGCGATAACCTGATTTTTTGACATCACCAAAAGTGAAAAAGCTCCGGTCATCAATGGATATATCTCGCGGGTTGCGTCTTCGAGCGACTTTCCCTCACGGACCAGAACACCAATCGCTTCTGCCATAAGCCAAGAATCTGAGGTGTTCTCGGGCGCTATACCACGCTGAGAAAGAAACGAAATGAGCGCGGTCGAACTCGGGAGGTTACCGTTGTGCGCGAGTGCAATGGTGCTGTCGTTGACCAAAATCGGCTGTGCATTCTCAATGCGCGATCCACCCGAGGTGGAGTAGCGGTTGTGTCCGATCGCAAGATGGCCACGAAGCGCCGCGATCGACTGTTCGTCGAATACTTGCGATACCAACCCCATACCGATGTGTGAGAAAATCTCATTTCCATCGGAGGTAGCAATGCCGGAAGATTCTTGCCCACGATGCTGCAAGGCGTAGAGACCAAAAAAGGTCAACCGCCCGACGTCGAGCCCTTTTCCGTAGACTCCGAAGACGCCGCACTTCTCCCCCAATGTCTCCATGTGCACGTCAGTATAGCATCAACTGTCTGATTCCCAAAAATCACACGCTAGTGGGCCGTAGAATTAATCGGAGGAAAAAGATCGTCCCGATGCACATGTGCGTATATGGTATTCAAGGGCGGAGGCAGGTGCTGCATACGCGCACGACGGAGCATCTCGTCGTTGAAACCGGTACCGCGATCAATGAAAAGACCGAGCGCGATGGCACACGCGACAAGTATGAAGAGAAGGTAGAGAATGGGGCTTCGGTACACGAAGCGAAAACTGCGCATGAGCCATTCGGCGAGCCCGATCAGGATTATATCCAGCACGACAAGGTGCCACGGGAAGAACCGTACGAACAACCACCACCTCGACGGGCCGCTGTGCAAAAAAGCATCGTGGATATTGACGCGCACGGTGAAGAAAATGAAGGAACAAATCAAGACAGATACCCCGAGCGCAAAGAACGCTATTGCGATCAGGATTACGAACCTGAGCGCAAAGTAGACGGATGAGTGCATCGTGACTTCCCCAGTGCGAATTTTCCCGAGCACGCGGTCTTTCATGTCGGTTAACTCCTTTGGGACGCTATCATTCATACGTAATATCCATGCGCTGGTACGCTTCCTTGAGTGCTTCACGCGCGCGCTTGAGACGGACACCTACAGTACCAATCGGCACTTGGAGAATATCGGCGATTTCTTGATACGAAAATTCTTCCAGATAAAAAAGCACGAGAATTTCGCGCGCTTTCGGCGCGAGCTTTTCCAAACCGCGCCCGATCATCTCGCGCATTTCTTTCTGTTCGCGCTCGAAATCAGTTGCGATCTCCTCCACATGGTGCGACAGCAACGTATCGAAATCAATCATGGTAAGCGGATTGCGCGAATATCCACGCAAACCATTGACGAACGCATTGTGCGCGATGCGGAAAATCCAGGGAGAAAAACGCCGCGTGGTATCGAAACTTTTTAGGTGACGGAACGCGCTTTCAAAAACATCCTGCACAATATCTTGAATATCTTCCGCACGCGGTAGAAACTTCCTCCCGTAGCGCAAAAGCTTTGCTTCATACCGCTCCACGAGCACGCCGAACGCTTCGGTGTCACCCTCTTGTACGCGCGCAGCAATTGCTTCGTCGCTCGTTTTGCTCTCAACTGCCATGCCGGCATAGTGCGCTTTCACGCTCTCGGCGGCAAGTCCGATCAAGGGGCGCGTGAAGCTCCGCTGCATATCATCCTGTAGTACACCGGCTATGATGGCATCTTTCGCCATGCTACTGATACTGGATAAATGAAGGTGCGGGAGTGAGCTTGAGTACTTCCTGCGGCGTGAGCATCCGCGTCGATGGAGGGCGGAGATCAGCCCGATAGAAGAGTTTGAATCCAGTAAACTGCACCGGCTCCGGGGCGATGACGTATTCATACGTATTGATTTTTTTCGCGGGGAATCCCCAGCCGTCCATGTCCATCACAATCTCTACTTCAGGCAACGGTTTGATCTGCCGATAACCCGTGACCATGTCCTCTGTAAAGCGGTGTACAACGAGAATTTTCGGCGGCAGATTATTGTCCCGTACGAGCTGAGCTAAAAATGCGGCAGCGAAGTTGATGTCGGTGGCATTCATGGTGCCGATCTCTGTGCCTGGCGGCATGCCGTCTTTCATCGAAAACTCCGGGTCGAGCGCGAGATTGACCTGCGGCATTGCCAAATATTTTTTTAAGAGCGGAATTTCCGTTTGCACGTTAGAGAGCCCGACCTGCACGTCGAGAATAACGATCCCGTGTACTTGCGCCGCAAGCGAGATCGCTTTTTCGATCTGGCTATCCGGCATGCGCGCGCGGTATTTTCCGTCTGCTCCCGCGCTTCCCTGTGCGGTCACCGCGATGTAATCAATTGCGGGAATGACAGGCGTGGAAGGGTCGGCTGCCTGCCACTCTGCTACGGCGGCCTGCAATTTCTGCAGCATGACGTCGGGCGGGTATTGGCCTAAGACACCCATCGCCGTGGAATAAAAGTTGCCGTAATAGGCGACAATACGATTAAACGGCAACAAGGCACCTGCATCTGGGTATACCGTTTTCACTGGCCAGAGCGGCACTTTGAGGGGCGTAGACGTTGCCGTAGAGGTAGTGGCCGAACTGATGGCCGGGAGATGCGCGAGAAATCGCATCTTGCGGTTATATGCTGCCGTATCAAGAGAAGTAGGTACGGACGTGGACGACTGCGATACGCTCGAGGTCGCGTTGCTATCTGCTGCGACACGGTCGTAACGGACCACAAAGATATTGGAAAAACCGATCATATAGAGACCAGAAAGAAAAAGCACTGCGGCGCTTATGCTCACCAAGATTTTCGCGCGCATATGCATAAATGGTAGTATACCAAGTCATTGGTCTCTATGTATGAATTAGCGAAACAGCATTTCAAGAAAAGTGATCCTCTTCTCTATCGCGCGGCGCAGGAGTGGAAGATTGCCGATATCAAGGTTTCGAAAGATCTTTTCCGCGATATCGTGTGGACCATCATCGGACAACAGCTCTCAGGTCGCGCGGCCGACACAATTTTCGCACGATTTAAGAAATCATTTCCTCGCGGGAAAATTACTTCGAAACGCCTCCTCGCGCTTCAAGAGGAAGAAATGCGCGCATGCGGACTCTCTGGCGCAAAGGCGTGCGCGATACGTGCGTTCGCTAAAGCCGTAGAGTGCAATGAGCTCGACCTGTCGGGACTCGCGGCTCTCGACGACGCCGAAGTGCTCGCAACATTGACCAGAATCAAAGGCATCGGCCCGTGGACCGCAGAAATGATTCTTATGTTTTCTCTCGGTCGTCTCGATATTTTTTCCAAGGGCGATCTCGGACTGCGCAAAGGGATGGTCCGGCTCTATCGACTCAAAACGTTTCCCAACGAAAAGAAGTTCTTAAAGATAGCCGCGGCATGGTCGCCCTATCGTACCTACGCCGCGCGGATTCTGTGGAAGCTGGCGGATAAAAATACGGAACGCATCGGTCGTAAGCGACCACAATAAATTTAAGAAACACCGAGTGCCGTGGCAAACATGATGGCTGTGGAGATAAGGTGCACTGTGTATGCCTTTGCGTTGTGCTTTTCGAGATGCTTTGGAACGAATGTGGAAAGTAAGGATAGTCGCCACTATGCCAAACGGATACATTACTGTCCGATCGTGAGCGTACGGCGAATCGTGTCGAATTGACTGAGAAGCGACGGTTCATCAAATTGCTGTACCGATCCGGCCGGATAGTTTTGTAATACGCCGTAATGAATGAAGTAGCGTAGCGCGACGCAGGGATTGGTGCCGGGAATCGCGTATACAGTTTCTTCATAGCGATTACCAGCCGCCGCACCCGTGGTTGAGGCCACCGAGTAGTCAATACCATCGTCAGTCGTGGTGGCCACCTTTGCACCTCGTGGTAACTGCAGGAAGAGAGCAGCCGAACAATTTTGCGTTTGCGGGATTTGTTCCTCTGAAAAGTAGCTGTCGGAAGCGAGATTCGTACCGGTTGCGATTGAAGGGTCGACGGTGAATTTCACTCCGCTGATATTGTTCTTCGGTCCCAATTCCTGATATGTGTAGGTGGTGTCGATACTGTAGCCGATTGGGTAACGGATAGAAAAACCATTCGTTCCACTTTCAAACACCTGTGGCAAACCGCCCGGGTCCGTTGTAACGGCAATGCATCCCGTGTAGGTTTGCGTTTGCTGTGAACCTTCAAGAACCATCGCACCGTTGCCTTTGTTCCAAAAGACGAACGTTTCGCTTCCCTGGACGCTCGGGTTGCCGTTTGAATAGCGCGCACCATCTGCTGAAACAGTTTGTGCGAGCGTCGTAGTGCGGCCATCGGAGAGGACGAGGTTCACGCTGCCGCCCGGCGTCGGCGGCTGATTCGGACTTGTGGCAGGAGTGGAAGTGCCTTGATAGTACGACGCCTGGATCGTTTTACCGGCATCGCATTGGTACGTTGCCTGCGCGATCGGCTGCATCACGACCGGAGCTGCAGGCGTGGAGGTGTAGAAAAATAAACGCCACAGTCCGAATAACACCAGGACAACAATGACCAACCACGCGAGTATTCTTGACATTAAGACACTATATCAGCTATTAGCTGTGAAGCTACAGTGAATTTTTTCCTCTATTTGTACTTTTACGCAACGTAGACGGTCTTCACATTTACGAATTCCTTAATGCCGTAGACGGAAAGCTCGCGACCATAACCGGATTTCTTCACTCCGCCAAATGGCAGACGCGAATCGGATTTGACTACGCTATTGATGAAGACTGAGCCAGCCTCGATCGAGCTTGCCATTTTTTTGGCAATGATTCTGTTCTTAGTGAATATGGTGGAACCCAGCCCGTAGATCGTGTCGTTAGCAATTTCGATCGCCTCCCGTGGATTTTTCACTTTGATTACGGCAAGCACGGGACCGAAGAGCTCTTCATCGTACGCTGGCATGCCCTTTTTCACGTTAGTAAGTACAGTCGGCAAGTAAAAACATCCTGTCGTACCGACTCGCTTGCCTCCCGCAGCTATGCGTGCACCTCTTTCTACTGATCGCACAACCTGCCCATGAATTGTTTTGAGCATTTGTGCTGAAGCGAGAGGGCCGACGTCGGTTTTTGGATCGCGTGGATCCCCGACTGCGAGCATTTCTATTCTGCGCGCCACGCGTTCAACGAACTGCTCGAATACTTGCTGCTGCACGATGAAGCGCTTTGCCGAAATACAGCTCTGCCCAACGTTGTTTTGCAAGCGCGCAGCCACGGCCGCCTCACTCGCCGCATCGATGTCCGCGTCCGCGAGCACGATGAATGGGTCACTGCCGCCCAATTCGAGCACCATTTTTTTTAATTCTTCCCCCGCCACGCGCGCAACAATGCTTCCGGCGTGCTCGCTGCCAGTCAAAGTGGCCGCCGCAACGCGCGGGTCGCGGATGACGCGCTCCACCCGGGAGGCTTCTATTGGGAGATTCTGGAATGCGCCCTGTGGGAAATCAGCTTTTATAAAAACGCTTTCGATCGCCGCTGCGCAACGCTGCACATTGGAGGCATGTTTGAGAAGCATGGTATTCCCCGCCATAAGCGCGGGCGCTGCTGCGCGCACCACTTGCCAATAGGGGAAGTTCCACGGCATTACCGCCAAGACGACGCCCAACGGATCAAACTGCACATAGCTCTCAGATGCTTCTGTGTCCACCGTTTCGTGCGCGAGCATTCTGTGACCTTCCTTTGCATAAAAATCGAGCGTGAGCGCGCATTTTTCAATCTCTCCCCTACCCGCCTTCAGCGTCTTACCCATTTCGACTGCAGCAATATTGGCCAACTCCTCCTTTCTCTTGCGCAACACCTGTGCGGCTTTGAGCAGTCTCTTCGCACGGTCGGTAAACGAAACTTGGCGCCACGCTACAGCTGCTTTGGCTGCGCGGGCAACGCGAAGATCGAGCGCCGCATCACTCAACTGTTGCGTGCGGTAGGTCTCCTTGCCAGTCGTGGGATTGATGGAAATGAGCGGTTTATATGCCATAGAATTATCATCTATCTTTTCTACTAATGTCTTTGTTCTCAGAATAATCGATTGGTAAGTTGATCACGTGAACGCCGCGCGAAGAAATGGCCTTTTGAAGCACGGGACGAAAAGACGCTGCTTCGGAAACATTGTAACCATGCGCGCCAAAACTTTGTGCAAGCGCTGCGAAATCCGGATTGCCAAAATCAAGGCCGAAATTTTTAAAACCCGCTTCGTCCTGCTTCCATTTGATCATGCCATAACCTGCATCATTCAAAATAACTACCACGAGATTAAGCTGCAAACGCACTGCCGTTTCCAGTTCCGCCACGTTCATCATAAACCCGCCGTCGCCCGCGACCACTATAACCGGTTTGTCCGGATTAAGTAATTTTGCTGCCACGCCAGCCGGAAGTCCGGCACCCATGGTAGCCAAGGCATTGTCGAGCAACACCGAATTCTGTTCGTATGCCGGATAATCGCGCGCAATCCACAGTTTGTACATGCCGTTGTCAAGCGAGAGAATGCCTTCGCGCGGTATGACGGCGCGCAAATCGGCAATGAGTCGCTGCGGTCTGATCGGAAATGACCCGCTCGTCGCTTTTTCTCTCGCGCGTTTTTCGATACGAGTTCGATATTCAAATAACGGAGTAAAATCCCAGCTTGAATTATTCTTGATACGTTCCGAAAAAGCCCACAGCGTGTGCGAAATGTCCCCCACCACCTCAAGTTGCGGCGAATACACCGCATCGACGACTGTGGGATAAAAATTGATGTGGATGATGCTCTGATGCTCCTCGGCAAAGGCTGGCGGCTTTTCGATCACGTCATGCCCGACCATGAGAATGCAATCGGAGCGCTTGATCACCTCATGCACGTAGTCACCGCTACTGAGCGCTGTCGTGCCTATGTATTGCGGCATACTTTCGTCTTCCACCCCTTTTCCCATTTGTGTGCTCACGAACGGCATGCTCGTTTTGGTGAGGAAATTGCGTAATTGTTTACGCACCAATTTGCGATTTGCAGCGGCACCGATGATAATGAGCGGCGCCTCCGCCCTTTCGATTCTTTCAATCGCGAGTGCTATCGATTTGTCGTCGGCCACGGGGCGACGAATTTTGGACCATGGGATGGGTTCGCCGCTACTTTCTTCATCGGCAATATCCTCCGGCAATTCGAGATGCACGGCGCCCAGGCGCTCGGCTTCGGCCAACTTGATCGCGCCATATACCATGCTCGGAATCCGATCCGCGCTCGGAATGCTCGCAGCCGATTTTGTGATTGGCTCCATCATGCGCACTACGTCGACGATTTGAAATCGTCCTTGCTTACTAGCGCGTACCGGCTTCTGTCCGGTGATAACTAAAACGGGCATCGCGCCCAAGTGTGCATACGCGACACCGGTAACGAGATTGGTTGCTCCGGGGCCGAGCGTCGAAAGCGCCACACCAACACGGCCAATAAACTTACCCGTAATCGCGGCCATGAAAACGGCCGACTGTTCGCCGTGCGTGGTGATGAACCGAATTGACGAGCTGCGCAGCGCCTCAAGAAAAGCAAGATTTTCTTCGCCGGGTACGCCGAAAACTATCTTCACACCGGCGGCCTCAAGGCATTTTACAAACAGTGCGGAACCTTTCATAGAAGTAATACTACCATTCGTCCTAAGCTGAACCATCTCGTGTACCTCATCCTGCGCAGGCTGCAGATTTACGATTCTGGTGCGGTCTCAGATTTGCAATAGATTCACCTCGGGAATCTATGTGGTAGAGCCGTTTTTAGACTTGGTTCTGCCTCCTCTATTGAGGGAGGACGTTGCATTGGTGGCGGCATTCAGTTCGGCGCGGTACAAGTGTAGAAACTTATGGCAAATGCGTAATCGTCGCTATTTACCTGGTATATTGTGCCGGGCGTTATATTACTACCAGCGCCCGAACCGATATTCCCTTCGAAAATCTTATCCGGCCCGGCGGAATACACCATGTCGTACCGGCATGGCTCCCCAGCGAACTCGTTCTCGTTCTCATCGAGCAAATACACACTGCCCCACGGGTCTATTGGCGGCGAGGCGAACCCTATCTTCTGCCAGCTCGCTGCGCTCGCGCCACTGCAATCACTGCACCAATTACCGGTCAGATTACCCAGATAGCCGGTGCGCACAATGTCTATCTGAGTCTCGATGCTATGCGCGTCCTCCTGCATCCGCGCAAACTGCGCCTTCTGTCGCGCTGTCGAGAGGGAGGCGAGAATGATGCTTGCGAGCAATCCGATGATGGCGATGACGACGAGAAGTTCGATGAGTGTAAATCCGCGATCGTGTCGTATCATACGATTTGAGGATTATTGAGCGTGTGTCGGAGCAGCGGCACCACCCGGCTGATAATAAGACGAAGGGTATAGCTGCGCTTTCTCGTTCAACAATCGCGGCGCGCCCATCGAACTTGACGAGCCATGCGCGAACACGACGGCGGCAACGACGATCGCCGCAACGGTAATACCAAGGAGGATGTACTCAGCCTGCTTGGTGTTCTTTCCGATCCCCTTTTTTACGAGCCAGTCGGCGAGGTTGAATTGTCTGGGGCGGGATTCGCGGCTCCACGCGAATTCGTTCGGCCTTTGGGCAGCGTATTGTACATGTTCGTCTGCCATGGGGTAAGCATGGCATACTAGTTTCGGGTTGCAATTGTGGAGGTGTGGAGACTGGGCGTGGGGTTGCTGACGGTAAATACACAATCGGAGTTCAGGCAGACCGAATAGGTCATGAATATTGGGCGACAGAGAGAGGGTGGCGACGCATTTTGGTCGTTGGGCCGGTGATGGTGGCGCCGAGATACGAGTAGCTGTCGCTCGTCGTGATCGTGACGGGGTTATCGCCGTTGATCTGGATGATTGGCGGTCTATCCGACGTGGGCGTTGCTGATGCGCCGGACGTGCTGCTTCCCTCTCCTGATTGGCACGTGTCGGCTTGGTCGGCGACGGTGAGCATGGCAGTGAGTTGATCGTCTGTAATACACCTCGGCGTGCCGTCGGATCGATTGGCGCACAATTCATCGGCGCTGATCTGGTGCGTCATAATGTTGGCCGTAGATATATTTTTGGCGAAGAGGTCGTTGATGCCGTTTGAGACACTGCCGAGCCAGGCGATGAGGTTGGACTGGAAATCACCAAAGATGTGGGAGATGGACTGGATGGAAGAGATAATGGCAGCACTGGCTTAGGTACTTGACGTCCCTTGCTCATTGAAAACCCGCTCCCGGCTCACGGTAACACCGACCCGATCGATAGAGCGGCTGAGAATGACAGCAGTACGACAAGCGAAAAAAGAAAAGATTTTCTGGCCCACGCGATGTCGTTCGTTGCACTGAATCCGCGCAACGCAATCGCCAGCCACACAATGCCAAAGAGCAATACGACAGCGAGGTACACATAACCCGTGTAGCCGAAGAATGTGAGCGCCGAGGTCGCGATGATGTACGCAACGGTGTAAAACACGCTGTGTATTTTTGCAGTTCGGACTCCCTTCACTACCGGCAAGACGAGGAGACCGGCGGCAGCATATTCGTCAAGGCGACGAATGCCAATCGAAAAAAAGTGCGGCATCTGCCAAGTGACGAGTATCAAAAAAAGAAAAAATGCGGCGAGATCAAAGTGGCCAATTGCTCCAGTATAGCCGACGACGATCGGAGAAGCGCCGCAAACGCTGCCAATCAACGTGGAGAGTGTTGAGCGACGCTTCGCATAGCCATAAAGAACGACGTAGATGATAAATCCTACGAGTGCAACGATTGCGGTAAGCGGATTGACGAGCCACATCAAAATTGCGAAGCCGCATATACCGAGCGCCGTCGCATACGTCAAGGCGCTTCTTCCAGAAATGGTGCCCGTCACGAGCGCGCGATTGCTTGTGCGCGTCATTTTCTTGTCGATGTCGCGATCAATGTAGTTGTTGAATACGCAAGCGGAAGCGATGATGAGCACCATGCCACACATTGTGGAAAAGAAGAGCACCCAACCGAAATGCCAATGTGTTGCAAAAAGGAAAGCCGCGAGCGTGGTCATTACGTTGCCGTAAATGATTCCTGGTTTCGTGAGCGCATAGTATTGTTTCAGCATGCTAAAAACCGCCTTCGTTTTGCATGTATTGCTGCATCTGTGCATCGTTCGGCATCATGCGGCCGTTGAGCGTGAACATGATCCAGAGCGAGCCTGAAATGAGAATGCCGACCACCGTAAGAGTCGAGCACAGGATGAGGAGCTTGAGCCGCGAACGTCTCTCTGCGCTTACGTGCAGAAAACAAACCGCCTGGACGACACACTGCACGAGCGCCAACCCGACGATGCCTGCAATCAGGGTTACCTGCGACAACGGGTACGAGACAGCGAGCCAGTATGCGGCGAACGTACAAATGAGTGAGAGCGCGAAACCCACACTATATGTGCGATAGAGATGCTTCGTGTGCGGCAATGCACCGATATCCTGGTAATAGGTCTTCATATGATGCCCATTAGATACACGATGGTAAAAATAAATATCCAGACGATATCGAGAAAGTGCCAAAACAGTGAAAAGAGTGCCAGTTTGCGCATATTGGAGCGCGTGAGTCCACGCCGAGCGACGTAGATGAGGAGTGCGAGCATCCACACCAAGCCCAAAGCAACATGCAGCCCGTGCGTCCCCACGAGCGTGAAATATGACGAGAGAAATGCGCTTTTCCCCCAACCATTTCCTGTTGCCGCCAAGCGAATAAATTCTGAAAGTTCCATCCCCACAAACAGCACACCGAGCACAAACGTCGTGCCAAACCAGGCCAGCACGCTTTTTGTACTACCTGCGCGCGCCGCAAGAATCCCCAGGCCACAGGTGAAACTGCTGGTGAGCAAAATGAGTGTTTCGGTGAGTACGAACGATGCGCTGAAAATATTGTTTCCGGCAGGGCCGCCAAAGGTTGCGCTGCGGAAGACTGCATACACCGCAAAGAGTGACGCGAAAAGCACGAGATCAGTCATGAGGTACGCCCAGAATCCAAACAAGATCCGCGAATCCTCGGCACGCTCCTCGTGTGTGAGATGCTCCTGTCCGATTACGATCGTTTCGTTCATATCGTTGCGTGGCGCGTGCACAGCGCTTCTTCAATGCGCTCAACTTCTGACGCTGGAATCACACGCTCGGTGTCCTCGTCAAATGAACGCACGATAATACTGACAACCGCGCCGCACAATCCAAAGATACCAAGCCACCAGATGTGCCAAACCACCGCGAAGCCGAAGAGAAAGACGAATCCTGCGATGAAAATCGCAGCACCTGTATTTTTTGGAAATGCGATGTCTTCATACTGCTGTTCGCGAGACGGCGGGTTCCCCTGTTTTTGTGCCCACAGCGGGTCACGGCCATGTACGGTGGGCTGTATTGCAAAGTTGTACTCCGGCGGCGGTGAAAAAGTCGTCCACTCAAGCGTGCGACCGTCCCATGGATCACCTGTTGTATCAATGTTCGCACGACGATCTTTGATGCTGATTGCGAGCTGCAATAGTTGTACGAGAAAGCCAATCACGATCAGAATCACGCCGATTCCTGCGACGATGAAAAGTGACTGCCACCCGAGCGCCGCAGAATAATGATCGAGTCGACGCGTCGCGCCCATGAAGCCCAGAATGTAGAGCGGGCCGAAAGCGAGAACGAACCCGACGAGCCAGCACCAAAACGCAAGTTTGCCCAATCGTTCATCGAGTTTGAATCCGAAAATTTTGGGGAACCAGTACGTGAATCCTGCAAAGTAGCCGAACAGCACACCGCTCACGATCATCGTATGAAAGTGAGCCACGAGAAATAGACTGTTATGCAATTGATAATCGGCCGGCGGCTCAGCCATCACCACACCCGCAACGCCACCGAGCGTAAAGAGTGTGACGAATCCCATAAACCACAGCATCGGCGAGTAAAAGCGTATGCGACCACGGTACATAGTAAAGAGCCAGTTGAATATTTTCACTCCAGTTGGTACCGCGATGACTGCTGTCATGATGCCGAAAAACGCGTTGACGTCGGCACCCGCGCCCATCGTAAAAAAATGGTGCAGCCAGACGAGGAACGAGAGCCCGACGATTGCCCAGATCGCGTAGACCATTGATGTATATCCTGCGAGCTTTTTCCCCGAAAAGACTGGCACTATCTCCGAAAACACACCGAAGGCTGGCAGGATAAGGATGTACACCTCGGGATGTCCCCATGCCCAGATCAGATTCACGTACATCATCATATTGCCGCCACCTCCCGCGGTGAAGAAATGCATACCCGCCGATCGATCGAGTGCGAGGAGTGCGAGCGTCGCTGTGAGAATAGGAAATGCGAACACAACGAGCACCATCGCGCCGAGAACGCTCCATACGAATATCGGCATCCGCATCGGCGTCATTCCTTTTACGCGCATCGTGATGATAGTGACAAGAAAATTGATACCTGAGAGCAGGCTCCCTAATCCACCGATCTGCAGACTCCATATCCAATAATCGACGCCCGACGTGGGACTGTATGCGAGTTCGGAGAGCGGTGGGTATGAAAGCCAGCCAGCAGTGGAGAAGTCGCCAAGAAGAAGAGAGCAGTTTATGAGCGCCGCACCTGCCACGAAAAGCCACAGCGAGAGCGAGTTGAGGAACGGAAACGCTACGTCACGCGCGCCGATCTGAAGCGGCAGCACCAGATTGATCAAACCGAACATGAGACCCATCGCGACGAAAAAAATCATGACCGAGCCGTGTGCCGAAAACACCTGCTGAAAATGATTGGCGCTAATGATGCCTGTTGAATCTCCCACTGAGGTGGCTTGCTGCGCGCGCATCAAGAGGGCATCGGCGAGGCCCCGCACGAGCATCACGCACGAAACCGTGATGTACATGACGCCGATTTTTTTCGCGTGGAGCGAGGTGAGCCACTCGCGCCAGAGCCATTTCCATCGCTTGAAATAAGTGATGAGCGCGATGAGCGCGAACGCGCACAGCAACATGAATACGGCGCCACCGATTGCTATCGGGTTCTGCGGCAGAACTGACCACGATAGCTGTCCGAATATGAGCGTCCAGTTCATTGCGTGGTTGTTGCTCTTTCCATGTCCATTCCCGGCTTCATCGTCATTGTATTTTTCATTGCGGCACCCGGTTGCATGTACTGCATGATGACCGAAGTATACAAGTTTTCTTGCACCGACGAATACGCCGCAACGGCATTATAGGTGCTGGGTGCGGCGAGCGCCGCATAGGAATCGACATCCAAGGGATTGTTTGACTGATACACCGACTGCACCCACGCATCGAAATCGCTTTGCGAGACCGATCGCACAATGAACGCCATGCCCGCGAATCCTTCTCCACTGATATTGCCCGAAAATCCGTTGAAATCGCCGGTGCGATCCGCCATCAAGTTGAGCTGTGTCGACATACCCGGCATCGCCATGATTTGGCCGCCGAGTTGTGGTATCCAGAACGAATTCATGGGTGCATCTGCAGTCAGCTCGAAGCGCACGGGCACGTTCTCAGGAATTTCGAGCAGATTGACGCTTGCGATACCTTGCGAGGGATAGATAAAAAGCCACTTCCAATCCAACGCGATGACTTGAACGGTCATCGGCACTTGATTATTGAGTGGTTTGTACGGATCAAGCGCATACGAACTCTGCCAAGCGAGGACCGCAAGAATGGCGATGAGCACGCTCGGAACAATCCAACAAATGATTTCCGCCGAGCGCGTGTGGTCCCACTCTGGCAGATGATGGCTTATGGTTTTGAAATTACTGGCGCGATACTTCCATGCAAAGAAAAAAAGCATGAGAAACACAGGCACTACAATAATTGCGCACAGAGCGAATGTGAACAAGATAATGGAGCGCTCTTGAAACGCAACGGGACCGGCTGGATCCAACACCGCCATTTGTGCCCAGTGACTTTGAAAGTAGCGCGAAAGCGCAATGAAGACAGCAACACACGCGATCAAGGCCGCCAATGCAATCGTGTATCCCTTGCGCATTACCCAAATTGTACACCGCCACGTAACGCGAAATCGCGCAGTTCGTGCGCGATGTTGCGTTGCCCCAACGTTGTGCAGCTTATTCGATGAACGTCAGCGCTACTCCGCGCTCGCCCGCGCGACCGGTACGGCCGATGCGGTGCACGTAATCTTCATACGTGTTGGGTTGGTCGTAGTTAATGACGTGAGAGACCTTTGGTATGTCGAGACCGCGCGCTGCCACGTCGGTAGCCACCAATATTGCGGCGCGTTCGTGCTTGAATGCTTCGAGCGCACGCTGGCGCTGCGGGCTCGATTTGTTACCGTGGATGGACTCAGCTTTGAAACCAAGTTTGTTGAGATTTTGCGAAAGACGCTCAACACCATGTTTCGTGCGTCCGAAGATCAGCACTTTGCGGAAATCGGGCCGTGTAAGCAGTTCACGCAAGTGTTCCATCTTGTCGGTGCCCCGCGGAACGCGGATGACATCCTGATCCACATCTTTCGCCGTGTCGCGTGTCTTCACCGACACGCGCACTTCGTTGTGGAGAAACTCACCGACCAGGCGCTCGATCTCGGAGGAGAGTGTTGCGGAGAAAAAGAGTGTGTGGCGCTCATTCGGCATGTGCGAAAGAATGAAACGCATATCGTTGATGAATCCCATGTCGAGCATGCGATCCGCTTCGTCTAACACTACCGTGCGGAATTGCGAAAGGTCGAGTACGCGACGGTCCATCAAATCCTTGAGGCGACCAGGCGTTCCGATGACGAAATACGGGTGTTCACGCATTGCGCGGATTTGCGGATTGATGTTGACGCCGCCGACGACGCACACCGAGCGCAACCCTGAGCCTGTAGCAAAACCGCGATACTCTTCTTCAATCTGCACAGCGAGTTCGCGCGTGGGCACGATAATGAGGACACGCTCGCCCTTTGTTTTGACGACCTTGTCCAAAAGCGGAATGAGGAAGGCGCCCGTCTTGCCGGTGCCGGTATTAGCAATGCCGACAATGTCGCGACCTTCGAGCACGTACGGAATTGCTTGATCCTGGATCGGCGTCGGCGTCACGTAGCCTTTCCGGGTGATGTTTGCCTTGATGCGTGTATCGATTGCGAAATCGGCGAAGGTGTGCTTCGGTACGAATACATCCGCGCCTGTCGATACTTCAGTCGTTCTATTGATAAATTTCGAATGATGGATCGTGGCACCTCGCTGCGGTGCGCGGCGCTGTTGCGGACGACCGAACGAACGGCTACGCGGCGCACGAGAATCGCGACGATCACGATAATCGGTGTTCTGATATGAATATCCCATAACGATAGATATGCCCCGTGGGGCCTAAAAAGAGAAACATCTCCTCTGTCTTGTAACGGCAACTAATCTCGAGAGTGTCGTCCCTGGAGCTTCGGGACGGTCTTGAGTTCTCTCAAGACGCTACAATATTGAGATGCGTTGACGAGACAACTGTATCAGAAAACGAGCCATTGTCAATAGTTGCATACCTGAATTCAACTCTGAAGTGCACCACTCCAGACTTCTAAAGGTGTCTTCCACT
>VFSW01001013.1_pt1 | contig 41877 bp, 38 predicted proteins | sample 5358111 | NCBI WGS metagenome assembly VFSW01 (sample SAMN11554181, study PRJNA540505) | mine drainage metagenome | isolation source: sediment from site ElyBrook_90M | place: USA: Ely Copper Mine, Vershire, VT | collected 2017
CACAAGAATTTAACACCTATACCCAGACTGGTGCGATCGATACGGCACAGCACCGGGTGCTTCGCAACACCTACTGGCTGCTGGGTTTGTCCCTCATTCCCACAGCAATTGGTGCTCTGGTTGGCATCAACTTAAGCTTTGCCTTTATGGCAGCAAGCCCCATCATGTCGAGCCTGTTGTTCCTGGGAGCCATCTACGGGTTGTTTTTTGCCATCGAGGCCAACAAACACACTACAACCGGTGTCTACCTGTTGTTGCTGCTGACCTTTATCCTGGGGGTCATGCTAGGACCGCTGCTGCAATTTACCCTGGCCTTCCGTAACGGGGCCCAGCTGATTTCGCTGGCTGCTGGCGGAACTGCCGTGGTGTTTTTCAGCCTGGCTGGTATCGCCAGTTCAACCAAACGCAATTTCAGCGGCATGGCCAACTTTTTAATGGTTGGCGCCATCGTCCTGATGGTTGCTGTGGTAGCCAATATTTTCCTGCAATTGCCGGTGATGCAACTGGTGCTCTGTGCCGGTTTTATGCTGTTTTCATCGCTGATGATTCTGTTTAATGTCAGCCAGATCGTGCATGGTGGAGAAACCAACTACATTACCGCCACGCTTAGTCTGTACATGAATATCTACAACATCTTCATCAGCTTGCTGCAATTGCTGGGGGCCTTTGGCGGCGATCGTCGCTAATCCGTTACCGTCATCCACGCTCGAATAGGGCGATGGATTCTACGTGGGCCGTATGGGGAAACATGTTTACCACCCCTGCGGCCCGCAATTTATACCCTTGTTGATGTACCAAAATCTGTGCGTCCCGGGCCAGGGTGGCAGGGCTGCACGAGACGTACACGATGCGTTTAGGCAAAATCCGGCCCAGTGATTTGACAACTTCCACCGCACCGTCCCGGGGTGGGTCAATCAATAGCTTGTCTATGCGCCCCAACGTTGCAAGACTCTCTTCGGTCGCTGCAAACAAGTTGGCCACAAGAAATGTAGTATTGTCCGACAAGCCGTTGCGGTCTGCATTTTGTCTGGCGCGTTCCACCAGGGCCAGGCTGCCTTCCACCCCGGTGACCTGGGCGCCGCTTTGCGCCAGGGCCAAAGTAAAATTGCCAAGCCCACAAAACAGGTCTGCAATGCGATCCCCCGGATGCGGGTCAAGCATGCGCACGGCACGCCCTACCAATACCCGGTTGACTGCGTTATTGACCTGGGTAAATTCAGTCGGGCCAAACGGCATCACCAATCCAAATTCCGGCAACGTATAGCAAAGTTCCGGAGCGTCCAGCGGAAAAAAGGGCACTGCCGAATCGGGGCCTTTGGGCTGAAACCAGATCTGCACCTGCCACCGTTCTGCAAACGCCCGAATTTGTGCCTCGTCCTCAAGGCTGGGGGGTTCCAGCAGCCGAAACACCAGAACCGTCACAAATTGACCCACTGCCACTTCAACCTGAGGCAGGCGATCCCGAATTGACAGAGCCATTACCAGGGCGCGCAGGGGGGCAATCAAAGCCGAGACGTGGGGTGAAAGGATTTCACAGCGTGACATGTCCGCCACGAAACTGGAGGCCTTTTCATGAAACCCCACCAGTACCCCACCCTTTTTAACCACCAGGCGCACCGACAAACGCGCCCGCTGGCGGTAACCCCAGGGTGGTCCCTGAATGGTTGGGAGCAATGCTTCTGGATTGACGCGCCCGATGCGCGCCAGATTATCTTCCAGGATTCGTTGTTTGAAGGCAATCTGGGCGGCCGGATCGGCATGCTGCATGTTGCACCCACCGCACACCCCAAAGTACTGGCAGCGCGGTACTACGCGACTAGGGCCAGGGTGCAACACCGCAAGTGTCGTTGCCTGGTCAAATTGGGTTTTACGGCGGGTGATTCTGGCCCGCACGGTTTCACCGGGCAAGGCCCCTTCCACAAATACCACCTTGCCTTCCTGACGTGCAACACCATGGGCTTCATGATCGAGTGACTCGATCTGCAGTACACACTCATCCGTCACGACTGCAAAGCCCCGAGATCAATGATGTGCATGCGCTGCAGGCCCTGCCTGCGATCTTCCAGATAATGGCGCAGGGTGTGGATTACCGTACGAAATGCCAACGCGTCCCAGGGAATATCAGCTTCATCAAACAGCTCAACGGCACTGCTTTCTAAGGTAGGTCCGTAGCCACCATCCAGCATACGGCCGCGGAACATCAGGTGGACCTGATTGATGTTGGGAATGCTGATGATCGAAATCAAATCCAGGATGTCTACCCTGGACTGCGCTTCCTCCAAGGTTTCACGCGCAGCTCCTTCACGGGCAGTCTCGCCGTTTTCCATGAATCCGGCAGGCATGGTCCAATACCCCAGGCGGGGTTCGATGGCCCTGCGGCACAATAAAATCTGCCCCCGCCATTCAGCAACACAGCCCACCACCACTTTTGGATTGGAATAATGAATGGCCGCACACGCTGTGCAAACGTGGCGTGGCAGGTTGTCGCCCTCGGGAACAAGCAGCTCGACCGGGCCGCCGCAGTCTGGGCAGAATTTCATCAAGGCCGACCCCTGTAAAAAATAATGATAAAATTTTTGGCTAAACTGGAATTTTAAACCATGCGCCGACATTTGGTCCGGATTGCAGTACTTTTATTGGCTTGCAGCGCCGCTGTCCCGGGTGCTGTGCAACTTACAGGCAAAATACCCTCTTGAAAATACCAGGAAACGCCCCCATCTCCCTAAACAACCCCTTTTGTTCAACCTGAAATCAACTTACGGTTATTGCCCATGAGCCAAAAAGAATCCATGCAATTTCAGGCGGAGGTAAAGCAGCTGCTCCACCTGATGATCCACTCCTTATACAGCAATAAGGAAATTTTTCTGCGCGAATTGATCTCAAACGCGTCTGACGCCTGCGACAAACTCCGTTTTGAAGCGCTTCAGAACAGCGCCCTGCTCGAATCCGACCCCGATCTTAAAGTACGTATCAGCCTGGACAAATCGGCACGTACCTTAACCCTGACTGACAACGGCATCGGCATGTCGCGCGACGAGGTGATTGCCAACATCGGAACCATCGCAAAATCCGGAACCCGCGAATTCTTGAATCAGCTCTCTGGTGATCAGGCTCGCGACTCGGCACTGATTGGGCAGTTTGGCGTGGGATTCTATTCATCGTTTATCGTGGCCGACCGGGTAACACTCACCACCCGGCGCGCCGGACTGGACCCCAGTCAGGGCGTGATCTGGGAATCCACTGGCGATGGCTCGTTCACTCTGGAAGAAAAATCCGTTGCGGCGCGTGGCACCAGCGTTACGCTTCATTTCAAGGCTGGTGAAGACGATTTCCTCGAGCCGTGGCAGATCAAGTCCATCGTGCATCGTTATTCTGATCACATCCAGTTACCCATCGTCATGCAGCGTGAGGCCGAAAAAGACCAACCGGCCACCGACGAAACCCTCAACCAGGCAAGTGCGCTCTGGGCACGTCCAAAAAATGAGATTACCGAGGAGCAATATCAGGAGTTTTACAAGCATGTCGGACATGATTTTGAAGCCCCATTGGCCTGGAGCCATGCCCGCGTAGAAGGCAAGCAGGAATATACCGAACTGCTGTACATCCCCGCACGGGCGCCATTCGACCTGTGGGATCGTGAGCCCCGTCATGGCATCAAGCTTTATGTGCGCCGCGTATTTATCATGGAAGACGCCAGGAAACTGCTACCCCAGTATCTGCGATTTGTTCGCGGGGTGATTGACTCGGCCGATTTGCCACTTAATGTGTCTCGTGAAATCCTGCAGGAATCGAAAGACATAGATGCGATTCGCGCCGGCTGTACCAAAAAGGTCCTTGGACTGCTGGAAGAACTGGCTGAAAATCAGAAAGACAAGTACCGCACATTCTGGAAGGAATTTGGCCGCGTGTTCAAGGAAGGGGCAGGCGATGAGTTCGCCAACCGTGAAAAATGGGCTGGGTTGTTACGGTTTTCAACGACATACACCGATAAGGAAGAACAGACAGAATCCCTGAAGGATTACGTCGGGCGCATGAAGGAAGGACAAGAGGCAATCTACTATGTAACTGCCGAGACACATGCCGCTGCAAAGAATAGCCCCCATCTCGAAATATTCCGCTCCAAAGGGGTTGAGGTGTTGTTGTTATCCGACCGCGTAGATGAATGGGTAGTCTCACACCTTGAAAATTTTGAAGGCAAGAAACTGCAGTCTGTTGCAAAGGGTGATCTGAATCTGGCCACACTGGGAGGAGATGCTCCAAAAATTGAAACACCCCAGAGCGAAACCCTCAAACCCTTGTTGGAGGCCATGAAAACGGCACTGGGGGATCGCGTCAAGGATGTTCGGGTAAGCCATCGTTTGACCGAATCTCCCGCATGTCTTGTCACTGAGGAAGGGTCCCTATCGGGCAATCTGGAACGAATGCTCAAGGCTGCCGGGCAGCATGTGCCTGTTTCAAAACCAATCCTGGAAATTAACCCGGATCATCGCCTCGTAATCCGCCTGAAACTGGAAACCGATACGGCGCGAATTGCTGACTGGAGCAAGCTACTGTTCGAACAGTCGCTGCTGGCCGAAGGCGGGCAACTGGAAGACCCTGCAAGCTTCGTAAAACGGCTTAATCAGTTGATGCTTCAATAACCCCGACGCGCGGGCCCAGCGTTTTAAGCCAAAGCAAACCCGCTACCGTTTTGGCATCATTGATGATTCCCTGTTCGATCCAGAGGTAGGCTTGCTTTAACGGGACAGGAAGCGTTTCAAGGAACTCTTCCTCGTCCCGTCTATGGGCTGCAAAACTCATCTCCCTGGCCAGAAAATATTCGATTCGTTCGGTGGAATAGGCAATGCATAAATGCAGGGTGGCCAGATGCTTCCAGTGCGCCGCCACATATCCCGTTTCTTCAAGCAATTCACGTTGTGCCGCCTCCAGGGGCGGCTCTGCGGGCTCCAGCTTGCCCGCCGGGATCTCATAGTAGTGTTGACGGTTGGGATAACGATACTGATATTCCAGCAATACGGTTTCTGAATCCAGCATGGGAATAATGGCAACAGCGCCGTTATGAACAATGTACTCGCGTTGGGTGGTTTGCCCATCAGGAAGCCTGACCGTATCCCGGCGTACGTCAAGTAAGCGGCCTTTAAAGACCTGCTCCGAGTCCACCATGTGCTCTGTGAAATCGCAAGGCAATTCAGGAAACTTCGTCACAAAAGGGGGTTACCTCATGGATTGGCTAATGGAAGCCATGCACAGGTCAATCAGGGGTTGCGGCACAATACCGAACACCAGAATGGCAAGTCCATTCAGCCCTACCAGAACGCGGTGATCGGTTTCAGCAATCAATGGGGTGTTGTCTGCAGGCTCATCCATATACATGAGTTTTATCACGCGCAGGTAATAGAAGGCACCGATCAGGGACATCATGACCGCATACACCACAAGCCAGGTCATGCCGGCATCCAGCACTGCGCTTAGCACTGCAAGCTTGGCAAAAAAGCCCACCGACACAGGAATCCCGGCCATGGAAATCATCACCAGCAACATCATGAATGCGTACCAGGGGCTGCGCTTGTTAAGACCTTTGAAGTCGTCCAGCTGATCAGCTTCAAAACCCTCGCGACTGAGGACAAGAATGAGGCCGAATGCACCGAGGCTCATGATTACGTACGCAACCACATAGAACATGGCAGCCGCATATCCGGCAGGTGAGCCGGACAAAATACCCAACAACAGGAACCCCATATGCGAAATCGTGGAATAGGCCAGCATGCGCTTGATGTTGGTCTGTGCAATAGCTGTAACGTTGCCTACCAGCATGGACAGTACCGCCACGATTACAAGCATTGACTGCCAGTCTGAAACCATTGAGCCCAGCGTGCCCACAAGAAGGCGCATGAAGAAGGCAAAGGCTGCCACCTTGGGTGCCGTGCTAACAAACAAGGTCACTGCCGTAGGTGAGCCCTCATACACATCGGGCACCCACATGTGAAAGGGCACCACCCCCAACTTGAATGCCAGACCTGCCACCACGAACACCAGTCCAAATACCAGAATGGCGGGATCTGCCGCTCCCGAAATGATCGCATTGGCTACCAGCGGCATTTGCAGTGAGCCGGTAGCGCCATACAACATCGACAAGCCATATAACAGCATGCCAGACGCTAGCGCTGCCAATACGAAATACTTCATGGCCGCTTCACTTGCTAAAGCCGAGTCCCGTTGCAAGGCAATCAACGCACACATCGAAAGGGACAACAACTCGAGGCCAAGGTACAGCACCAGAAAATGGTTGGCGGAAATCATCACCATGATGCCCAGCAGGGCAGACATGACCAACACATAGAACTCGCCACGAAACAGCCCGCGGGGGTGATTGTAGCTTCGAGAGTAGGCCATGACGAAAGACACCGCCACAATAGCCACGAGCTTGAGGGTACGAGCCATCGGGTCATCGATGAACATTCCCCCAAACGTACTGATGATGTGGCCTGTCGCACCCATCACCAGCAGCGCTGCCGTTACGAGCAATGCCAGTTGTGAAAAGGCATAAGTAAGGAAACGTTTGGCTTCTGAAACAAACAGGTCCAGCATCAGGATGGCCGACAGCGCCATCAGCAGGAAGATTTCCGGATAAACCGGCACCAGGTTGGGCGTGGCGAAAGTCATCATCGCTCCATCAAAACTTCGAGACCGAGGTTTGCTCGATCAGCTGTTGCACCGTAGCGTGCATGGTGTCAGTGAAAGGCTTTGGATACAGACCCATTGCCAGTACCAGAATGGCCAGCAGGCCCAAAAACAGGGTTTCGCGCTTGTTGATGTCTTTCAGTTCAGCCACATGCTGGTTGGCTACGGCGCCAAACACCACGCGCTTGTACATCCAGAGCGTGTAGGCTGCACCAAGAACAAGGGTGGTAGCCGCCAGTGCCGCATACCAGAAGTTGACCTGGATTGCGCTCAGGATCACGATAAATTCCCCGATAAACCCGCTGGTTCCCGGCAGGCCTGCATTGGCCATGGCAAACAACATGAAGAATGCGGCAAAAGTGGGCATGGTGTTGACTACACCACCGTAATCAGAGATCTGGCGCGAGTGCATCCGGTCATAAAGCACCCCAATGCACAGAAACATGGCCCCCGAAACAAAACCGTGGGAAATCATTTGCAGAAGCCCCCCTTCCACCCCCATGGGGTTGAACATAAAAATCCCCAGTGTGACAAATCCCATGTGGGCGATGGAGGAATAGGCCACCAACTTTTTCATATCGTTCTGAACCAGCGCGACCAGTCCGATGTAAACCACAGCGATCAGTGACAAGGCAATGATGAATCCGGACAGGGCGTGACTCGCGTCAGGGGTAATCGGCAGATTGAATCGCAAAAATCCGTACGCCCCGATCTTGAGGGTGATGGCTGCCAAAATGACCGAGCCTCCGGTTGGAGCTTCAACGTGGGCATCAGGTAACCAGGTGTGTAACGGCCACATGGGTACCTTGACCGCAAAGGACATGAAGAATGCCAGGAAAATCAGCACCTGAACCCCGAGCGGCAATGGCAGGATCTGAAACTTGATGATCTCAAACGAACCACCCGCTTCAAAATACAGATAGATAAATGCCGCCAGCATCAACAAGGAACCCAGCAACGTGTACAGAAAAAACTTGATGGCGGCATAAACCCGGCGCGGCCCTCCCCACACCCCGATGATCAGGAACATGGGAATCAGCATGGCTTCAAAGAACACGTAGAACAGGATGGCATCAAGTGCTACAAACACGCCGTTGACAAGCCCGGCCATGATGAGGAAAGCAGCCATGTACTGCGCAAGACGTTTTTCGATAACCACCCATCCGGCAATCACTACCAGAAGCGTCATGAAGCTATTAAGCAGCACAAACCACAGGGAAATGCCATCAATGCCCAGATGGTAATTGATGTTGAAGGCCGGAATCCACGGCGCCATCTCAACAAATTGCATGGCCGCAGTATCATTTGAGAAATACAGGTACAAAGGCACGGTAACTGCAAAGCTCAGCACAGCGCCAATCAGCGACACCCAGCGTGTAATACAGCCGGCATGTTTTTGGTTTGCGGTCGCCAAAACCAGCACCCCTGCAAGAATGGGCAGCCAGATGCTAAGGGACAGGAGGTGATTTGCAGTCATGAAGTTCCGCTCAGGTTACGCCTTGACGAACCACAGGCTCATCATGATGAACACTCCAAAAATCATGATGAAGGCATAGTGGTAAATGTATCCGGTTTGTACCCGGCGCAATCGGGCCGACAGGCGCCCCACCAGGTTGGCAGTGCCGTTAACCATCATGCCGTCGATCACAGTGATATCGCCCTTGTTCCACAGTCCATTACCTATTTTAAGAGCGCCCCCGGCGAAAACGACTTCATTGAACCGGTCAAAGTAGTACTTGTTGTCGAGCAGGGTATACAACCCACCAAAGCGCGCCTTGATGGCAGCAGGAATATCAGTCCACTTAAGGTACAACGCAGCAGCACAAGCAATGCCCGCAATGGCCAGCCAGAAAGGCAAAGCCATCACGCCGTGTTCAATGAACCCGTTAATGCCTTGCCACTCTTCCCGCATCGCCTGCATTCCACCGTTACCCGGCAAAACGGTGATGGATTGGCCAAAGTACTGACCGATCACCATGGGTTCGATATACAAGTAACCTGCCAGCACTGAAGGAATTGCCAACAGGATCAATGGCAGGGTGATCACCCATGGCGATTCATGCAGATGCTCGAGGGTGTGTTGATCCATCCGTGGCTTGCCATGAAACGTCATGAACAGCAATCTGAAACTATAAAGCGCAGTAATGAACACGCCCGCCATGACAGCAAAAGTGGCGTAGCCCGCCCCGGCAATGGTAGTGCCCTGCACTGCCTCGATGATGGCATCCTTGGAAAAGAATCCGGCAAAGGGCGGAATTCCGGCAAGCGCCAGGGAACCAATCAAAGTCGTCACGTATGTAATTGGCATATATTTGCGCAGCCCACCCATGTGACGCATGTCCTGTTCATGATGCATGGCATGAATGACCGAACCAGCACCCAGGAACAGCAAAGCCTTGAAGAAAGCGTGGGTCCCCAGATGAAAGATGGCTATGGGATAAGCCGAAGCGCCCAGCGCCACCGTCATGTAGCCCAACTGCGACAGGGTGGAATAAGCGACCACCCGCTTGATGTCATTCTGGATGATGCCAAGAAAGGCCATGAATAGTGCCGTGCTGGCGCCAACAATCAGCACAACCGAACGGGCAGTTTCGGACAGTTCAAACAAGGGCGACATGCGCGACACCATAAAAATCCCGGCCGTCACCATGGTGGCCGCATGGATCAATGCGGAAATCGGCGTGGGGCCTTCCATCGAGTCGGGCAACCAGACATGCAAAGGCATTTGGGCCGACTTGCCCATGGCACCGATAAATAACAAGATGCAGATCACGCTTATCAACGAGACCGGGTTACCCGTAATCAACATAATGCTGTCCTGTGCCAGCAAGGGCGCGCGCTCAAACACGGTGGCATAGTCAAGCGAGCCAAAGTGGGCCAGGATCAGGCCAATTCCCAGCAGAAACCCAAGGTCTCCTACCCGATTGACGAGAAACGCCTTAAGACTTGCATAAATGGCCGTCGGTCGGGTGTACCAAAACCCAATCAGCAGGTATGACAGTAATCCAACGGCTTCCCAGCCAAAAAACAGCTGCAGGAAATTGTTGGCCATGACCAGCATCAGCATGGAAAAGGTAAATAACGAGATGTAGCTGAAAAAGCGTTGGTAGCCCGGGTCGTCGTGCATATAACCTATGGTGTAGATGTGCACCATCAAGGACACAAAGGTCACCACTAACATCAGGGTTACTGTAAGGGGATCAATCAGAAATCCTACAACCAATGAGATGTCCTCTGTCGTCAGCCAGGTATAGACCGTACCGTTGAAACCATGTCCGGCATTAACATCCTGGGCAATCACGATGGATGCGGCAAATGAGAGGGCCACCCCCAGTACAGTGACAACATGGCTACCAGTGCGCCCCAGGATCTTGCCAAACAGACCGGCCAGGACAGCTCCCACCAAGGGGGCCAGGGGAACCAGCAGATAGAGACTAAACATGCTCATGAAGAATCATTCCTTAAGACTGTTCAGATCATCCACATTGATAGAGTGGATGTTTCGAAACAGTACGACCAAAATCGCAAGGCCAATAGCCGACTCGGCTGCCGCCACAGTCAAAATGAAGAACACGAAAACCTGCCCGGCCATATCGTGCAGATAATGGGAGAAAGCCACAAAATTAAGGTTGACGGCCAGCAACATCAGTTCGATGCACATCAGCAGGATGATGAGATTCTTGCGATTCAGAAAAATGCCCACCACGCTAATGGCAAACAACACGGCGCCCAGCATCAGGTAATCGGTCAGATTGATCATCAATGATCCTTTTCGGCGCGCATCGCAACGATACGAAGTCGATCGGCCGCCTTGACGCGAACCTGTTGCGACGGATCCATATGCTTGGAATCCTTGCGTCGCCGCAGCGTCAGGGCGATGGCCGCGACAATGGCCACCAGCAGGATGACGGCAGCCAGTTCGAAGGGGTAGACATAATCGGTATACAGCACAAGCCCCAACTCCCGGGTGTTGCTGACGGTTGCCGCAGCAGGCTCGATATTTGCGCCCAGGTTAACGAATTGCTTGCTGGTCACAACCAGCACCATTTCCGCCACCATCAGCATGGCCACCCCTGCACCCAGGGGCAAATGCTTCCAGAATCCTTCGCGAAGTCGTTCAAGATCAACATTCAGCATCATCACCACAAACAGGAACAACACCATCACCGCACCCACATAGACCAGCACCAGGGCAATCGCAAGGAATTCGGCCTCCAGCATCATCCACAAACCTGCACCGTTGAAAAATGCCAGCACTAAAAACAGCGCTGCATGGACCGGATTACGCGCCATGATCACGCCTATCGAAGCGGCCAGTAATACCAGTGCGAAGCCGGAAAATATCAGTATGGAAAAATCAGTCACCGGGGCGATCCTTATCGGAAGCGTGCGTCTTCAGCACGATCAGCGGCTATCTGGGCTTCATAACGATCCCCCACCGCCAGCAACTGTTCCTTGGTCATCAAAAGATCGCTTCGCTGTTCGCCGTGATATTCAAAAATCCGCGTTTCAACAATCGAGTCAACGGGGCATGATTCTTCGCAGAACCCACAGAAGATGCACTTGGACAGATCAATGTCGTAGCGCGTTGTGCGACGGCTGCCGTCAGCACGTTGTTCTGATTCGATGGTAATGGCCATGGCAGGGCAGACCGCTTCACACAACTTGCAGGCAATGCAACGTTCTTCGCCGTTGGGGTAGCGACGCAGCGCATGAAGTCCGCGAAAGCGCGGTGAGATGGGCGTTTTTTCCTCGGGATACAACACGGTTATTTTCCGTGAAAAAAAATGGCGGCCCGTCACGCTCATTCCATTGAGAAGTTCGGTAAGCGTCCAGTTTTTAACAAATTTCTTGATGGCACCCATGGCAAATCCTCAATCAGTGGAACCAGATGTTAAGCACGGGTAAACCGCGTAATGGTTCCTGCATCAACGCAGCCACCACCACCAGCCACACGAGGGTTGCAGGAATAAACACTTTCCAACCCAAACGCATGATCTGGTCGTAGCGGTAACGCGGAAAAGTGGCTCTGAACCACAAAAACAGAAACAACACAAAACTCATCTTGGCAAACAACCACAGGATACTGTCCGGCAGGAACGGTAGCGGAGACAACCAGCCTCCCATGAACATGATGGAGGTCAACGCCGCAATCAAAATCATGTTGGCGTATTCGGCCAGAAAGAAAATGGCAAAGGTCATGCCGGAATATTCCACATGGAACCCGGCAACGATTTCAGATTCGCCTTCGGCCACGTCAAACGGGGCACGGTTGGTTTCAGCAGTGCCCGAGATGACGTAAATAACAAACATGGGCAGCAACGGAATCCAGTTCCACTGCAGCAGTCCCAGCGAGCCTTGTTGCGCCTTGACGATCTCCACCAGATTAAGGCTGTGCGACATCATCAATACGGTCACCAAAGCAAACCCCATGGCAATTTCGTAAGAGACGATCTGTGCTGCAGAACGCAATGCGCCCAAAAATGCATACTTGGAATTTGACGCCCAGCCGGCGATGACCACGCCGTACACACCCATCGAGGTGATTGCCATAACGTACAGCAGACTGGCATCAACGTTGGCCAGCACGAGCTCGGGGTTGAAGGGAATTACCGCCCAGGCCGCCAGCGCCGGCATGATGGCAAGCACCGGGCCCAACACAAAAAGAAACTTGTTGGCACCGCTGGGGACCACAATTTCCTTCATTAACAGCTTGATCGCATCAGCGATGGGCTGCAACAATCCGTAAGGTCCTACCCGGTTGGGACCAATGCGAATCTGCATGTAGCCGATGACTTTGCGTTCCACCAACGTAAGATAGGCAACGGCACCCAACAGTGGCAAGACGATCACCACGATCTTGACGAGTGCCCATACGGCCGGCCAAAACGGCCCAAATAACTCCTGCACTGCTTGTGGAACCATCATGTGCAAGCCTCCAGGGAGACCGTACCCAATGCATCTCCCAATCTGGCTGTGACAGGGTGAGCAGCCGGAATGCGAGCGCATCCATCAGGGACCCTTGCATCAAATACCAGAGGCAACTCGGCCACCCCCTCGCCCTGGCGCACCCGAACCGGTTGCCCGGCTGTAAGGCCAAGGCGCGCACCGAGTTGGGGGTGTATTGCAACCTGAAAAGTGCTGCCCAACCGCGTGGCCTGCAACGCCGGAGAACGGCGCACCAAGGGGTCGGTATGATACAGAGGCACCTCGCCGATCCGCTCGATGGTACCAAGCGACGCGCGAATTTTAAGCTTGGGCACCCCGGACAATCTGTTATCCACCGATTGTCCGGCTACCAATGCGAGGTCAGGCGAGATTTCAGTCCGTACGTCTTCGATAGACTCAAAATCAAAACCCGAAAGGTCGAAGAGATTTCCCAGCACCCGTAATATTTTCCAGGCCGGGCGGGCATCATCTTTGGGGGCCACTACACCATTAAATGATTGGGCTCGCCCTTCCATGTTAACGAAAGTCCCGGCAGTTTCTGTAAAGGGTGCAATGGGTAGAATTACCGTGGCCCAGTCTTTGGCCTGCCCTTTGAATACCGACAGGGCGACGACAAAGTCGGCAGACTTCAACGCCGCCATGGCCATGGATGGATCAGCACAATCCAGTTCCGGTTCGAGGCCCATTACCAAATAAGCTTTGCGCGGGGTGCGCAACATGGCTTGCGCATCCAGCCCATGACCCGATGAAACCCCCAGGGGCCCGCGGTGCGGAACGGCTCCGGCAAGTGTTGCACCCACGCTGTTGGCAGCTTCGCCCAGCACACCAAAAGGACAATCCAGTAATCGCGCCAACTCCTCGGCCAGAGCGTAAAGCGTGCCGTACGCCGGGTGGTGCTGCGCGAGGTGCCCCAGAACAATCGCTCGTGCAGGATCACGCAACAGGCTTTTGGCAATCTGGTCAGCAGTTGCGGAAGGTTGCCCTCCCAGCATTGGCTGCAACATTTCATGGACAGGCTGCCCCTGGTGCAATGCCACGGCCTGCAACACTTCTGCCAGTAATCCCGGCATCTGGCTGGGAGTCCCGATCAACTGTTGGGCCACCGGCATGGCAAGGTCGTCTACAAAAGGATTGATGAGATGGACCTGGGCTCCCATGCTTACTGCACGGCGCAGGCGAACGGCCAGGAGCGGCTGTTCCTGACGCAATGCGCTGCCGATGATGAGGCAGGATTTGAGGTGGGACCAATGGGCCACCGGCATGCCCAGCCAGGGCGTACCGCGCTGTACCGCATCGAGCGAAAAATCGGTTTGCCGGGTACGGTGATCGATGTTGTGGGATCCCAATTCACGCATCAGCTTCTGGGCCAGGTAAAGTTCTTCCAGGGTTTGATGGGGGCTTACCAGTGCCCCCAGCGCTTCGCTGCCGTCGGCATTACGCACTTTGGAGAAAGCATCCACCACCACCTGCAGGGCTTCGGCCCAATCGGTTTCAATCCACTGCCCGTCCTGCTTGATCATGGGCCGGGCAAGGCGGTCTTCGCTGTGGAGCGCCTGGTAGGAAAAGCGGTCGCGGTCGGAAATCCAGCATTCGTTGATGGCTTCGTTTGCTTCGGGCAATACCCTGGCCACCTGGGTATTCTGCTTGACCTGAACCTCAATGTTTGACCCCAGCCCATCGTGCGGGCTGATGGACGGGTAACGGGTCAGCTCCCAGGAACGCGCGGTATAACGAAAAGGTTTGCTGGTCAGGGCCCCCACCGGGCACAGATCGATGGCATTGCCGGATACTTCGGAATCCACCGTCAAGTCCATGAATGCCAGGATTTCGGAATATTCGCCGCGCCCTCCCACACCCAGTTCCATAATGCCTGCGATTTCCTGGCCGTAGCGCACACAGCGTGTGCAAAGAATGCAGCGCGTCATGTCGGTGGAAATGAGAGAGCCGAGGTCCTTGTTGGAGATGACGCGCTTCTCTTCACGGTAGCGTGAGGCCACACCACCATAACCCACACTGAGGTCCTGAAGTTTGCATTCACCCCCCTGATCGCAAATGGGGCAATCAAGCGGATGGTTTATCAGCAAAAACTCCATCACGGCTTTTTGCGCCTTGATGGCGTAATCGGAATGAGTCTGGACCTTCATTCCTTCCGTAACAGGCGTGGCACAGGCCGGTAACGGTTTGGGGGCTTTTTCCACCTGTACAAGACACATGCGGCAGTTGGCTGCAATGGACAACTTGCGGTGATAACAGAAATGGGGGATTTTGATGCGCAACTGTTTGGCGGCGTCCATCACAGTCTGTCCGCTTTCTACCTGAGTTGCTTGCCCGTCAATTTCTATATTCAGCAATGCCATGACTTAGGCTACCTTTTCCTGACGTTGGGGCGCGCTCACCAGGCACCGCTTGTGGGTGATGTGGTGTTCGAACTCTGCACGAAAATGATTGACGAAACTACGAACAGGCATCGCAGCGGCATCCCCCAAAGCGCAAATGGTGCGGCCTTGAATGTTGTCGCTTAGGGACAATAAAAGATCCAGATCTTCAGCCCGCCCCTTGCCATGTTCGATACGATTGATGATGCGATAAAGCCAACCGGTTCCTTCGCGGCACGGGGTGCATTGGCCACAGGATTCTTCATGATAGAAATACGCCAGGCGCTCCAGTGCCCGCACCATGCAGGTTGTTTCATCCATCACGATGACGGCGCCCGATCCCAGCATGGAGCCGGCCTTGGCAATGGCGTCGTAATCCATGTCGGTCTGCATCATGATCTCGCCGGGCAACACCGGCATGGATGATCCTCCTGGAATTACGGCCTTGATCTTGCGTCCGTCGCGCATCCCGCCGGCCATTTCAAGAAGTTGGGGAAACGGTGTCCCGAGCCGAACTTCGTAGTTTCCTGGACGGGTAACATGGCCCGAGACTGAAAAAATCTTGGTACCCCCGTTGTTGGGTTTTCCCAGCTCCAGAAACGCGTCGCCACCATTTCGAATAATCCAGGGTACGCTGGCAAAGGTTTCCGTATTGTTGATGGTGGTGGGGTTGCCATACAGCCCATAGTTGGCTGGAAAGGGGGGTTTGTAGCGCGGTTGGCCCTTCTTGCCTTCAAGAGATTCCAGCAAGGCAGTTTCTTCGCCGCATATGTAAGCACCATAGCCATGGTGATTGAAAAGCTCAAATGAAAACCCGCTACCCAGAATATTCTGGCCCAGGAAACCTGCATCCCGTGCTTCCTGCAGGGCTTCCTCGCATCGCAGATAGGTTGCCCAGATCTCGGCGTGAACATAGTTGTAGCCGCGCGCTGTTCCCATGGCGTAGGCCGCGATGATCATTCCTTCAATCAGTGCATGGGGGTTGTAGCGCAGGATGTCGCGATCCTTGAAAGTGCCGGGCTCGCCTTCATCAGAATTGCAGACAATGTACTTATCACCCTGATAGTTTTTGGGCATGAATGTCCATTTGAGGCCGGTTGGAAAGCCCGCACCCCCCCGCCCGCGCAGCGCCGATTTTTTGATTTCGTCGATGACTTGTGCAGGTGTCATTTCGGTCAAAACCTTGCGCAAGGCTTCATAGCCTCCTCGCCGGATGTAATCGGCCAATCGCCAGGTGCGCTCGCCGTCAAGGCCTCCCAAAATTATCTGGGTCATGACTTCAACTCCTTGAGGAGCGCATCCAGTTTTTCCTCATCCATGAAGGAGTGCATGTCGTAGTTGTTGACCAAAAGCACCGGCGCATCACCGCAAGCGCCAAAACACTGGCCTTCCTTGAGGCTGAATTCTCCGTCAGGGGTAACTTCGTTAAAACCGATTCCCAACCGATGCTTGAGGTTGTCGCACAGCTTCTCAGCACCGGACAAGGCACAGGGAAGATTGGTACAGACGGTGATTTTGTGCCGACCCGTGGGCTTGAGGTTGTACATCTCGTAAAAGGTGGCCACTTCGTACACGGCGATGGGAGCCATGCCAAGATACTCTGCCACGCTATTCATGACTTCCTTGGGCAACCAGCCGTGTTCGTCCTGTGCAATGCGCAGGGCAGACATGACCGCCGACTGCTTTTGCCCTGCAGGGTACTTGGCAATTTCGTGATCGATCAGTTGTTTCGACTGCGGGCTTAGCATAATTAGCGGTCCACCTCTCCAAACACGATGTCCTGGGTTCCGATGATGGCAACCACATCTGCAATCATGTGGCCCCGACACATTTCATCGAGCCCGGCCAGGTGGGCAAAACCAGGCGCCCTGATCTTGAGGCGGTATGGCTTGTTGGCCCCGTCGGACACGATATAGATTCCGAATTCGCCTTTAGGCGCTTCGATACTGGCCAGTGCTTCACCCACCGGCACATGGAATCCCTCGGTGAAGAATTTGAAATGGTGAATCAGCTCTTCCATGTTCTCTTTCATCTTGGCCCGAGCCGGGGGAGCCACCTTATGATTTTCGGTGATGACCGGGCCCGGATTACGGCGCAGCCAGTCCACACACTGCTTGATGATTCGGTTGGATTGACGGAACTCTTCCATCCGCACCAGGTAACGGTCGTAACAATCTCCATTAACCCCGACTGGAATGTCAAAATCAAGGTCACCATAGACTTCGTAAGGCTGTTTTTTTCGCAAGTCCCATTCCACTCCCGAGCCGCGCAACATGGGGCCGGTAAACCCCAAGGCCAGCGCGCGTTCGGGCGAAACAACGCCAATTCCGACAGTGCGCTGTTTCCAGATGCGATTGTCAGTCAAAAGCGTTTCATAATCGTCCACATAACCCGGAAAGCGCCGGGTAAAATCTTCTATGAAGTCCAGCAGTGAGCCCTGACGATTTTCATTGAGCCGGCGCGCCTTGCCCTGCGAGCGCCCCTTGCGTCCCTTGTCCACCAGATGCTGGGGCATGCGCTCGGGCAGATCGCGGTAAACCCCTCCGGGCCGATAGTATGCTGCATGCAGCCGTGCACCAGACACGGCTTCGTAACAGTCCATGAGGTCTTCGCGCTCGCGAAAGGCATACAAGAATACGGTCATGGCCCCCACGTCCAGGGCATGTGCGCCCAGCCACAAAAGGTGGTTAAGGACGCGCGTAATCTCATCGAACATGACGCGGATATATTGGGCCCGCAACGGGACGTTAAGCTCCAGAAGCTTTTCCAGTGCCAATACATAGCCATGTTCGTTGCACATCATGGACACATAATCCAACCGGTCCATATAAGGCACGGTCTGCAGATAAGTGCGCGTTTCGGCCAATTTTTCTGTGGCCCGGTGGAGCAGTCCGATATGCGGATCGGCACGCTCGATGACTTCGCCGTCCAACTCCAGCACAAGGCGCAGCACGCCATGCGCGGCAGGGTGTTGCGGTCCGAAATTCATGGTGTAGTTGCGGATTTCAGCCATGGCGTTCGGTGTCCCCATAATGTTCCGGTCGAATCGTGCGTGGGACGATCTCGCGTGGAAGAATTGACACGGGTTCATAGATAACCCGTTTTAGTTCGGGGTCATAACGCATCTCAACGTTTCCTGAGATCGGAAAATCCTTGCGGAAGGGATGGCCCACAAAACCATAATCCGTCAGGATACGGCGCAAATCGGGGTGGCCGTTGAACACGATTCCGAACAGATCGAAGGCTTCGCGCTCAAACCAGTTAACTACGGGCCATACCGATACCACCGAATCCACCAGGGGTTGGTTATCATCTTCCGCAAATACTTTGATGCGTACACGCCGGTTATGGATCACGGAAAGCAGGTGCACGACGACGCAAAACCGGCGTCCGGCCCAGCCTTGATAGGTTGAATAGTCCACCCCGCACAAATCGATGAGTTGCTCAAATTTCAGGGTGTCGCGCAGGTGCCGTGCCACGGTCAGCCATTGGTCGGCACGCACGGTCACGGTCAGTTCGTTAAGCCGGATGGTTTGTGAAAGTATCGCATCACCCAAAACGCCGGTCATGGTTTGGGACAGGGCTTCCAATGAAGAGGAGGTACTCATCAGGCAACGCGCGCAATCGTGGAGGTACGACGGATTTTCATCTGCAACTGGATGAGGCCAAACAACAGGGCTTCGGCTGTGGGAGGACAACCTGGCACATACACATCTACCGGCACCACCCGGTCGCAACCGCGAACCACTGAGTAGGAATAATGGTAGTAGCCCCCGCCATTGGCACAGGACCCCATGGATAGAACCCAGCGCGGTTCGGCCATCTGGTCGTAGACCTTGCGCAGCGCTGGTGCCATTTTATTGCACAGCGTACCGGCCACAATCATGAGGTCGGACTGACGCGGACTGGGCCTGAAAACGATGCCAAAACGATCCAGGTCATAACGTGAAGCCCCGGCATGCATCATCTCCACGGCACAGCACGCCAGCCCAAACGTCATGGGCCAGAGCGAGCCCGTGCGGGTCCAGTTGATAACGGTATCAAGACTTGTGGTGACAAAGCCTTCCTTCAGTACCCCTTCAAGCGCCATCACAACCTCCTGAGCAGGATTTCAAGGTTTGGCTCACTCCCACTCCAGCGCACCCTTAACCCACTCGTAAATGAAACCCACGACAAGGATGGCTAAAAATACCAGCATCGCCACAAAACCGAACAGTCCAATGTCCTTCAAGACAACTGCCCAGGGAAACAGAAAAGCAATCTCGAGATCGAACAGGATAAACAGTATGGCTACAAGGTAATAGCGCACGTCAAAGCGCATGCGGGCGTCTTCAAAGGCCTCAAAACCACACTCGTAGGGAGAATTTTTTTCAGGGTCAGGACGGCTGGGGGCCAGCAATTTACCTAGCAATGGCGGCACCACACCCACCGCCAAACCCACGAGGATGAAGAGCAGTACCGGCAAATAACTTTGCACCATTGCGTTCTCGTCAATATGTATGGTGCCGATGAGCAGACTCGAACTGCTACGGCTTTCGCCACCGCCCCCTCAAGACGGCGTGTCTACCAATTTCACCACATCGGCACAATAAAACGTTACGTTCCCCAAAACCCGCGGTTTTGAGTAAAAAACTGTTACTTCGGTATCTCTGAAGACTTTGAATCAGGTGCTGCGGGAGCTGCAGGTGCCGGAGCTGCAGGTGCCGGTGTTGCAGGTGCGCGAGACTGTGATTGTTGCATGACGCTGGCGGCGACAGTGCTGTGCCCGGAATACCAGGTCAACAGCAGGCTCGTCGAAAAAAATACGGCCGCCAGAACCGCCGTGCTGCGGCTCAGGAAATTAGTAGCGCCCGATGCGCCAAACAGGCCACCCGCCGAGCCGCTACCAAAAGCGGCCCCCATGTCGGCCCCTTTGCCATGCTGGATCAATACCAGTCCGATAATACCTACCGCCGCCAACACATGCACCAACCACACTGCAGTTTCCAACATTTGCATCCCCAAATTTCCAATCCGTTCAGGCTGTTGCCGCAGCCCGCCCAATAGCCACGAAATCATTGGCCACCAGAGAGGCTCCGCCCACCAAAGCGCCGTCTACATCAGGCAATCCCATCAATTCTAGCGCGTTAGAGGGTTTGACGCTACCTCCGTATAGAATCTGAAGACCGGCACCTACCACCCAATCGGCATTGGAAACCCGTGAGCGCAGCGCGGCATGGACTTCCTGGACTTGTTCGGGGGTGGCGCTCCTGCCCGTTCCGATAGCCCAAACGGGTTCATAAGCCAGAACAGCCTGGGGCAGGCGATGCACTCCCACGCACCCCAATACGGCATCCAGCTGCCGGTACACTACAGCCAGCGTTTGCCCTGCTTCGCGCTCGGCCAGTGTTTCGCCAACGCAAATGATGGGAATGAGGGACCCTTCGATAGCGGCCCGCGCTTTGGCCGCCACTCGCGCATCGGTTTCTGCATGACGGGCCCGGCGCTCGGAGTGACCCACGATGGCATAGCTACATCCCATATCCAGAAGCATTGCCACCGAAACTTCGCCCGTAAAAGCACCGGACACCTCCTCGCTGACATCCTGGGCACCCCAGGCGCAACGTGACCCGGTCAGGATGGATTGCGCCTGGGCAAGGTAGGGAAACGGTACCATGACCGCCATGGAAACCGTGGGCAGGGTGGCTGCTCCCGCTGACACGGATTGAAGCAACATCGAATTCTCCGCCAGGGAACCCTGCATTTTCCAGTTCCCGGCAATCAACTTGTTGCGCATGGAATCTCCGCGACAGTGTTTAACCAAATTTTCCGGTGATGTAGTCTTCTGTGGCTTTTTGGTTGGGCTTCGTGAAAATCTTGTCGGTCTCATCAAACTCGATCAGTTCTCCCAGATACATGTAGGCCGTGAAATCCGACACCCGTGCCGCCTGCTGCATATTATGCGTCACGATAACCACGGTGTAATCAGATTTAAGGTCATGCACCAGCTCTTCGATGTGCGCGGTAGAAATGGGATCAAGCGCCGAGCAGGGTTCATCCAGAAGAATAACCTCGGGTTTGATCGCAATGCAGCGCGCTATGCACAGGCGCTGCTGTTGCCCCCCCGAAAGCCCGTTGCCGCTTTGGTTGAGCTTGTCCTTGACCTCGTTCCACAAGGCCGCCTTGGTTAGGGCCCACTCCACGCGTTCATCCATCTGGCTGGCGTTAAGACGCTCGTACAGCTTCACCCCAAAGGCAATATTGTCGTAAATGGACATGGGAAACGGTGTAGGTTTCTGAAAAACCATTCCGACGCGGGCGCGCAACAAGGTGGGATCCACTTTGCTGTCAAGCACGTTGCGCCCATCCAGAAGAATCTGGCCCGTAGCCCGGTTTTGCGGATAAAGTTCGTGAAGCCGGTTAAAGGTGCGCAATAGCGTGGATTTGCCGCACCCCGATGGGCCGATGAAAGCAGTCACCTTGTTGGACTGGATATCCATGGAGACATTTTTGATGGCGTGAAACTTGCCATAGTAAAAATTGAGGTCTCGGATGGAGATGCGCAGATTTTGATCGGACAGCAGGTGGCGGGCGCTCATCGTGTTGGTCTCTGGCAACATCCTCAGGAATTATTCTGTCGAAACAACACGCGCGCGAGGATGTTGATCCCCAATACGCTGAGGGTGATCAAAATGGCGCCTCCCCATGCAATCCTGTGCCAATCATCATAGGGGCTCATGGCAAACTGAAAAATGACCACCGGAAGGTTGGCCATCGGCGCGTTCATGTCGTGAGAAATAAACTGATTGTTAAGCGCCGTAAACAACAGCGGTGCCGTTTCGCCGCTGATCCGGGCCACCGCCAGCAGCACGCCCGTGGCGATTCCTGTGCGCGCTGCCCGGTAGGATACCATTGCGATCATCTTCCACTTGGGTGCCCCGAGGGCAATGGCCGCTTCGCGCAGACTGTCTGGCACCAGCTTCAGCATGTCATCCGTAGTGCGCACAACAACAGGAATAACAATCAACGACAACGCCAGCGCTCCGGCCAGTCCGGAAAAATGGCCCATCCGGGCCACATAAACCGTGTAGACGAAAAGCCCCAGCACAATGGATGGCGCGCTTAGCAAAATGTCGTTGATAAAACGGGTCGTCGGAGCAAGCCATCCTCTATGCCCGTATTCAGCAAGGTAAGTACCAGCCAAAACACCGACCGGTGTACCGATCAGTGTGGCAGTACCGGCCATCATGACACTGCCAAGTATGGCGTTGGATAGCCCTCCATCGCTGCCTGGGGGCGGTGTGGGCTGCGATAATAATTGCCAGTTCAACGCTTCAAAACCGTATCCGAACAGGGTGATCATGATCCAGGCCAGCCAGAATAGTCCAAAGCACATTCCCAATGCTGACATGGTCATGTTTATGGCATTAAGGCGCCGTCGCGCACGATAAACCCGTTTGGCAGCCGCTGTGGCGTGTTGCATCTGTCAGCTCCTCGTTCCTTCAAGTCGCCCCAGACGCAATAGCATCAATTTGGCAAACGCCAGAACCACGGTTGTTATCAGGAATAGAATCAACCCCAGTTCAATCAGGGACGAGGTATACAGATCACCCACCGCCTCGGCAAATTCATTGGCCAGTGAAGACGCGATGCTGTTTCCTGGCGCCAATAACGACACGCTCAAACGCTGGGCATTACCAATCACAAATGTCACTGCCATGGTCTCGCCCAGGGCGCGCCCCAGCCCCAACATGACGCCACCGACCACTCCGGTGCGCGTATAGGGCAACACCACTCTCCAAACCACTTCCCACGTGGTTGCACCAAGCCCATAGGCCGATTCTTTTAAAACCGCCGGAACCAGTTCAAAGACATCGCGCATCACAGAGGAAATAAACGGGATGATCATAATGGCCAAAATCATCCCGGCACTCAGCATTCCGATGCCCATGGGCGGCCCCTGGAACAGGGCACCCATGCCCGGTACCTGGCCCAGTGTGGCGATCAGCAAAGGCTCCAGGGTTTTTGAAAACACCGGGATAAAAACAAACAGGCCCCACATGCCATAGATGATGCTGGGAATTGCAGCCAGAAGTTCAATGGCTGTCCCAAGGGGGCGCTTGAGCCAGGCTGGTGACATTTCGGTAAGGAAAATGGCAATCCCAAAACTGATGGGCAACGCAATCAGCATGGCAATGAAAGAGCTGATCAGGGTGCCATAGATAGGGACCAGGGCGCCAAACTGTTCGCGGACGGGATCCCACTCATCCGACAGCAAAAAACCGAAGCCAAACGCCTTGATTGAGGGCAGGCTCGTCACCACCAACGAAACAAGAATGGCAACCATGGTCCCCAGAACAAGGAAAGCAAACCCGCGGGTGAGATTTTCGAACAGGACATCGCCAAATTGGACCAAACGGCGCCGTGGAGAGCGTGGGGTAAAAGCATGCGGTTCATTTGGAAAATGCGAAGGATTCATGGCGCTCTTATGACCTCTGAACGGGATGATAACCGTTCCCATGGCGACTCTACAAATGAAAGGGAAATCAGAATACCGGCTTGCCTGCTTTATCCTTGATGACCTTCTTCCATTCCCCTTCCACCAGCTTGACAACACTTTCCGGCATGGGGATATAGTCAAGGACCAGCGCGGCCTTCCCTCCGTTTTTGTAGGCCCAATCAAAGAAATTGAGCGCTACTTTGGCGCTTTCGGGCCTGTCCTGCACCTTTTGCATCAGGATGAACGTGGCCCCGGTAATTGGCCAACTGGCTTTTCCAGGCTCTTCGGTCAGGATTTCATAAAACCCGGCTTCCGGTTTCCAGTTGCCATTGGCGGCCGCCGCGCTGAAGGATTGTTCGTTGGGGCCGACAAACTGCCCTTCACGGTTTTTCATCTGGACATGGGTCATCTTGTTCTGCAAAGCGTAAGCATATTCCACGTAGCCAATGGATCCTGGCTGTTGGCGCACATAGGAGGCCACGCCTTCATTGCCCTTGCCGTTGATTCCTGAAGGCCATTTGACTGCCGTGTCGCTACCAACCTTGTCCTTCCATTCGGTGCTGACCTTGGTTAGATAATTGGTAAAAATAAAGGTGGTCCCGGACCCATCGGAACGCGCCACTACCAGGATGTCCTGGTTGGGAAGCGACAACCCGTGATTGAGGCTGGCAATTGCCGGATCATTCCATTTTTTGACATGGCCCAGGTAAATATCTGCGAGGACGGCACCGGACAGCTTGAGTTGGCCTGGCTTGACGCCTTCCAGGTTGATTACCGGTACTACGCCACCGATTACCATGGGCCATTGCACCAGATTGTCACGATCCAGTTCTTCCTTGGTCAGGGGCTTGTCAGTAGCCCCAAAATCCACGGTTTTGGCTTTGATTTGCTTGATGCCCCCGCCCGAACCGATGGACTGATAATTAAGGCCGTTGCCAGAGGAGGCTTTGTAGGCTTCGGCCCACTTGGCATAGACAGGGTAAGGAAAGGTGGCACCAGCGCCCGTGATATCCAGCGCATAAGCCTGATCTAGTGCGGCAAGCATCAGCACGGTAGCAGACAATCGACCCAGAATGCATGACAGTGACATGACGGCTCTCCGATGAAAGTTTTTTTAAATCAATGGGTTTTACATGAATACGGCAAGGGTACCGATCCAATATTACAAATTGATTACAGCGGCATAAACCTTAGCGTCGGGGCAATTTGGCAACCGGCATAGTACGAACCTGAAACGAAAGACCCAATGCCTGCCAGTGGCGTACTTCTGACTCCAGATTGGCCTGGGTAAGGGCATTTTTGGACAGCCAGGCTGTGCCGATATCAAGGGTAAATCCGCGCCGATGCGGCCCCAGCCGCACCCGGGGCGCAGCAATATCGCTGCGATCCCGATGAAACAACACGGCCAAACGCAGGCACAGCACCATCAGCCAACCGTCCCGTCCGGTAATGCGATCGGCTACCTTGGTCAACCGCCCGCGCTGGGACTGTAACAGCCCTCCAATCATGGCCTGTTCCGGTTTTGAAAATCCGGGCATGTCGGCATTGTCAATGATGTAAGCCGAATGCTTGTGATAGCCCCCATGAGCAATGGACATGCCGATTTCATGAAGGATGGCCGCCCAACTCATGTAAGTTGCATATTGCCTGTAGTTGTCAGGACTGGCCGCCTGGCGAAACAGCAACAGGCAGAGCTTTTCCACCCGTCGTGACTGGCGGAGATCGGACTCATAACGCTGGGCGAAGGCGCGCACGGTGGCAGCCCGGATGTCCTTCTGTTCAAACCGACCCATCATTTCGTAGAGCACTCCCTCACGTAGCCCGCAGTCGGTGGTCTGCATTTCCCGGATTCCCAGCTCGCGAAATACGGAACACATGATCGCCATACCGCCAGGCAGCACTGGAGCCCGGTCGGGGCGCAGCCCCGGCAAACTAAGTTGGCGAACATCGCCTGCCTCGATGAGGCAGGTTCGCAAAAAATCCAGCCCCGCCGTTGTAATGCCCCGCCCGGGAAAACCATTCTGTTCCAGAAGCTCGGCCAGGGCCCTTGCTGTCCCCGACGAACCCACTGCATGGTCCCAATGACCGGACCGAAATTTACGAATCAGTACCTGAAGCTCAGTGGCTGCCGCGAGCTCGGCGGCACGAAACAGTTTGGCAGTAACCTTTCCTTCCGGAAAAAACCGTGTGGAATAGCTGACACATCCCATGTACAGGCTTTCCATAAACAGGGGATTAAGCCCGCGACCAATAATGAGTTCGGTGGAGCCTCCACCGATATCCACCACCAGACGGCGCCCGCTGGCGCGTGGCAAACTATGCACAACGCCCGTAAAAATGAGACGAGCCTCTTCGTGGCCGGCAATAACCTCGATCGGCACACCCAGCACGGCCTGGGCCTGCTCCAAAAATTGGGCTGCATTTTTGGCAACCCGCAGGGTATTGGTGCCGACTGCACGCACAGCCTCTGGTGGCACGCCGCGCAGTCGTTCACCAAAACGCTTGAGGCACTCCAATGCGCGATGTTGCGAAGCCTCGCTCAAAGTTTTGTCAGGCTGCAACCCTGCCGCAAGGCGGACGGTCTCCTTGATTGAATCCAGGGTGTAGGGCTGCCCCTGAACCACTCGCGAGACTTGCAGCCGAAAGCTGTTAGACCCCAGATCAACGGCAGCAATGATGGAATGTGGCATCATGAGGTAGATGTTAACGTAAATATGGAACTACTATGTGGAACGTGTAGTATGGACTTTTTTTATTCAACGATAAATCTCGACAGTGAACGCGGCTCATTCCAGTAAATTGTTTCTCAACCGCGAACTGGGACTGCTGTCCTTCAACCGCCGCGTACTGAAGCTGGTTGAGGCTGAAAGCACTCCCCTCCTGGAGCGTCTGCGCTATTTATGCATCGTCAGCAACAATCTGGATGAGTTTTTTGAAATTCGGGTAGCCGGACTCAAGCAGCAAATCAGCCAGGGCATTGCCGTGTCCGGCCCTGATGGGCTCTCTCCTGCCGAGGTCTACAAAAAAGTCTGCGCAGAGGCTCATGGCCTGATTGATCACCAGTACCACCTTCTTAATCAAACAGTCCTTCCGCAGCTGGCCGAACAGGGCATTTGCTTTCATCCGCGCGGCAATTGGACCGACGCCCAGAGTGCCTGGGCACGCGAATATTTTTTCCGCGAGGTTATGCCGGTTCTCACGCCGATTGGCCTGGACACTGCGCATCCATTTCCGCGCATCCTCAACAAAAGCCTCAACTTTGCGGTTGAGCTTTCGGGCAAGGATGCATTTGGTCGCAATTCTGACAATGCGGTCGTTCAGGCCCCACGCACCCTGCCGCGTTTTATCCGCCTTCCCACTGCCATTTCCGGCTGCCACTATGGCTTCATTTTCCTGTCTTCCATTCTTCACGCCAATGTGAGTGAGTTGTTTCAGGGGATGGAGGTGCACGGCTGCTATCAATTTCGTGTTACACGCAACAGTGAGCTGTTTTTGGAAGAGGAAGAAGCCAAGAACCTGCGTCTTATCCTGCAGGGCGAATTAAGCCACCGTCAGTATGGTGATGAAGTCCGTTTGGAAGTGGCCGATAACTGCTCTGACAACATTGCTAAATTTCTGCTGAAAACATTTAGCCTGGACGAGGACGATTTATACCGGGTCAATGGACCGGTCAATCTGGTGCGGCTAATGCAGGTGGCAGACCTGGTGGACCGCCCCGACCTGCGCTTTCCCCACTTTACCCAAAGCCTTCCTCGTGAATTTAAAAACCAACCCGATCTTTTTGCAGCAATCCGCAAAAAAGATGTGTTATTGCACCACCCTTTTCAGTCCTTTTCTCCGGTCGTGGAATTTGTACAGAACGCAGCTACCGATCCGCAGGTGCTGGCCATCAAACAAACGGTGTATCGCGCAGGTACCGACTCGGAACTGATTGATGCCCTGATTGATGCGGCACGTCAGGGCAAGGAAGTTACAGTGGTTGTGGAACTGCTGGCGCGCTTTGATGAAGAAGCCAACATCAACTGGGCCGCCAAACTAGAAGAAGCCGGGGCGCACGTGGTTTACGGCGTATTCGGCTTCAAGACCCACGCCAAGATGTGCATGGTCATTCGCCGCGAATCAGGTAGCCTGCGCCGCTACGTGCACCTTGGTACGGGAAACTATCATTCGAAGACAACCAAGGTCTACACCGATTTTGGTCTTTTTACCGCAAACCGTGATATTACCTCTGACGTCAACGAAATCTTTTTGCAAATTACCGGTCTTGGAAAACATGCCGGCTTAAAACGACTGTTCCAGTCCCCTTTTACGCTTCACCTCGAGATGGTCAATGCCATTGCACGTGAAACCGCGCAGGCAAAAGCCGGCCTGAAGGCCCGCATCATTGCCAAGATGAACGCGCTTACCGATCCTGACATCATCGAGGCGCTTTACACCGCCGGGCAAGCCGGAGTTCGCATCGACCTGATCGTGCGTGGCGTGTGCCTGCTGCGCCCCGGCGTGCCCGGCTTATCCGACAATATCAGGGTAATTTCCATCATCGGCCGGTTTCTGGAACATCATCGCGTATTTTATTTTCTCAATGGAGGTGCCAACGATGTCTTTATTTCCAGTGCCGACTGGATGGAACGCAATTTTTTCCGGCGCATCGAAACCTGTGTTCCCATTTTGGATCCTGGCGTCAAACGCCGCATGATGGCCGAAGGTCTGCGGCCCTATTTGCGCGACAATGTGCAATGTTGGGAAATGGATGGTCACGGAGAATACAGGAAACGAACAGCCCTTCGTGGCCGACGCTTTTCTGTCCATGATTTTCTGTTGGAACGTTTTGCACAGACAACTGGGCAGGGACCTGTATAACCATGGATTTGATTCTGTGGCGCCATGCCGAGGCTGAAGACACGTTTCCCGACCATGATCGCGCCCTGACTTCACTGGGCCAGCATCAGGCCCGGCGAGTGGCACATTGGCTTGCCGGTTCGCTCAAAGCCCCCTACCGTGTCATAGCAAGTCCCGCAGTGCGCACTCAGAGTACGGCTTCAGCACTTACTACCGATTTTGAAACCAGTCGCCTGGTCGGCGTCGGTGCCAGTCCTGCACAGCTTCTCAAAGCAGTTCACTGGCCCGATGCAACCAGCACGGTTATTGTCGTTGGGCATCAACCCACATTGGGCCAGACCGCCGCACTGCTGCTCTCGGGTCGCGAAGACAGTTGGAGTGTGCGAAAAGGCGCCATCTGGTGGCTGTCGCACCGGGACAAGCATGGAGCAGAACAAGTTGTGCTACGGGCCGTATTGAATCCCGAATTCATCTAGAAGCAGTCAGGTCGCGCACCGCCGCCGCAATTGTTTCGGCCCACCGATCAACCCGCTCAGCGTCTTCCCCTTCCACCATGACACGAATGAGGGGTTCTGTCCCGGAAGGTCGCAAGAGCACCCGGCCAGAACCGTCCAGATCCTGCTGAGCTGCAGCAACGGCCTCGCGCACCCCCCGTGATTTTTCCAGATCAACCGGTGCAGTCGTTCTGACATTGATAAGCCGTTGCGGATACAGCTTCACTTCAGCCGTGTATTCATCCAGAGTGGCCCCATGCAACACCAAAGCGGCCAACACCTGCAACGCAGAGACGATGCCATCCCCGGTAGTGTGCTTGTCCAGACAAATGATGTGCCCCGAGCTTTCTCCGCCCCAGTTCCAGTCCTTCTCAAGCATCATTTCGAGGACATGGCGGTCTCCCACTCGCGCACGCGCAAACGGGATGCCGAGGCGGGACAAGGCGTTTTCCACTGCGAGATTGGTCATGGCCGTTCCCACAACGCCACCGTTAAAACCCGCCTGTCCCTGACGATGCTTGACGATGGCGTACAACAATTGATCGCCATCATAGAGCACACCCAAACGGTCCACCATCATCAAACGATCGCCGTCTCCATCCAGAGCAATACCCAAATCCGCCTGATGTTCCACAACTGCCGCGCTGAGCGTTTGAACATGGGTGGCGCCACAGTTTTCATTGATGTTCATGCCATTGGGTGAGTTGCCAATCGCTACCACTTCTGCTCCCAATTCATGAAACACCAGCGGTGCGATGTGATAGGTAGCACCGTGGGCGCAGTCAACAACCAGTTTCAGGCCCTTCAGGTCCAGAGTTGAAGGGAAAGTACTTTTGCAGAATTCAATATAGCGTCCAGCCGCATCATCCATGCGCCGCACGCGCCCCAGGTGTGCCGAGCCACGACAGGTCATGGGCTTGTCCAGCAACGCTTCGATGTCCTGCTCGACGTTATCGGGCAGTTTGATCCCTGATGCTGAAAAAAACTTGATGCCGTTGTCATCATAGGGATTATGGGATGCGCTGATCATGATCCCAGCCTGCAAACGCAAGGCCCTGGTTAGATAAGCCACTGCAGGCGTAGGCATCGGTCCCAACAACACCACGTCCACACCCGCCGCAGACAGTCCCGCCTCAAGTGCTGACTCCAGCATGTAGCCCGATATACGGGTATCCTTGCCGATGACCACACAGGAACGCTCGCCACCGATCGGGTTGGTACGCGAAAGAACCGTCCCAGCCGCAAACCCCAGGTGAAGTACCAGGTCGGGTGTAATCGGGTGCTGGCCTACGCGTCCCCGGATACCATCGGTTCCAAAGTATTTTCGATTCACGGCCTGTTGTCTCCTTCAACGGCTTGCCACACAGCCAATGCGTTTGCCGTGGCAGCCACATCATGCACGCGCAACACCAAGGCGCCACGCATTACTGCCAACAACGCAGCGGCAACACTGCCACTGACCCGGTCCGAAACAGCCTGTCCGGTAACCGCCCCCAACACGGACTTGCGCGACAATCCCACCAGCAGAGGATAACCTTCTGCAGCAAGCTTATCCAGCCCACGCAACAATGCAAGATTGTGGGCTACGGACTTGCCAAACCCGAATCCCGGATCCAGCAGGATACGATTTCGGGCAATTCCGGCAGCCTCGGCAGCTGCAGCACGCTGCCTCAGAAACCCTTTTACTTCTTCCAGAACGTCGTCATAAACCGGGTTGTCTTGCATGTTGGCGGGATTGCCTTGCATATGCATCAAACAGACTGCGGCATCGGAGTCAGCACAAATTTCCAGGGCCCCTGGGGCGCGCAGCGCGTTGACATCGTTGATTAGTGTTGCTCCCGCGGCCAGAGCGGCCTGCATGACTTCCAGATGGCGGGTATCGATTGAAATGGGAACAGGGCCACCAACCAACTGCTCGATAACCGGGATAACCCGGCGCAGTTCTTCGTGCAGGGGCACTGGTGTTGCCCCCGGGCGCGTGGACTCGCCACCCACATCAATGATCGCGGCACCTTGTTCCATCAACTGGAAACCCCGTTCTACCGCGCGATCTGCTTCGGTAAACAGCCCCCCATCGGAAAAGGAGTCCGGCGTGACATTGAGAATGCCCATGATAAGCGGGCGTTCCAGGGACAATCGGTAGCGCCCACAATGCAGATCACCCATCTTGATGCACCTGTAAAAATCCCGGGTTACCCCGGGATGCGTGAATCAGGTTTCCTGCGCTGGTCGGGCAGATCCAGGCGCTGCCCCAGTGGTGGTCCCTGACGCGGCAGGCGGGGGCACACTGGAAGTGGTCGCGGTGGTGGGTTTTGGCGGTCTGGGTGGACGGCCTTCCATGATGTCTTCGATTTGCTCGGAATCGAGTGTTTCCCATTCCAGCAAGGCACTGGCCATGGCTTCAATCTTGTCCCGATTGGCTTCGATCAGGCGACGCGCCAATCCGTACTGTTCATCGATAATACGACGGATTTCACCGTCCACTTTCTGCATGGTGGCTTCGGAGACATTCTTGTGGGTTGTAATGGAGCGTCCCAGAAAAACTTCCTCATCATTCTCCCCATACACCACGGGTCCCAGCGAATCCGACATGCCCCATTGGGTCACCATACGACGCGCCATTTCCGTGGCACGCTCGAAATCGTTGCTGGCGCCAGTGGTCATCTGGTTCATGAATACTTCTTCTGCGATACGCCCACCAAACATGACAGAAATGTTTTGCAGGATCTGTTCACGGTTCATGCTGTACCGGTCTTCCGTAGGCAGTTGCATCGTGACGCCCAGTGCGCGTCCCCGGGGAATGATGGTGACTTTGTGGACCGGGTCAGTACGATCCAGGAGACGCGCCACGACAGCATGGCCCGACTCGTGATAGGCCGTGTTGCGGCGTTCCTGTTCCGGCATCACCATGGAACGGCGCTCTGCTCCCATGATGATCTTGTCCTTGGCCCGCTCAAAATCTTCCATGTCCACAAGCCGCTTGTTGCTGCGCGCAGCAAACAGCGCCGCTTCATTGACCAGATTGGCAAGATCAGCCCCCGAAAACCCTGGCGTACCGCGCGCTATGATATCGGCGCGCACGTCTGGCGCAATCGGTACCTTGCGCATGTGTACCAGAAGAATCTGTTCGCGCCCGCGAATATCGGGCAAGGGCACCACCACCTGACGGTCAAACCGACCAGGACGCATCAATGCCGGATCAAGCACATCCGGACGGTTGGTCGCTGCAATGACGATGACCCCGACAGTGCCTTCAAAACCATCCATTTCTACCAGCAGCTGGTTAAGCGTCTGCTCACGTTCGTCATTGCCGCCGCCCAGGCCAGCGCCGCGCTGTCGTCCTACGGCATCGATTTCATCAATGAAGACAATACATGGTGCACTCTTTTTGGCCTGTTCGAACATGTCACGCACACGGGCGGCACCCACGCCCACAAACATTTCGACAAAATCTGAACCCGAAATGCTGAAGAAGGGCACTTTGGCTTCGCCTGCAATGGCGCGAGCCAACAAGGTTTTACCTGTACCGGGGCTGCCCACCATCAATACGCCGCGCGGTATGCGCCCGCCCAGCTTCTGAAACTTGCTGGGATCGCGCAGAAACTCGACCAGCTCGGCTACCTCTTCCTTGGCTTCGTCCACCCCTGCTACATCAGCAAAAGTAACCGGATTGGTATTTTCGTCAAGCATGCGTGCCCGGCTTTTACCAAAAGAGAATGCCCCACCGCGCCCCCCTCCCTGCATCTGGCGCATGAAAAAGATCCAGACGCCAATGAGCAACAGCATCGGAAACCAGGACATCAGGAGGTTCATGAAAATGGAAGGCTCTTCTTCCGGTTTGGCCGAGATGGCTACACCGTACTTGAGCAGATCACTGACCAGCCATGGATCAGAGGGTGCGTAGGACGTGAAAGTCTTGCCATCGGTTTTTTCACCACGCAGGGCACGCCCGTCAATAACCACTTTGGCCACATGGCCTGCCTTCATCTCATCGATGAAAGAGGAATAAGTCAGTACGTCGGTGGTGGGCTGCCGGCCCTGAAACTGGCCAACCAGCAACATCAGCACAACGCCCACAAACAACCAGGCCAAAATGTTTTTGAAGATACTGTTCAAGACGAATCCCTCCAGGCGGTCATGCCACACACACGGGCGCTCAGGCCCCATTTCCTCATTGTAATCCTAAAAGCCGTACTCATTCAGGGTGAAAGTGCTGCCCTAACACCTCTTGCGCCTCAGGCTTGAGTGTTTTACCCAACAGATAGACTTCAGAGCTGCGGTCCCGCGAGGCAACGGGCTTTCGAGTCGACACTGACTCAAAGACAGATCTCATGAGCACCACAAAGGCCTCAAAATCACCCCCGTGAAACGCTTTGACCAGGAATTTTCCGTTTTGTTTCAATGTATTAACAGAAAATTTCAGCGCGGCTTCCCAAAGATCGGTTGCGCGCGCCTGATCGTATAATGCCACCCCGCTTACATTGGGGGCCAAATCCGATAAAACAAGGTCTACCCCTGTTTTGGGCAATGCCTGGACCAGGGAATAGCTCACGGCAGCATCATTAAAGTCGCCCTGGATAAAATTTACGCCTTCGATAGGCACCATGGGCAGCAGGTCAATCGCCCACACCTGCCCGCGTGGCCCCATGCGATGTCGCGCCACCTGCGACCAACCGCCTGGCGCTGCGCCCAGATCCACCACCTGCAGGCCAGGCTGCAGCAACCGATCGCGATCATCGATCTCCATTAATTTGTAGGAAGCGCGCGACCGATATCCTTCAAGACGTGCTTTTTTGACAAAGGGATCGTTAACGTGCTCCCGCATCCAGGCCTTGCTGGTTCGGGTAGGTTTCATCGCGGTCGATAGACGACCAAAATCTTGCCGATTTGCTGCACCGGCGCTGCTGACAAACGCTGGCAGATTGTTTGGCTGATCATCACGCGTGCTGCCCGGTCACCGTTGTTCACTTTGATCTTGATAAGTTCATGTGCCTTGAGGGCGCATTCAATTTCCAGCAACACCGCATCCGACAACCCCCCATGTCCTAGCATGACTACCGGATGGAGCGCGTGGGCCCGGGCACGCAGGGCGCTTCGTTGCACAGGTGACAAGTGCAGCGCCTGACCAGAATCAGGCAAAACCGGCTTAGCCGTATCTGACGTCGAGGATTTCATATTCCTTAACCCCCCCCGGCGCATTCACTTCGGCCAGATCGCCTGCAAACTTTCCAATCAGGGACCGGGCAATGGGCGAGCTGATGGAAATTTTGCCTGCCTTGATGTCCGCCTCGTCATCCCCTACGATCTGGTAGGTAAACACCTCTCCCGATTCCACATCTTCCAGTTCGACGGTAGATGCGAAGACGCAACGACCATCAGGATCGAGCATGGTTGGGTCGATGATCTGGGCATTCCCCAATTTGGACTCCAGTTCGGCAATCCGCCCCTCTATAAAAGACTGGCGCTCCTTGGCTGCATCATATTCAGCATTTTCGGAAAGGTCGCCTTGCGCACGAGCGTCACTGATGGCTTGAATAACCAATGGTCGCTGTACATGCTTTAGATTGTGCAGTTCTGCACGCAGCTTCTCGGCCCCGATGACCGTCAATGGAACTTTGTTCATACCTCTACCCCTGACCGTTGTATTTGTCCTTGTAGCGTTTGAAGATCGTAAATGTCCAGGCGTTGCGTCAGTTGCATTCCCAAACAGGCAGCGCGCGCACCTGCCACCGTGGTGTAATAGGTCACCCGCCCTTGCAGCGCCGCATTGCGGATGGACCAGGAGTCCTGGACTGCGCGTGACTGTTCTTCAACTGTGTTGATGATCAGACTGATTTCCCGATTTTTAACCATATCCACGATATGTGGGCGCCCTTCTGCAACCTTGTTGACCGGGCTTACCTGAAGTCCGGCCTCTTTGAGTGCGGCACAGGTTCCCCGCGTTGCAACCAGGGTAAAACCCATGGCCGAGAGGCTACGGGCAATCTCCACCATGGGCGGCTTGTCGGCATTTCGGACACTGATAAAAACCTTGCCCCCGGTGGGCAACTTCACCCCGGCAGCCAGTTGAGACTTTACAAAGGCTTCCGCAAAAGTGGCACCCACCCCCATCACTTCACCCGTAGACTTCATCTCGGGGCCAAGGATGGGATCGACCCCGGGAAACTTGATGAAGGGAAACACAGCTTCTTTCACGGAATAATGCGGCGGTATAATTTCATTTGTCACGCCCTGCGCAGCAAGCGTCTTTCCCACCATACAACGCGCTGCAATTTTGGCAAGCTGCCGACCGGTGGCCTTGGCCACGTAAGGCACAGTACGCGACGCACGCGGATTAACCTCCAGGACATAGACCGTCTCGCCCTGAATGGCAAACTGCACATTCATCAGCCCCACCACACCCAGTTCGCGGGCCATCATCACGGTCTGGCGACGCAATTCATCCTGAAGTGCGGCAGACAGGCTAAAGGGTGGCAGTGAGCACGCCGAGTCGCCGGAATGCACACCCGCCTGCTCGATATGCTCCATGATGCCGCCAATCACCACCTCGCGGCCATCGGACACCGCATCCACATCAACTTCAATGGCATCGTTTAGAAACCGGTCCAGCAGAATGGGAGCGTCACGGCTTACAGCAACACCCGTCATGCCATCGGTATCTGTAATGACATCGCGCAGATACTTTTCAAGATCGGCCGATGTATGAACAATTTGCATGGCGCGCCCGCCCAGCACGTAACTGGGCCGCACCACCATCGGGTAACCCAATTCACCGGCAATGGCCAATGTAGATTCACGGTCAAAGGAAATGCGATTTTCGGGCTGGCGCAATTTCAAATCATGAAGCATCTGCTGGAATCGTTGACGGTCCTCAGCACGGTCGATGCTTTCCGGTGCCGTTCCAATAATTGGCACGCCGGCAGCTTCCAGCCCGCGCGCCAGCTTGAGTGGCGTCTGCCCTCCAAACTGGACGATGACGCCCTGAGGCTGTTCGATAGCAACGATTTCCAGCACGTCTTCCAGCGTCAGCGGTTCGAAATAAAGGCGATCGGAGGTATCGTAATCAGTCGAGACGGTTTCGGGATTGCAGTTGACCATGATGGTTTCAAACCCATCTTCGCGCAAAGCCAGGGCCGCGTGCACACAACAGTAATCAAATTCGATCCCCTGCCCGATCCGGTTGGGGCCACCCCCCAGTACCATGATTTTTTTGCGAGTGGTGGGCCGTGCTTCACATTCTTCATCGTAACTGGAGTACTGGTAGGCTGTACTGGTGGCAAACTCGGCAGCGCAGGTATCCACTCGCTTGAATACGGGCCTGATGTTGAGCGCATGGCGGCGCGTGCGGATTTGGTGTTCGTCCGTGCCCAGTATTTTTGCAAGGCGTCTATCCGAAAAGCCCTTGCGTTTGAGATGACGCAAACGCCCCACTTCAAGCGTTGCCAGCGATTGCCCACGCAACCCGGATTCTTCTTCGACAAGATCCAGAATTTCAGACAAAAACCAGGGGTCGATGCGAGAGAGGCGATGCACTTCATCAATTGTCATTCCGATACGAAATGCATCGGCCAGGTACCACAAACGGTGGGGTCCTGGATCGGCCAACTCAATTTCAATTTCGGCGCGATCGGTAGAGAGTTCGTCCAAACCATTGGCTCCGGTTTCCAGTCCACGCAACGCCTTTTGCAGCGATTCCTGGAAGGAGCGCCCAATTGCCATGACTTCTCCCACGGATTTCATCTGTGTTGTCAATCGATCATTGGCCTGAGGAAATTTTTCGAAAGCAAAGCGGGGTACTTTGGTTACTACATAATCAATGCTGGGCTCAAAAGAGGCCGGTGTGGTTGATCCTGTAATGTCGTTTTTCAGTTCATCAAGGGTGTATCCCACGGCCAACTTGGCCGCCACCTTGGCAATTGGAAAACCAGTGGCCTTGGAAGCCAGCGCTGAAGAGCGTGAAACCCGCGGGTTCATTTCGATAACGATCATGCGACCATCGGCAGGGTTAACCGCAAACTGCACATTCGAGCCCCCCGTTTCCACCCCGATTTCACGCAGCACTGCCAAAGAGGCATTGCGCATGATCTGGTATTCCTTGTCTGTCAGCGTTTGGGCGGGTGCAACGGTTATGGAATCACCGGTATGTACTCCCATGGCATCAAAGTTTTCGATGGAGCATACGATGATGCAATTGTCATTGCGATCGCGTACCACTTCCATTTCAAACTCTTTCCATCCGATAACCGATTCTTCCACCAGCAGTTCACGCGTGGGTGAAGCGTCCAGACCGCGTTCACAAATCGCAAGAAACTCTTCCTGGTTATAGGCAATTCCACCGCCACTGCCCCCCATCGTAAAAGAGGGGCGAATGATTGTTGGAAACCCCACCAGCGCCTGAACCTGAAGCGCTTCTTCAATGCTGTGTGCAATGGCAGAACGGGGCGTTGACAAGCCAATCCGGGCCATGGCGTCTTTGAATTTTTCGCGGTCTTCAGCCTTGTCTATGGCCTCCTTGCGCGCACCGATCATTTCGACACCATACTTTTCGAGTACGCCTTCACGCGCCAAGTCCAGAGCGCAATTAAGTGCCGTCTGCCCTCCCATCGTGGGCAAGAGGGCGTCGGGCCGCTCCTTGGCAATGATCTGCTCGACGATCTTCCAGGTTACGGGCTCAATGTACGTAACATCGGCCATCTCCGGATCGGTCATGATCGTTGCCGGGTTGGAGTTGACCAGAATGACCCGATACCCCTCCTCACGTAATGCCTTGCAGGCCTGCGCCCCGGAGTAATCAAATTCGCATGCCTGGCCGATGACAATCGGGCCGGCACCGATAATCAGGATGGACTTGATGTCTGTGCGTTTGGGCATGGCAATCTCGATCAGTTCTTACGGGCTTTCATCAGACCGATAAAATGATCAAACAGGGCGCTGGCATCGTGAGGCCCGGGGCTTGCCTCGGGGTGCCCCTGAAAACTGAAGGCAGGCTGGTCTGTTCGCGCCATCCCTTGCAGGCTGCCATCAAACAAAGACACATGGGTCGCGCGCAAGTTGTGGGGCAGATTATCCGGGTCCACCGCGAAACCGTGATTCTGGCTGGTGATCATCACGCGCCGCGTATCAAGATCCTGAACCGGATGGTTGGCTCCATGATGTCCGAACTTCATTTTAAGCGTACGGCCACCCGAGGCCAGGGCGAGGAGTTGATGCCCCAGACAAATACCAAAAGTGGGTACCCCTGCCTCAACGATTTTCTGAATGGCAGTGACAGCGTAGTCGCAAGGCTCGGGATCGCCTGGCCCATTGGATAGAAACACACCGTCCGGATGATATTGCAGCGCCACTTCAGCCGAGGTCATGGCCGGCACCACAGTGACCTGACAGCCCCGATCACGCAACAACCTTAAAATATTGCGCTTGACGCCGTAATCATAGGCAACAACCCGAAAATGGTTTTCACCTGTTGTGGCGAACCCCTGTCCCAAACGCCAACTGCCTTCAGTCCATTCATAGGGAATGGCACAACTTACAACACGCGCCAGATCCATACCTGCCAAACCTGGAAATGCCTGCGCTGCAGTCAGGGCGGCCGCCTCGTCTATGTGACCAGCCATAAGGCAGCCGTTTTGCGCTCCTTTCTCACGTAACAATCGCGTCAGTCGGCGCGTGTCGATTCCGGCAATGGCCACCACACCTCGTTCTATCAGGTAATCCGGAAGTGATTGTTGTGAACGCCAGTTGGAGACCTGATGCGGCAGGTCGCGAATGACGAGGCCAGCCGCAAACACTGATCCTGACTCGGCGTCCTCCGGGTTGGTTCCCACGTTTCCGATATGGGGGCAGGTCAAGGTGACGATCTGGCGACAGTAGGAGGGGTCCGTCAGAATTTCCTGATAACCCGTCATGGCCGTGTTAAAAACCACCTCACCCACGCTGAGTCCTGGCGCACCAATGGATTGCCCCCGGAACACCGACCCGTCCGCCAGTACCAGAATGGCGGGCGCAATCGTCGTTGCGGCACTGGCGTAGGCCATTACAAGAGTGCTCCAGAAGGGATTTGATATGAAAAACGGGAAGGACGCTGTACGCGACTTTCCCGTTTCCGATTAGTGGAATGATACCTTAAAAGAGGATGCCGATCAAACCTGACCCTGTCCCAACAGGCCTGCGAGACCCAATACATCCCGCATGTCGTACAAACCCGAGGTTTTATCGGCAATGAAGCGGGCAGCGCGTAAGGCGCCTAAAGCAAAGTTGGCACGGCTGCTGGCCTTGTGGGTAATTTCGATCCGTTCGCCAAGCCCCATGAATGCAACGGTATGATCCCCAACAACATCCCCTCCACGCACCGTTGCAAACCCAATGGACCCGGGCCGCCGTTCCCCGGTAACCCCTTCGCGGTCGTACACAGCCACGTCTGCCAGACGCTGGCCGCGTGCTGCCGCCACCACCTCACCCATACGCAACGCTGTCCCTGAGGGTGCGTCTACTTTGTGGCGATGATGTGCCTCCATGATCTCAACGTCATATCCGGGTTGCAGCACCCGAGCCGCAAGATCGAGCAGGGCAAACGAGAGTGTTACGCCCATGCTCATGTTGGGCGCAAAAACAATCGGGATCTTTTGGCTGGCCAGCCGAATGGTTTCTTTCTCAGCCTCGCTAAAACCTGTCGTCCCGATCACCATGCCACGCCCGAGTGATTGGCACGCAGCCAAATAAGCAAGCGTCCCGGCAGGTCGGGTAAAATCTACCATCACCTGACTGGCTGTAAGCGCCGCCCGCACATCTGAGGTTATGGCCACATCCAAAGGAGCGCCCAGCCAATCCCCAGGGTTACGTCCAAGATAGGAATTGCCTTCCTGTTCCAGCACAGCAGTCAGCACCAGGTCATCAGCTGCGACCACCGCTTCCATCAGGGCCCGTCCCATCCGCCCACTGCCGCCCGCAATGCAAAGTCCAAGCGCCATATCAATGCTTCTCCACAGGGGGTACAGGCACGGTGGCGGGCGACAGCACGGGCGTGGCGGGCGGCAGCACGGGCGTGGCGGGCTGGGCCACTGCAGCAGAAGGAGCGGCCGTAGTGGCAGGGGTTGCTGTAGCAGCAGGGGTTGCTGAAGCAGCTGCGGCAGTATTAGGAGGCGGCAACACATAGTCCGTCTCAAATCGCTGCAATTTGTCATCCTTGAAGAAGACCGTCAGATTGTGTGGGCGCTCCAATACCCCTTTTTTCCGCGTGTAAAATACATAGTCCCAACGATTGGCATGAAAAGGATCAGTCAACAATGGCGTGCCCAGCACATACCCCACCTGTACCCGGGTCATTCCTTCTTTCAGACGTCCGATCATTTCGGGGTCAATAACCATGCCCTGCTGAATATCCAGAGTGTAGGGTTTGATGGAAGAAAGGCCAGGCCAGCTCGGCAGTGACATACTCGAGAACGAAGGCAAACTCGAGAACGAAGGCATGCTCAATGAAGAACAGCCAGTCAGCATCAGCAGAAAAAGCGCAGCGACAGATCGAATCATTGTTTTATCCAGTACAGGCCAATCTGCTTATAATAACCCATCTTCACCTGGAGATTCCTTCCCATGAGCGCTCCGCAAGATCTCAAGGATATCGGGCTTAAAGCGACGCTACCTCGTCTTAAGGTTCTTGGATTGTTCGAAAATTCCGAAACACGGCATTTAAGCGCTGAAGAGGTTTACAAACGCCTGCAGCAAGACGGTATGGAAATTGGGCTAGCCACCGTGTACCGGGTCCTGACCCAATTCGAGCAGGCCGGCCTTCTGGTGCGTCACCATTTTGAAAGCGGCAAGGCGGTATTTGAACTTAACCATGGCGAGCACCACGACCATCTGGTCTGCCTCCAGTGCGGCCACGTAGTAGAGTTTTTCGATGCTGAAATTGAACGTCGTCAGGCCCGGGTGGCGAAGGAACGTGGATTTTCCATCCATGACCACTCGCTCCAGATTTATGCCGATTGCTTGGACGAGAACTGCCCGAGAAAGACCAGGGGTCAAATCTCACACAGTGAGGTCTGACCCCCCGTTCCTATAACACCGACTTGAGTGTCTTGCCCATCTCAGCCGGGTTTTTGGTGACTTTAATCCCACACTCTTCCATCACTGCCAGCTTTTCCTGGGCCGTACCTTTGCCGCCAGAAATAATGGCGCCTGCGTGACCCATACGCTTCCCGGGAGGTGCGGTCACACCGGCGATGAAACCAATGACCGGTTTTTTCATGTGGTCCTTGATCCACCGGGCACAAATTTCTTCGTCACTGCCCCCGATCTCGCCCACCATGATGACTGCTTCAGTTTCAGAATCGTCATTGAACAACTTCATGATGTCGATATGCTTCATGCCGTTGACAGGATCGCCGCCGATTCCCACGCAACTGGACTGCCCCAACCCCAGTTCGCGCAATTGACCTACCGCTTCGTAGGTTAGCGTGCCAGAACGGGAAACCACACCGATGGGGCCTTTTTTATGGATATGGCCGGGCATGATGCCAATCTTGATTTCGTCTGGTGTGATCAATCCGGGGCAGTTGGGGCCGATCAGTTGCGTTTTGCTTCCCTGCATCTTGTAACGGGTGCGAATCATGTCGCGCACCGGAATCCCTTCAGTGATGCAGATTACAAGATCAATGCCCGCTTCGACTGCTTCATCAATGGCTGCCGCAGCAAAAGGTGGCGGCACATAAATCACTGACACCGTAGCGCCAGTCTGGGCTTTGGCCTCTTTAACGCTGTCATAAATAGGAATGCCTTCATAGCTCTGGCCTCCCTTTTTTGGCGTAACACCAGCCACGAAACATTGCGCACCAAAGGCGTATTCCTTGCACATTTTGGTGTGAAACATCCCGGTCTTCCCCGTAATCCCCTGGGTAATGACCTTGGTATTTTTGTTGATCAGTATCGACATATCACCCCCGCGCCGCTTCCACCACCTTGGCGGCAGCGTCAGCCATATTGACGGCGGAGATAATGGGAAGACCCGACTCCGCCAGAATTTTTTTGCCCAGATCCACGTTGGTTCCTTCCAGACGAACCACCA